>ULVP01043370.1_pt1 | contig 14452 bp, 9 predicted proteins | sample 1959551 | NCBI WGS metagenome assembly ULVP01 (sample SAMEA4835789, study PRJEB28245) | human gut metagenome | biome: gut microbiome; material: fecal sample | place: Denmark | collected 2008 | reverse complement strand
CCGGTGAGCTCTCCTGCGTCAATTTTCTTCTGCACTTCTGCCGCGCGTGCTCTCGCACCCTCTTCATCCACAAGAAGGAAGGCGTGAATTGATTCTTCCGATGCTTTGACTGCCGCAAGAGACGCTTCTACAGCGTCCGATACAGTGATCTTTCCTTCTTTGATTGCGGCAGAAAGCTGTACTGCTGTCATATCTTTGATTTCCATATCGAATCTCCTCCTGCTATTCTACCGTTTTCGGAACCTTGTACTGGCCCTCTTTGACTTCCGGTGCATTGGCAAGCATTGCATCGCGGTCGTCGCCATTGGTTACTTCATCCTCGCGGAATACATTTCCCATCTCGAAAATGTGGGTCATCGGCTCGACCTTGCTGGTGTCGAGCTCGTTTAATTTATCTACATAATCCAGCATTTTCTGCATATCCTGCCGTGCGGATTCTTTTTCCTCATCCTTTAATTCCAGCTTTGCCAGGATGCCGACATATTCCATCGTTTCATCTGAAATCACATTTGCCATTTCACTCGTTCTCCTTTTTTCTGTTTTCCGGCAGGATCCGCTTACGGCTCCAGTCTTGTAAGATCACGCGGGAACAGCGTTGTCTCGCGGACGTTGTCCTCACCGATCAGCTTCATGGTCAGACGCTCCAGACCGATGCCAAGACCTCCGTGCGGCGGCATACCGTGTTTGAAAGCACTCAAGTACTGCTCCATGCCCTCTTCTGTCATGCCGCGGGCTGCGATCTTTTCAGAGAGCATCTTGTAATCGTGGATACGCTGGCCTCCGGTTGTAATCTCCAGACCGTGGAACAGCAGGTCGAAGCTCTTTGTGTATCTCTTATCCTCCGGGTCGTCCATCGCATAGAACGGTCTCTTTTTCGACGGATATTCGGTGACGAATACGAAGTCTGCATCGTACTCCTCTTTGAAATACTGGCCGATCAGAAGCTCCTCCTCTGGCTCAAGGTCGAACGGGTTGCGGATCTTTCGGTTGTATTTCTCGGCTACCAGCTCTTTCGCTTTCGTGAACGGTACAGTTGGGATTTCTTCTGTCTTTGGAAGCATAACTTTCAGGATCTCCAGCTCTTTTGCGTAATCCTTTTTAAGAAGCTCCACCATGTACTGTAAAAATCCGGTTTCCATTGCCATGATGTCGGTGTAATCCTCGATGTAGCCCATCTCAAAGTCAAGGCTGGTATATTCGTTCAGATGACGTTTCGTGTTGTGTTTCTCTGCACGGAAAACCGGTCCGACTTCAAAGACACGGTCAAACACGCCGACAAGCATCTGTTTGTAGAACTGCGGGCTCTGTGCCAGGACAGCCGGGCGGTGGAAATATTCCAGCTTGAAGATGTTTGCGCCGCCTTCAGCGCCTTTCGCGCCGATCTTCGGTGTATGAATTTCGGTGAATCCCTGGGAATGAAGGAAATCACGGAACGCCCGTACCACGCCTTCCTGGATGCGGAATTTTGCACGCTCTCTGACGTTTCGAAGAGCGATCGGCCGCATGTTCAGCATTGCTTCAAGGGAGGTGTTCATTTTCCATTTGTTGACTGCGAGCGGCATTGGCTCGGTCGGCTCGGAAAGAACGGTGATGGTCTGCAGCCTGACTTCGACGCCGCCCGGTGCGCGGTCCTCTTTTTTGACCGTTCCGGTTACGGCAACTGCCGATTCCTCTTTCAGATCTTTCAGCGGGAAGTTAACGCTTCCTTCTTCGTACACACACTGAACGAGTCCCTCGCTCTTTCTTAAGATGACAAAGGCAACCTCGCCCATGTCACGGATGATGTGTACGGCTCCTTCGAGTTTTACTTCTGTGCCTTCCGGTGTCTCCAGCAGAGTTTTTACGGAGATGTCTTCTTTTTTCTTTACGCCTGTCATAAATTCCATGTCTTGTTCTCCTCTCTTTCTCGCCTGTCCCGGATTGCTTTTTCAAATAAAAAAGTCCCGGAACAGTTTTTTAACTACTGTTCCGGGACGGGATATTTTATGTTCCCGCGGTACCACCCGCATTGCGTTTTTCTCTCCGGTTTTCCGAGGGAAAACGCCCACTCATTTATACTTAACGCGTATCACGGATCTGCCTACTTGATTTCCTGTTCGGATCTCATGTTCAGCAGACCGGCTCCGGAATGTTCCCCATTGTATGTTTCCTCCATGCTGATGCTCTCAGTCGGTGACATCGGCTTCCTGTCAGATTCCGCATACGGAGTTTCCTTCACTGCCTTTTTCATACTGTGAATTATAGCACAGCAGTTTTGCATTTGTAAACACCTAATTTTTACGGATTTTATATAAATTCTAATGCATTTTTTCGTGAATTTTATCTATACAAAATTATTTTTTCGCGTGTTTATAAAATTGCGCAGAAATTCCGTTTTATTGGTATTTCGCACACAATTTACAGTTTTTTGATTCTCTCCACTGCCTCTACTGTATTCTCATACGTACCGAATGCAGTCAGACGGAAGTAGCCTTCTCCGCTCGGGCCGAAGCCTGATCCTGGTGTTCCGACTACGTTTGCGTCTGCAAGCAGGTGATCAAAGAACTCCCAGGAAGTCATATTTCCCGGTGTTTTCAGCCAGATATACGGAGCGTTGACGCCGCCGGATACGGTGTAGCCTGCGCCCTTTAATCCGTCGTAGATGACTTTTGCGTTCTTCATGTAGTAAGCAACCTGCTCTTTTAACTGTGCTTTTCCTTCCGGAGAGTAAACAGCCTCGCCGGCTCTCTGGATGATGTACGGAGCTCCGTTGTATTTCGTTCCGTGACGGCGTGCCCACAGGCTGTGCAGAGTCACATCGCCGGATTTGATGTCTTTTGGGATAACGGTGAATCCAAGACGCATACCGGTAAAGCCTGCGTTCTTGGAGAAGCTGCGCATTTCGATGGCACATGTTCTTGCACCCTCGCACTCATAGATGGAATGCGGAATGTCTTTTTCTGAGATATATGCCTCGTATGCAGCATCATACAGGATGATGGCTCCTACTTTATTTGCATAATCAACCCATTTCTGCAGCTCGGCTTTGGAAACCATAGCGCCGGTCGGGTTGTTCGGGAAGCACAGATAAATCAGATCCGGGGTTTCTTTCGGGAGATCCGGGGTGAAGTTGTTTTCTGCGGTACACGGCATGTAAATCACATTCGTGAAACGCTCGGTTGCTGCGTCGTAGTCACCGGCACGGCCTGCCATTACGTTGGAGTCTACATAAACCGGATAAACCGGGTCGCATACAGCGATCTTGTTGTCCAGGCTGAAGATCTCCTGAATGTTGCTGCAGTCGCATTTTGCGCCGTCCGATACAAAAATTTCATCAGATGAGATATCGCATCCTCTGTCCTGATAATCATTTTTTGCGATGGTATCGCGAAGGAAAGCATATCCAAGATCTGGTGCATATCCGTGGAAGGTCTCTGCGTGTCCCATCTCATCCACTGCTCCGTGAAGCTTTTCAATGATCGCCGGTGCGATCGGCTGGGTTACGTCGCCGATTCCAAGACGGATGATTTTCGCGTCCGGATTTGCCTCGGTGTAAGCTGCAACTTTTTTTGCAATGGTGGAAAACAGATAGCTTCCCGGCAATTTCAGATAATTGTCATTGATTTTGAACATTATTATGTCGCTCCTTTTCACTTTTTCTTACTCTGTCAAAAGCGTCAGCACCATCTGTGCCGTTTCAACCAGATTGGTGCCGCTGTCCATGCTGCATTTCTGCATGTAGCGATGGGCCTCCGACTCGGTCATGTGATTTCGTTCGATCAGAAGGCTTTTTGCACGATCGATGATGTGCTGTTCCTCGGCGCTGCGCACCTTGGGCTTTGCCCGCTCTTTCTTTCTGCGCCGTGCCGCACTCTGCAGCATCATCTCCAGTGTATTGACCAGCTCGTACACGGAAAGCGGCATCGTAACCGCCATGATTCCGGTTCCCTCCACCGCACTTAATGCGCGGCTCGATGCAATCAGAAGCATCTGGAAGCCGGACGGCATACACTCATTCAGATCCGTAAAAAACATATCCGGGAGCTTGTAGCCGCAGATGACGATACCGCCGTTTAAGTTGTTCATCTCTCCGAGCGCCGCTGCCGCTGTCGAACAGACAGCATCGATTTCATATCCTCTTTTTGCCAGAATATCCCGGATGCGCTTTCCATCTTCTATTTTGGGAAGTACTATCACTATGCTGCTCATGCATTTTCAGGCCCCTTCGTCGTCTAAATACGGTACAGATATTTCTCAGTCTCCCAGTCGGATACCTGGCGGAGATACTCATGCCACTCTTCTTCTTTGGCATTGATATATCCATCCACAAATTCCTGGCCGAGTACCTGACACAGAAAATCGTCTTTCTTTAACTCTGCGACCGCTTCTCCAAGGCTTCCCGGGAGAAGGGTGATCTGCATCGCGTTTCGTTCTTCTTCTGTCAGATCGGAAATATTGCGGTCCACCGGGGACGGCGGAACGATTTTCTGTTTGATACCGTCAAGTCCTGCTGCCATGCAGACAGCAAGTGCCAGGTACGGATTGGCTGCCGAATCCGGGCATCGAAGCTCAATGGCCATGATACCGTCTCCCGTCAGCGGAATGCGGATCAGCGGGCTTCTGTTCTTTGCAGACCATGCCACGTAGATCGGTGCACCGTATCCCGGTGTCAGACGTTTGTAGGAATTTACAAGCGGATTGGTAATCGCTACGATTCCGCTGATGTGTTTCATCAGTCCGCCCATAAAGTAATATGCCTCTTTGCTGAGCCCGTATTCATCGGATTTGTCGGCAAACACATCTTTTCCCTCCTGAAACAGGGAGAAGGAAAGATGAAGACCCGATCCGTGAACTCCGGTTTTTGGTTTTGGCATAAAGGTTGCGTGAAGGCCATGACGTTTTGCAATCGTACGGATAGCAAATTTGGCAGTCATCAGCTGATCTGCCGTCCGAAGTGCTGCAGCCGGACAGAAATCCAGTTCGTGCTGGCCTGCCGCTACCTCGTGGAAGGAAGACTCAACGTCGATTCCCATTTCTTCGAGGGTCAGCACCATATCGCGCCGCGCGTTTTCTCCCAGGTCCAGCGGTCCCAGATCCAGATAACCGCCTTTGTCGTGCGTTACACTCGTTGCACCGCCGTCCTCATCGGTGTGGAACAGGAAAAATTCACACTCCGGTGAGATTTCAAACTCATAGCCCATCGCTTTCGCTTCGGAAATTACCTTCTGAAGGATGGTCCGGGAACTCTTTGCATAAAGATTCCCCTCTCTATCATACACATCACAGATCAATCTTGCAACCTTTCCTTGCTGCGGACGCCACGGAAGTATTGCAAAGGTGTCGAGATCCGGGTGCAGAAACATGTCTGCTTCCTCGATGGTGACAAATCCTTCGAACGAAGAGCCATCGAAAACGCACTGATTATTCAGGGCTTTTTCCAGCTGTCCGGCGGTGATGGCCATATTTTTCATCATTCCAAACATATCGGTAAACTGCAGGCGGATAAATTCAACATCTTCTTCCTCCGCCATCTGAAGGATCGCTTCCTTCGTATACTTTGCCATATCGATTCTCTCCTTTATCAAAGACGATTCTAAACGAAAAGGGTGCTTTCACGCGGCAGGGCAGAAAGACACCTTGCGTAAAAACACCCTTGTTTTGGGCATATTATAGCAGTTTTTCGCGTGTTTTGTCAAGAAAAACTTAGAGATTCGTGTATCCCATCAGGGATTCATCGACTGCCTTTGCTGCCTCGCGTCCCTCACGGATCGCCCATACGACCAGGGACTGGCCGCGGTGCATATCGCCTGCGGTGAAGACATTTTCTTTTGTTGTCTGGTATTTTCCGTCATCTGTCTTCACGTTGGTGCGCTGGTTGACTTCCACTTTAAATGCATCGGTCACATATTTCTGGGATCCTAAAAAGCCTGCTGCAATAAGAACGAGATCTGCCGGGAGAATCTCTTCGGTTCCCTCAACCGGAACCATCATCATGCGGCCAGATTTCTCATCTTTTTTCGGTGTCAGTTTTACGGTCTTGATCTGGCAGACTTCACCTTTTTTGTTTTTGATAAATTCCGTTACGGTTGTCTGGTAAATCCGCGGATCATGGCCGAATACGGCGATTGCCTCTTCCTGGCCGTAATCCGTCTTGCAGATCTTCGGCCACTCCGGCCACGGATTGTTCTCGGCACGCTGATCCGGTGCTTTCGGCATCATCTCAAGCTGTGTCACAGATTTGGCACCGAGACGGATGGAAGTTCCGACACAGTCATTACCAGTGTCGCCGCCTCCGATGACAACAACGTGTTTGCCCTTTGCATCGATGTAGGCATGATCCTCAAAACTGGAATCCAGAAGACTCTTCGTTACGGAAGTCAGGAAATCGACAGCAAAGTAGATGCCCTTTGCATCTCTTCCCTCTGCCTTGATATCTCTTGGATTTGCCGCACCGCAGCAGAGCAGGACACGGTCAAATTCTTTTAAGAGTTTGTCAGCTTTTACATCTTTTCCGATATCAGCATTCGTCACAAACTCGATGCCCTCGGCCTTCATCAGATCCACACGGCGGTCGATGACGCTCTTATCGAGTTTCATGTTCGGAATACCGTAGCGTAAAAGTCCGCCCACGCGGTCGCGGCGTTCAAAGACCGTAACAGAATGGCCGCGGCGGTTGAGCTGCATCGCTGCTGCAAGGCCGGAAGGACCGCTTCCTACAACGGCAACGCGTTTTCCGGTGCGCACTTTCGGCGGCTGCGGCGTAATCAGGCCGGTTGCCCATGCGTTTTCGATGATCGCGCGTTCATTTTCCTTCGTGCAGACCGGGTCTCCGTTTACGTTGCATGTACAGGCTGCTTCGCAGAGTGCCGGGCAGACACGGGAGGTAAATTCCGGAAAACAGTTTGTCTTGGTGAGGCGGCGGTATGCCTGCTCATAGTTTCCAAGATACACAAGGTCATTCCACTCCGGAACGAGGTTCTGCAGCGGACAGCCGGAGGCCATTCCCGCAATCATGGTTCCCGCCTGGCAGAACGGTACACCGCATGCCATACAGCGGGCAGCCTGCATCTGCTGCTCCTTTTTCGGGAGCTGCAGATGAAATTCCTTAAAGTTTTTGATACGCTCAAGCGGGGCAACGGTGTTTCCCGTCTTGCGCTGATATTCCATAAATCCAGTTGGCTTACCCATAATTCTTCTTCCTCCTACTTACGCATGCTTTCGTAAAATGCTTCAATCTGTGCCTGTTCGCTGCTAAGGCCCTTGTCTTCCATCTGGGCACTCAGCATCATCATGCGCTTATAGTCATTCGGAATGATCTTCTTGAATTTCGGCAGATATTCGTCAAAGTGTGTGAGAATTTCTTTACCTTTTTCAGAGCCGGTGTGTGCGACGTGTTTTTCAATCATGTTTTTCAGCTCTGCAATATCGTATTTGCTTTCTACCAGTTCAATCGAAATCATTTCCTTGTTCAAATTGCGGTACAGGTTGCTCTTTTCATCCAGGACATAAGCGATACCGCCGCTCATGCCGGCTGCAAAGTTCTTTCCGGTTGCGCCGAGGACAACGACACGGCCGCCGGTCATATACTCGCATCCATGCTCACCGACACCCTCGACAACGGCGTAAGCACCGGAGTTTCTGACACAGAAACGCTCTCCTGCGATACCGTTGATGTACGCCTCACCGCTCGTTGCGCCGTAGAGGGCAACGTTTCCGACGATGATGTTTTCTTCCGGTTTATACTTTCTTGCTTTCGGCGGGTAGACAACCAGTTTTCCGCCGGAGAGGCCTTTTCCGAAGTAATCGTTCGAATCGCCCTCAAGTTCCAGGGTCAGTCCTTTTGGAATAAAGGCTCCGAAGCTCTGTCCGCCGGCACCCTTGCACTGTACGGTGTACGTATCCGGCTCCAGAGAGGTGCCGAATTTTCTGGTGATCTCGGCACCAAGAATCGTTCCCACGGTACGATCGGTGTTGGTGATCTCGACTTTGACGGTCTTCTTCTCTTTCTTATCCATTGCCGGACCGAATTTCTTTAAGAGTACCTTCTCATCCAGGGTTGCGCCAAGTTTGAAGTCGTAAACATCTTTCGGATCGAACGTTACCTTCTCGCCTGCTTTTGCAAACGGATTGTTCAGGATCTGGCTTAAGTCTACGCGGTCTGCGTGCTCGTTCGTCACTTTATCATTTCTCTTTAAGAGGTCGGAACGGCCGACCATCTCGTCAACGGTGCGGAAGCCAAGTTTTGCCATGTATTCCCGCATCTCTTCTGCGATGAAGCGCATGAAGTTGATGACGTACTCCGGTTTGCCGCGGAAACGTTTGCGCAGCTCCGGGTTCTGGGTTGCAATACCCATCGGGCAGGTATCGAGGTTGCAGACACGCATCATAACGCATCCCATCGTTACAAGCGGTGCGGTCGCAAAACCGAATTCCTCGGCGCCAAGGAGTGCTGCAATCACAACGTCACGGCCGCTCATCAGCTTACCATCGGTCTCGATCATGACACGGTTGCGGAGGCCGTTTTTGATCAGCGTCTGATGGGTCTCGGCAAGGCCTAACTCCCATGGAAGTCCTGCATTGTGGATGGAACTTCTCGGTGCTGCTCCCGTTCCTCCATCATATCCGGAAATCAGGATAACCTGTGCTCCGGCTTTTGCAACACCGGCTGCGACAGTACCAACACCTGCTTCGGATACCAGTTTAACGGAGATTCTTGCATTCACATTCGAATTTTTCAGGTCATAAATCAGCTGTGCAAGGTCCTCGATGGAGTAGATGTCGTGGTGCGGCGGCGGGGAAATCAGGGATACACCCGGTGTGGAGTGACGTGTTTTTGCAATCCACGGGTAAACCTTTCCGGCCGGTAAGTGGCCGCCCTCGCCCGGTTTTGCACCCTGGGCCATCTTGATCTGGATCTCTTTTGCACTGACAAGGTATTTACTGGTAACGCCGAATCTTCCCGATGCTACCTGTTTGATCGCGGAGCATCTCTCCGGGGATTCGAGACGGTCATCACTCTCACCGCCCTCACCAGTGTTGGATTTTCCATGCAGACGGTTCATGGCAATTGCCAGTGTCTCATGTGCCTCCTGGGAAATAGAACCGTAGGACATCGCACCTGTTTTGAATCGTTTTACGATAGAATCTACGCTCTCAACTTCTTCGAGCGGAACGCCCTGCTCCGGATAATCGAAGTCCATCAGGCTCCGCAGATAGCCGCTCTCCTCGCTGTCGACCATTGCTGTGTACTCTTTGAACATCTTGTAGTCGCCGCGTCTTGTGGACTCCTGCAGTGTATGAATGGTGCGCGGATTGTAGCGGTGCTCCTCGCCCTGGCTTCTCGATTTATGACGGCCGATACTGTCCAGTGTCAGATCGGTAGACAGCTCCAGCGGATCGAATGCCTGGGAATGACGCTCATCGACATCTTTTGCAATGTCTTCCAGGGTAATACCGCCGACACGGCTGACCGTACCGGTGAAGTATTTGTCGATGACATCTGCTGAGATACCGATGGCCTCGAAGATCTGGGAACCCTGATACGACTGGATCGTGGAGATACCCATCTTCGCTGCGATTTTTACGATACCAGAGATGACTGCGTGGTTGTAATCTTCAACGGCTGCGTAGTAATCTTTCTTGATCATGCCCTCTTCGATCAGCTCATGGATCGTGTCGAGTGCCAGATACGGGTTGATTGCGCAGGCACCGTAGCCGAGCAGTGTTGCGAAATGGTGCACCTCGCGCGGCTCGCCGGACTCCAGAATAATCGCAAGAGAAGTTCTCTTTTTCGTTTTTACCAGATGCTGATGAACCGCAGATACAGCCAGGAGGGATGGAATCGCCACATGGTTCTCATCGACGCCGCGGTCAGAGAGAATCAGGATGTTGGCTCCTGCCCGGTGTGCACGGTCAACCTCGACGAAAAGGCGGTCCATCGCACGGTCAAGCGGTGCGCTCTTGTAGTAGGTGATCGGAACGGTCACTGCCTTGAAGCCTTCGACTTTCATGTTCTTGATCTTCAGCATATCGGTATTGGTCAGGATCGGATTGTTGATCTTTAATACCTGGCAGTTCTTCGGCTCCTCCTCAAGCAGGTTTCCGTCACGTCCGACGTAAACGCTTGTGGAAGTTACGATCTCCTCACGGATGCAGTCGATCGGCGGGTTCGTTACCTGTGCGAAGAGCTGTTTGAAATAGTTGAACAGCGGCTGATGCTCATGGGAGAGAACGGCAAGCGGGGTATCGATACCCATCGAAGCGGTTGCCTCGACACCGTTTAATGCCATCTTTCCGATGGAGGAACGGTACTCCTCGTAGGTGTAGCCGAACGCTTTCTGCAGGCGCATCCGCTCTTCTTTCGTGTACTCTTCGACCGGCAGATTCGGGATTTTGATATCCTTTAACTGTACCAGATAACTGTCGAGCCATTCGCCGTACGGCTGTTTCTTTGCGTAATATTCTTTGACTTCCTCATCGTTTAAGACTTTTCCCTGTACGGTGTTGACGAGAAGCATCTTGCCCGGATGGAGACGCTCTTTTAAGACGATTTTTTCTTCCGGAACTTCCAGAACACCGACCTCAGAGGAGAGGATCAGGAATCCATCGTTGGTGATGTAGTAACGGGAAGGACGAAGACCGTTGCGGTCGAGCACTGCTCCCATCACATCTCCGTCGGAGAACAGGATCGATGCCGGTCCGTCCCACGGCTCCATCATCGTTGCATAATACTGATAGAAATCACGTTTCTCCTGGGAAATCGTATCGTTGTTTGCCCACGGCTCCGGGATCGTGATCATGACAGCCAGCGGAAGATCCATACCGCTCATGGTCAGGAACTCGAGTGTGTTGTCGAGCATTGCAGAGTCAGAACCCTGGGTGTTGACAACCGGCAGAACCTTGTGCAGTTCATCCTGCAGCATCGGGGAGGACATCGTCTCCTCACGGGCCAGCATCTTGTCGGCGTTTCCGCGGATGGTGTTGATCTCGCCGTTGTGTACGATGAAACGGTTCGGATGGGCTCTCTCCCAGCTTGGGTTCGTGTTCGTGCTGAACCGGGAATGCACCATGGCGATTGCAGATTCATAATCGACATCCTGCAGATCGCGGAAGAAGGTGCGGAGCTGTCCTACGAGGAACATACCTTTGTATACGATGGTACGGCTGGAAAGGGATGGCACGTAGGTGTTGTCGTTGCTCTGTTCGAAAACACGGCGTACGACGTACAGACGACGGTCGAAAGCGATTCCCTTTTCCACATCCTCCGGTTTTTTGATGAATGCCTGCATGATGTAAGGCATACACTCTCTTGCCTTATGGCCGAGAACTTCCGGAACGGTCGGCACGGTTCTCCATCCAAGGAGTTCCAGTCCCTCTTTTTCCACGATGATCTCAAACATCTTTTTTGCCTGGTTCCGTTTCAGCTCATTTTGTGGGAAGAAGAATACGCCGACGCCGTATTCCCGTTCTCCGCCTAATGAAAAACCGAGGGTCGAACAGGCTTTGGAAAAGAATTTGTGCGATATCTGCAACAAGATTCCTACTCCGTCTCCTGTTTTACCCTCGGCGTCTTTGCCGGCTCTATGTTCAAGATTTTCTACGATTTTTAATGCGTTTTCTACGGTCGCATGGGATTTTTCACCTTTGATATTCACGACGGCTCCGATACCGCAGTTGTCGTGTTCAAAGGAAGAACGGTACAGCCCTTCTTCTCCCATGACACGCTCTTTGCTCTGTGTCATACGGCTTCCCTTCCTTTACTTTCCTTATTTTCGGTTATCCTTTGTCTTTTCTGAAAAGAATGGAGGGGAATCTTTTGTTCCCCGCCGTTCTTTCTGGATTGCCCTTACTATACTCTATTTTTTTCGTCCTGTAAAGAGCAAATTTAATTTTTATATAATTTTTTATATTTTTTCTTAACTTTCTTAGGTTATTACTGCATTTTACCTAATTTTTCATACCATTTATCGATTATTTTGCCGCATGGTACTCGGCTGCTGCTGCGATCAGGCCGCGGAACAGCGGATGCGGACGGTTCGGACGGGATTTGAACTCCGGATGTGCCTGCGTTGCGATGTAGAACGGATGATCTGAAAGCTCTACCATCTCAACGATTCTTCCGTCCGGAGAAACACCGGAGAGAACCATGCCGTTTTCGGTCAGTGCTTTCCGGAAATCGTTGTTTACTTCATAGCGGTGGCGGTGACGCTCGGAAATCTCTTTCTCACCGTACAGCTCCTGTGCTTTCGATCCGTCTGCCAGGACGCATGGATATGCGCCGAGACGTAACGTACCGCCGATATCCTCGATTCCATCCTGATCCGGCATCAGTGCGATCACCGGGTGCATGGTGTTCGGGTTCATCTCGATGCTGTGTGCGTCGTGGTAACCGAGAACGTTTCTTGCATATTCAACAATCGTCAGCTGCATGCCGAGGCAGAGGCCGAGGAACGGAATCTTGTTCTCTCTTGCATATCGAATCGCTGTGATCATGCCTTCGATACCGCGGTTTCCGAATCCGCCCGGTACCAGAACACCGTCCACATCGCTCAGATACTCTGCCACGTTCTCCTCGGTTACCAGCTCGGAATCCACCCATTTCAGGTGTACGTTTGCATGGCTTGCAATTCCGCCGTGTTTTAATGCCTCAACAACGCTCAGGTATGCATCATGCAGCTGGGTATACTTTCCGACGAGCGCAATCGTCACCTCTTTGTTCGGATGGCGGAGTGCTTCTACCATATGGGTCCAGTCGGACAGATCCGGTTCCGGGCATGGAAGGTGAAGGCTCTCGCAGACAACCTGCGCCAGGTTCTCTTTCTCCATGGCAAGCGGAGCTTCATACAGATACTCCACGTCCAGGTTCTGCAGAACATGGCTTGACGGAACGTTGCAGAACAGAGCAATTTTATCTTTGATCTCGGTGGTCAGCGGATGCTCGGACCGACATACGATGACATCCGGCTGAATACCGATTCCCTGCAGCTCTTTTACGCTCGCCTGCGTCGGTTTTGTTTTCATTTCACCGGAAGCTTTCAGATATGGAATCAGGGTAACGTGGATCAGAATGGCGTTCTCGTGTCCGACGTCATGCTGGAACTGGCGGATTGCCTCCAAAAACGGCTGGCTCTCGATATCGCCGACGGTTCCGCCGACCTCAATGATGGCAATACGCTCCTCATCTACTTCTTTTCCGCGGTAGAAACGGCTCTTGATTTCGTTTGTAATGTGCGGAATGACCTGTACGGTGCCTCCGCCGAAATCACCGTGGCGTTCTTTCTGCAGAACAGACCAGTATACTTTTCCGGTCGTCACGTTGGAATTTTTATCCAGGCTCTCGTCGATGAAACGCTCGTAGTGGCCGAGATCGAGGTCTGTCTCTGTGCCGTCATCGGTAACGAAAACCTCGCCGTGCTGAATCGGGTTCATCGTACCCGGGTCAACGTTGATGTACGGGTCAAATTTCTGCATCGTCACTTTGTATCCTCGGGCTTTTAAAAGCCGTCCAAGGGACGCCGCCGTGATTCCCTTTCCAAGGCCGGAGACTACTCCGCCTGTCACAAAGACATATTTTACTGCCATATTGATTTCCTCCTGCTTTTCTCTTCTGATATTTTCTTTTCCGTCACAAGTTTCTCTAAAAAACAAAAACGATTATAACACATCTCGAATTTCCTGCAACTTTTTTTTACTATTTTTTATTATTTTCGACATTTTCCACGAAATCCTAAATTTCTGCACCATATTTTATACATATCACGATTTTCTTGACATCATCCGCAAAAATGAGTATGATAATCAATGTTTTTAAAACATGCAGGTCTACAACTGAAAAAAGGAGAATACCTATGCAGCCATCGTCAAACAATTGTTATGATACCGGTCTCCGGGAGGAATGTGGTGTTTTCGGCATTTACGATCTGGATGGTGCCGACGTCAGTCCTTCGATCTACTATGGCCTTTCCGCCCTGCAGCACAGAGGACAGGAGTCCTGCGGAATTGCCGTCTCTGACACCAGCGGTCCAAAGGGCCATGTGAAATCCTACAAAGGCCTTGGCCTTGTCAACGAAGTTTTCAAAGAATCCAAATTAGAAGAGCTGTCCGGCAATATCGGCATCGGCCATGTCCGGTACTCTACCACCGGTTCCACTACCGTAGAGAATGCACAGCCGCTCGTTCTGAATTATCTGAAAGGCTCCCTTTCCCTTTCGCACAACGGAAATCTGGTCAACGCTATGGAACTGCGCGAGCAGATGGAAAACACCGGCGCAATTTTTCACACTTCGATTGACTCTGAAATCATCGCCTACGGCATTGCGCGGGAACGCGTTCATTCCAAAACGGTAGAAGAAGCGATTCTGCGCACGGTAAAAGAAATCCGCGGCGCCTATGCCCTTGTCATCATGAGCCCTAGAAAACTCATCGGCGTGCGCGACCCATATGGCTTAAAACCGCTCTGCATCGGAAAGCGGGA
>ULVP01031834.1_pt1 | contig 14499 bp, 11 predicted proteins | sample 1959551 | NCBI WGS metagenome assembly ULVP01 (sample SAMEA4835789, study PRJEB28245) | human gut metagenome | biome: gut microbiome; material: fecal sample | place: Denmark | collected 2008 | reverse complement strand
GTTACGTAGCTAACGATTTCCTTAACTTAATAGCATTGCCCGCAAGGGGGGCTGGCGATACGAGAATACCCTATATTCTAAAACTCCGCGGCGCTTCCCTATTTTTATGCGCCGCACCCCCCCGTCGAACCTCTTGAACCTATAGAACCTGCTCCCCCTCTTTCGCTCAATCAAAGGGCAACACGCCCTCGAACCCCGAACCCCTCATCTATGTTACAATAGAGAAAACCATGCATTGCACGAAAGGACCCCCCTATGAAACGCAGCGAACCCACATTAGACGACCAGATCCGAAGCATCCACTACAAGTACGAAATCCCCCAAGACAAAGCAGAAGCCCTTCTCGCAAGCGGCCTCCGTTTCCTTGAAATCGACAAAGCCGCCCTTCTCTCCATCCTCGCCGAAGTCCCCATCGATACCATCCTCGACATGCGGAAAGATGACCCATGGGGATGCATCCAGAAAAAGCTAGGTCTCACCGCTGCGCTCTACGAAGAACGCCTCCTGCGCCATCGCGCCCGCCGCCTTCACCGCTTCTACGGCATCCCCGAAGACCGCGCCATCCCCCTGCTGCAAGACGGCTACCCGAACCACTGGCTCCGCCTCGCCTACCTCTTAGAGCAGCACACCGACACCTCCATGGAAGACATCCTTGCCGCGCGTAAAAAATCCGAAAAATGGAAACCCTGGGCAGAAGCACGCCTCGGCATCTCCCCCGAAGATTTCACAAAATGGATCGCTGAGACAAGGAATCCAAGTCTGCCGAAAAAGTGAAAGAAACACCTGTATAAAATCCAAGAGCAAGATCTGATAAGGAATAGACAGATTCAAAAGATTCACAGGTTTCCCATCCCCGGAAAATAATATATATTCAAAAATTCCGCGGCGCTTTACTATTTTGCGCCGCTCCTCCCCCGTTGAACCCTATGAACCCATAGAACCCACCAAACCCATGTAAGGAAAAATGATTCAATCAGCATTTCCCTAGTCACCCATGACAAGAAAGGCATCCCCATGACCCACGATTTCATCTACCATAACCCCACCAAAGTCTACTTCGGAAACGGCATGCTCACCCACCTTCCCGAAGAGATCAGCCGCCTCGGCAGCCGCGTCCTCCTCATCACCGGCGGCAGCTCCGCCAAAAAGAACGGCCTCTTTGACAAAGTCCTCGCAGAAATCAGCAAAGCCAATGTCGACTGCTACGGCCTCTCCGGCGTCAAGCCAAATCCCGAGATCGGCCTCGTCCGCGAAGGCATCCGCCTCGTCCGCGAAAAACGCTTGGACCTCATCCTCGCCCTCGGCGGAGGCTCCGTCCTCGACACCGCCAAAGTCATCGCAGGCAGCGCCCCCTACGACGCCGACCCCTGGGACCTCATCCGAAGCCGCGCCACCATCGACACCGCCCTCCCCCTCATCACCATCCCCACCATCGCCGCGACCGGCTCCGAAATGAATGCCAGCGCCGTCATCACCAACCCCGAGACCGAAGAAAAATACGGCTGGACCGCCCAGGCCTTCCGCCCCTCCGTCTCCTTCCTCTGCCCCGAAAACACCTACACCGTCCCCGCCTATCAGACCGCCTGCGGCTCCGCCGACATCCTCTCCCACATCATGGAAGTCTACTTCCAGAAAGAAGAGACCTTCCCCGCCACCGAAGCCTACATGGAAGCCATGATGCGCTCCGTCATGAAAGACGCCCCCATCGCCATGGCCGACCCCGCCAATGAAGCCGCCCGCGCGAACCTCCTCTGGACCGCCTCCTGGGCCATCAACGACTTCATCGACAGCGGCCATGCCGTCTCCTGGACCTGCCACGGCATCGAGCACGAACTCTCCGCCCACTACGACATCACCCACGGCCTCGGCCTCGCCATCCTCACCCCCGCCTTCCTCACCTACGTTCTGGACGAAACCACCGCCCCCCGCATCGCCCGCTTCGCCGTAGGCGTCATGGGCGTCTCCCCCAAAGGCAAGGACACCATCAAGATCGCACAGAAAGGCATCAAACGCCTGCGGAAATACTTCAAAAAACAGCTCCGCCTCCCGACCACCCTCACAGAGATCGGCATCGACGACACCCGCTTTGCCGAAATGGCAGAGAAAACCATCGCCTGGAAAGGCGGAAAAGACCACCTCCTCCACGGCTTCGTCGACCTCTCCGCCAAAGACCTCGAAGAAATCTACTGCCTCGCCCTGTGAGTCCCCACCGCCGATAAACCACACCGCCCGCAAAGCCCCGACAAAAGGGATCCCATCAAAGGAGAAAACAAGCCATCAAAAAAGCCCCTGCCAAAGGGGCTTTTTTGATGGCTTGAAGCATCGGCAGATATTCAATACCCCAGCTTCTCATTGATGATGATGACCTCCATCTCCACATTTCGCATCTTCTTGTAATACACAGCCAGCACATTGCAGATGCGGTCTGGCGCTCCGCAGTCATAACAGCGATCACCGCCATGCGCACTACAGCCGCAAAGGTAATGATGCCGCGCCACATTCTTCGGTGCCGCCACATTCCGCGCCCGAGAAATCGCCTCCTCCAGCGTCGGTGCGATCTTATTTACTCCGAAGACAAAGTACACCTTACGATGCCCAAAGAGCGAACCAGAGACGCGATTGCCCGTCCCATCCAGATTCACCATGACCCCCGTCTCCGTCGCACCATTCACAGAAAGAAGAAATACATCCGCTGTCATCGCCTTCCGTGCCATATCCAAAAAAGCTGCATTGCTTTTCGCAAATCCATTCTTCTCCCGATCGATCTGATGCACATCCCACACCGTATTATGCGTTGACAGCTTCTCATACATCCCCATTGTCTGAAGCGTCAGCGAGTCACCGAATCCCACGGTCATCCCATCGATCTCCCGATCCAGATACACTGCCGCCTCTTCCTTCGTCTCAAAGACCCTGCACTGATAGCGATTTCTCTGAAATGCCCTCTTCACCTTAGCTAAATCCATCGTATCTCCTCCTTATCTCATTTTCTTTATTGTATCACACGCTGTATTACATTCTTGTGAGCCACACCAAAAGAGTCCTTGTTCTTTATGACCGCAAATTCTATGCATCGCCACCAGAATCTAGCCAGTACCCTATAGGGTATTTTCGTATCAGTTTACCTATATCCAACATTGAGCTAAAACCTTAAACTCATTCTACCTCATTTTTCTCTATAGGACCAGCATTTCCTGACAACCGGTCTCTTTCTCTGCGATGGTCGGCTTTCCGAGGAGGATCTGCATCGCAGCATACTGCTTTTCCGTCACCAGGAGAGCGCGCACCTGTCCCTTGCAGGGCAGATGCCGTTTCACGATGCCCAGCATATGCTGGGCATCGTCCCGACTGCCGGCGATACGGACATAGACAGAATACTGGAGCATATCATAACCGGCATTGAGCAGATATTTCCGAAACTGCATATACGCCTTCCGTTCACGGGGCGTGCCCGTAGGCAGATCAAAAAAGATAAAGGCATCAAACGCCTGCGGAAATACTTCAAGAAACAGCTCCGCCTCCCGACCACCCTCACAGAGATCGGCATCGACGACACCCGCTTTGCCGAAATGGCTCAGAAAACCATCGCATGGAAAGGCGCCAAAGACGGCCTCCTCCACGGCTTCGTCAGCCTCTCCGCCAAAGACCTCGAAGAGATCTACCGCCTCGCCCTGTGAGTACCCACTACCGGTAAACCTCACCGCTCACAAAGCCCCGACCAAAGGGATCACACCAAAGAGGAAAATAAGCCATCAAAAAAAGCCCCCGCCAAAGGGGCTTTTTTCATCTTACCCTCCTGCATGCCAGCCGGTGTCCCGATCCTCCCTCCTATACGGCAGTCAACAGGCCATGAGACTGATTATAGTCTACTTGAAATTTCTAAGCTGCCTATGCGGCAGTCAACCGCATATCAAGGCGAATGCAGCAGCCGGGAAATTTCTAAGCTACCTATACGGCAGTCAACCATACGGCGCTCCAAGCTATTCTCGATCGCTATTTCTAAGCTGCCTATACGGCAGTCAACAATGACGAATTGTTCTAATGTGGAAGGGAATGTTTCTAAGCTGCCTATACGGCAGTCAACCTTCGCGAGGTTTGTACGCGAAGTCAGAGATGTTTCTAAGCTGCCTATACGGCAGTCAACATGTTGCGCGATATGTGACCAAAAAGATCTATTTTCTAAGCTGCCTATACGGCAGTCAACGCGGCGACTACAAAATGCAAATACATTGAATGTTTCTAAGCTGCCTATACGGCAGTCAACGTCATGCTTGTCTACATGCTTTCCGTCTATCATTTCTAAGCTGCCTATACGGCAGTCAACGATGGAGAGCGGGAGAAGAGGTGAGGACAGATTTTCTAAGCTGCCTATACGGCAGTCAACTCAGATATAAACATAGACTTGTCTTTGTCATTTTTCTAAGCTGCCTATACGGCAGTCAACGCGCGATGCGATCACCGCGCTTGATAAAAAATTTTCTAAGCTGCCTATACGGCAGTCAACCGTTCAAGAGCTGAAGCAGAAGATAGATGCATTTTCTAAGCTGCCTATACGGCAGTCAACATACGCTGGAGAAGGATATCATTGTCTTTGCTTTTCTAAGCTGCCTATACGGCAGTCAACACATGGCTATTTTATGCTATTGTGAATATGGATTTCTAAGCTGCCTATACGGCAGTCAACGCGTCGGTGCACGTAGAGGACGCGTTCATCAATTTCTAAGCTGCCTATACGGCAGTCAACAAAAGACAGGCGACATCGATGCCGTATTCGAATTTCTAAGCTGCCTATACGGCAGTCAACATTGTGCAGGCGCTGCGGCAGGCTGTCTGAGCTTTCTAAGCTGCCTATACGGCAGTCAACAGCATATTACTGTAGAGCCTTTAGGGTTCTATTTTCTAAGCTGCCTATACGGCAGTCAACCTAAGCACAAGCATAGCCCGCTCTTTGTCATTTTTCTAAGCTGCCTATACGGCAGTCAACTCTCCGTCAATCTCGGACTTAGAGTAGACTGTTTTCTAAGCTGCCTATACGGCAGTCAACGAGTCCAATCCTTCTCTCGATGTGGATTCTCTTTTCTAAGCTGCCTATACGGCAGTCAACAATTCATGTCCATGGCTATGCCCTCCAATAGGTTTCTAAGCTGCCTATACGGCAGTCAACTGCAGAAGAAAGTGAAAGAGCTTCGGCGCCATCGAGGGAAAACCCATCTCCATCTATTTTACCCAAAGTTTCAACAGGGCGCAAGAAAAGCCGATAGAATCGGCTTTTCTTGCATTGGTCAAAATCTTTGGTCAAAATTCAGGGACAGAGGCACTATCGCTCAAGCCATAGGTGCTCAGTGTTCCGGACTGCTCTATCTGACAAGGTGTCTTCTTGATGAAGAGGGAAAAGGTCTGTGCGGTAGATAAGCTTTTCATCTGGATGAATGGCAGATCGTATGTCTCTTTTCTCCGGCCAAGCAGACCGAGCGCGTCCTCATAAGAGACGCCTTCGTGCCGCCGGACGTAGCGGCGCGCTTTTCTCTCCACGGATCCATCCGGCTGATATCGGCTGTAAATGCTATAGCCGGTGATGCGGCGTTCCACTATTTTTCGGATCTTTGTCAGGTGTACATAGTCAGAAAGTCGTTCCAGCCCCTGTTCAAGGTGCAATCTTTCCAATTGTTCTGCCGAGGGAGCGAGGATACGGATCTTATTTCCCAGCCCTTTGTCCTGATACGCCGGGAAGGCCAGCGCGGTCTTCACCATCCCTTCTCTTCGTTGTTCTTCAGCCAGTGCCAGATGCAGCTGGGTGAATACCTTCGTCCAAAGAAAGGATAGCGAGACTTCACCATCTGGAATGAGGGTGATATCCTGATAGTAGTTCATATTATTCCTTTCCGCTTGCTCCAAACACACCGCCACGAACAAGGACTGCCATGACATAGTCTTTGTCCGTTTCGTTTTCAGGTGCCGTTCCGGTCGACCAGTTATCAAAGAGTGTATAGAAATCCACTTTCTCTTTCGGAGAGCGGAAGGCTTTCCCGAGTGTGGTCACAGCGCCGTATGGTTCTGCTGCGATCGGGCCAAGGCCAGACACGCCATACTCCGGATACCATGTATCGATGGTACGCAGTGCATTTCCGATCTTCTGAGAGTGCATGGCTGCCATGCCATTGACCTGATACAGCACCTTGCTCTTTTTCCCGTTCCCTTTGTCAAGGATCAGTTCTTCACTCGGGTATACCTCCTGTCCATGTCCCATCAAAACGCAGGCTTCGATCTCAAGCAGCAGATAGCTGATCCTGCCGCACAGTGCATCAGCGATCCTGGCAGAGAGCTGATCCAGATCAGGGCTATGCTTATCGAAGTTCTTCAGGCTGTAGTCATATCCGTCAAATGTCATGGTTTCCCCGGATGGCTTGACACATACAATGACTTCGACTTTTTCTGCGCCCACGCGATTTCTCCAGAAGAATCGTCCACTGGCGATATTGGTGGCATAGCGATGTGCCAATTCCGAGAACCCGCTTTCCTCGATGTAGTCTTCGACCATTTTTGAAATGCCTCGGCCGTGTTCCTCTTCATTGCATACGGATGGATGCTGTACCCCGGACAGGACTTTCAGTGTAAAGCGAAGTTTTAATGTATCCTGATCCAGCTTCAAAGAGGCGCTGTCTACGGTCTGCAGATTGGCCTTTTCTACTTCTGCATTGAGCTTCATCGGATCATTCTTGACAGCTGCTTTTAAGCGATTGGAGATGGTCCCGCGCACCGACTTCTCGATCAGCGCGATCGGCTCTTCTTCTGTCTGTCTTTTTTCCCAGCTTGTACCATAGAGAAAACCATCGGATGGGACCAGTTTCTTCTCAAATGCCAGTACGCTTGCTAATGCAATTTTCTTGTTTGCCATGATTGTTCTCCTTTTTATTTTTCGTTTTTACAAATATACAGATCATTGCCTTCATCATATTCGTAGTGCCACATCAGGTCTTCTACGGAAGAGAATCGAAAGGGCATTTTGAATTCGCCCAATGTGATCACAGGCTCTGCAAAGCGATGCGAGACATTCGGATCTCTCTGCGCTTTCACCTTTCCCAAGCGGGTCAAGCCTTGGAAGCCGACAACAAGGGGGATGAGCCAGCCAGCTTCTCTTCGCTTCGAGGTCCAGGCGCGTACTTCATTTTCTTCATTGATCTCTGCTTCATGGTGGATCGTCAGAAAAGAGAGAAGTGTGTCCAATGTATCTCCCTCTTCATTTCCTGCTTCTTTCAGCAGTCTGCCTCTCTCGACCACCGCGAAGCCGGGCATCAGTCGATGGAGGATCTTCTTTTCTTCCTCCGGGTGTTCCTCGCTGATAAAGTATACAACGGGCGTTTTGAAGGAAAGTATATCGCCTCCTGCTATTTTGAGAGAGGGAAGTGTCTCTCCGACTGCCTGCAGCAGTTCCTCTTTGTTATCGGCAGAAAGGCCGCTGCATTTGACCAGCAGGGATACTTTGAGATGGATCCGAGGGTCTTCGATAAAGGGCGGACGTTCAAATGTATTTCCTCCCTTTTTTCTAAGCGGATTGGATGAGATGGCTATAGAGTAATGGTAATCCCCAGGGTTCTTATAGACCTGCAGGCGGCTTTCATGGCTGATCACGCCAAGGCTGATGAAACGGACTTCACGCAAGGATTCTTTCAGCCGCACTTTTCGCTCCAATGCATGCACGGCTCCCATCCACGCTGTCATGGCAGGAAATCCGATGGTACAGAGGCTGCTTAGTGCATTGGCATTTTGTATCTGTATCTCCGGCAGCAAAAGGTATGTCATGATTCGTATCTCACCTCATCTTTCAGTACGATCTCCATTTGGTCCTTAAAGTTGCGCCATTCCGCGTCTCCCAAGGAGACGGCTTCTTCTCCCAAAAGTTTTTCATAGGAGAAAACTACCCATCTGGCAAAAGCAGCTGCGATCTCACCTGTCCAGGAGGACTCCAGGCGCTCTTCCATGCAAGCATCGTCCAGCCAGATCTTCTGTGATCTCGGAAGTGCTGTATACGTCTCCTCTTCGCTCCATCCGGCAGCGCCTGCTCGGATCTGATAGGCAACCAAAAGGACGGCGTCGATCATTTCATCCACCAGATCGTGGATGGCCTTTCGTATTTCCATGGTATTCCGCTCTTGTTTCATATAGGCGTGCAGCCGATACAGGGCGCTGCTTTGTGATTTATACCAGATGGACTCTTTGAAGAAGTCCGATCTCGGCACCCTGACCTTCACCTCACGCAGAGATGGCGGCAGGGAAGAGAGAAGATAGGCCTTCCCTCCGCACCGGGAATTCAATGCGCTGATATTCTGCGGCTTGGTCCCTCCAAAGCCTATCATGGTGAGTCCCGTGACTTCTTCGCAGGGATTTCCGTAGTTCTCTGATTTCTTATTGCGGCAGTCTATTTTATGGCCATTGATCGCTCGGATCCTCTGATACATTTCCAGCGCAAGGCAGGAGGATGGCATGACCGACAGCAGATGATATTCTCCCTCCGCGATCGGGAAGTAGACCTGTCTAAGATGCGTATCTGTCGCTTCCGGTTCCTTTTGGCTGTCTTCCAGCATCTCTTGGACTTTCTTTTGCAGCTTTTCTATGGGAAGTGACAGCAGTTCCAGTTCTTTCTCAAGTTCCTTGTCTCGTGTAATGACTGCCTCCAGCACATTTTTATCGGGAGTCACTGGACTGAGCAGCAGACTGGCACTTCCAAGATACTGCGCCGGTGTCAGAATATCCAGACTGCAGGTGCTCCCTCCGGTCGTCACATAGCCTGCCACTTTTTTCGAATGGCTGCATACGGTGGTCTTGATGTCCGGATTCGTAAATTTTCCGACATGACTGGCCAGATGACATTCATTCATATGCATGACCATCGCGTCAAACCAGTCGGCTGGTGTTTTCCCCTTTTTTGCCGCACTTTCTATGATGTATTCGTGCAGCGATGTCACTTCTTTCTTTTCTTTTGCCACGCTTATCCCTTCCTTTCCTTAAATAATCCCAGCTGATCCGAATACAGCCAGTGGGTATCCCCAGACGTTTTCGGCATGGTGATTTCTCCATACTTTCTTTCAGCCTGCTCGATCTGTTCCTCTTCTGACCGGGGATCTTCCATATCGATCATCTGTCTCACAGACTTTGCATAGCTTCGCTGGATCCACAGGCGACGTTCCATTTCTTCTGTCATGCCTTCATAGTCATCGATATGCAGGATGGCCTTTCGATCGACAAGGCTGCCGTGGTCATCAAGTTCACAGAATGTTTCTTCTCCATCAGTATATCTCACAGTGAGCTTTACGTCTTCTATCGCATTTTCACGGAACCGCCTGAATTCCATGGGAAGTCCAGTCAGCCACCAGTATTCATCGAGCCAGCCATGCATAGATTGTGGGCCTACGTCTGAGCGGCTGTTGAAATCCATCATCGTCTGGTGTTCGAGATCGATGAGCCGGCTTTCCGGATGGAGTTCCTCCGGCTTCCGGATCCTCGGCGCGGCATCGATGCGGCTTGCCAGATCATTGACATCGATCAGCTGTCTCATGTCATGGCTTTTCAGCTGGTACTTCCCGACTTCATAGCCGGGCCATTTGAAGGCTTTCGGTTCTCCCTTCAACCCGCGAAGATTGTACTCCATCACAGCCACATTCGACGCTGCCTGATCTTTTGCAAGAGTGCGATGACGCATCACGCGTCCGGAAAGCTGGATGATCGAGCGATAGGAGGAGGGCTCGATCACCGCCCAGTCAAAGTCATGGTCTCGGCCGGTTTCTTCGACCGGTGTAGCCACGACAAGGAAAAGGATATTTCCCTCCCGGCTCTCATCGATATGACGGCGAATGACCTGGTCTGTCAGCTCCACGCTCTGTCCTTCTTCCCCCTTGCGGGACAATACGCTGTCCAGATATTTTTCCTGTTCATGACGCAGGAGAAGGATCTGCCGGCTGTGGTAGGTCATCAGCCGCACCGCTACGTCCTGGCTCCATGTACATCGGAGCAGGTACTCTGAAAGCTCCACGCAGGGATTGATATTCGCCATGCGTACCACGCCGAAGGATACACGCTTTCCTGTCTTTCGGTCGATGATATGATTTTGCTCGTGCATTTTTTCTGCAGCCTTCCGTATCTCCTCAAAGTAATGGAGTTCCGGAGGGTCATTCCCTTCTCGGGGGCTGCACTCAATTAGTTCTCCCTTCCTTCGGACGATTTGTGTTTTCAGCTTCCGGCAACGGCTGGCGACGAATTTCTGATGCAAAAGAGCAAAGTCTTCTTCCTTCCCCGCCTGCATGTCCTGTACGACAGCCTTATATTCGTCACACCAGAGTACGGCACAATGCTTTTTTGCTCCAAAGAAATCATTGTACACGGAAAGCCCTGCCTGATAAGCGCTATACATGCCCTCCGCCAGGTCAGGTGGAATCGTCGCGGAAGAAAGTCCTACATTCCGTCCCAGCATACCGGCAAGGTGTACCAGTCTGGCGATTGCATACAAATCTCGCGTGGTGAAATCATCAATTTCATCGATGACCAGGTCAGATGACATGAGCCGCAGAAAGGGGAGCATGTACCGTCCGCCTTTGATAGTCTGGACGGCTCCCATCATGTGATCGATGGTCGCTGCCAGGATAGGCTTCAGCAGTAATGCCTTGTTTTTATCTGCACGCTGGTTCGTATCCCCCAGAAAGAGATTCATGAACTGCATTTCTCCGCCATCGAAGGTATCCAGATATTCTACATTTTCTTCCATCAATGGCTCTGCCGATTCTGCGCCGCAGTCGCTTTCTTCCTGCGATTTTTCATGGAGCGCCCGAACGGCATCTGATCCAATGAGCACAGCCAGCTCGCTCCCATCCATGCCCAGCTGCCTACGGTAAGAGTCTCCCGTTTGCAGCGTCAGGGAGCGCAGCCCCAGTGCCAAGATATAGCGAAGAGATTTCCGATCCGGAGAAATGGCATTCATGATTTTTGCATTCGCTATCGTTTTCCCACACCCGGTACTTGCCATATTGACAATGAACCAGGATGCATCTCCGACCTGTTCCTTTCTGAATGCATGGATCTTAGCTGCCGCTTTTTCCTGCCATGCATACGCGCCCGTTCCCTGCTTCTTGAGTCCGCGTACATCATAGGCTCTTTCCATCTTCTCTGCGAAAAAAGGAAGCCTGTGTGCCGCCCTGAGCGACTGATCGCACACCTTCAGCAGGTGCTCTTCCAGATACTGCCTGCATGCACCGTGTCCATCAATATTCGCCCACAGGCGAGTCACTTTCCAGACCGATCTCGCAGACGGCTCCTTTTCCAGCGAAGACGCATAATGATCTCCGATCATCAGGCAGAGTCTGGCGTACACAAGGATCAGCCGAAAGGCCGGCCTTTCACAAAGTGCCTGCCCAGCCATCGACACGGACGGCAATGTCCCATAGGCCTCCTGCAGACGGCTCACCCATTTGCGCACCGCTTTCTTCCACGCAGGAGATTTCTCCCAGAGAAGTCCTTTCGAAAAGCAGAAACATTTCGCTCGGAGAGCGGCAGATATCTCCTCCGTCCTTTGATTTTGATACCCCCAGTCCGCTGTCAGATGCGACCATATACTTTGGAAAGACGCTCTGCACACATTTTCATATCCTGCTCTGGCATCGCCTTTTTTATCTGCCATCCGGTGATGTGACAGGATGAGCCATGCAATGACAGAGGCCAGCGGCGGCAGCCTTCCCAGATGACACTGTCTTTCTTCTGTCAGATCCTCTCCGACCTTTTTCAGAAGCTCCGCTTCATCAAGCGTTCCGGAGATGAGGGCCTGCATCCATTTTTCATCCGTCTCTTCTGCGCCAGTGACTACGACCAGCGCCTCCAGCAGCTTGCAGGAGATCCACTCGTGCCGAAAAGGATCCATCCGATTTTTCCCGCCATGCCTTCTTAACTTATCCTGAAAATAGTCATTTGCCTTTCCCCAGTCATGGAAAAGCGCAGCCACAGCTGCCAAAGCCTTAATGAGAGGCAGGGACTGCCACTGATTCTCCCATTCAAAGTGAGATACATTTTTCTGCGTCCAATTGACAGGCACCAATCCCTCTGCATTGAACTTATTCCGATTTCCCACGATCCACAGAAGGTCGCTCCGCGAGCGCGATCGGATCCATCGGCAGGATACAGCCATGCTCTTCGTCGCATTCCTTCGCAGTGCCGTTTTGACAGCGAGAAGTCCGGCCTCCGTGATCACCGTCTGCCAGGCATCATCCCCGATGCGATCAGCAAACGAGTCCAGGATTTTCCGTACGGTAAGGACCGCCTTCTTCTCGCTTTGGCTGATAAAGATGACCATCATGCGGCATCACCTTCTCTCTCCGAAATGCTGGCTGACGCTTTTGACTTCACCAAACATGAAATCAAGCACTTGATGCTCCGTGAATTTTTGCAGCAACTGCTGACGAAATTGCTGCTCCGTATCATTTTGCGAAGAGCAGATAAATGACCATGGGAGAACCACAGCATCCTTGATCAGATCTGCCACATCAAAGACCAGCGCTCCCCGCCTCGTCTTTCCGTGCATCACGGCAAAGCCATGTGGAATGCCAAGCACCCACAATGTCACAGCAGATAGACCATACGCCAGATAGTTTCCATGATTCAGGAAAGCATTCGCCTGATCTTCTCCCGAGTGATCTCTTGTAAATCCGGAAAGACCCACGGCATGTGCCGCATACTTGTAAAGCTCTTTCGTGAAACGCGCCTCGCTGCTTAAAAGCTCCGTCACGCTTTGCGCCTGCTCGATCATGCGCCGATATTCCTGGATCGCCATTTCGATTTCCATATCATCCACATAGAAACCCGCATCCTGCAGATCCTCATCCTTTTCCCAAACTCTTTCGATAAAAGCGCAGCGCTTTCTTTGAAATTCTTTGGCAGCAGACAGCCGTTTCTTCTCATCAAACCAGAAAGACAGCCATCCTTGCACATATTCCGTCGGGCGATATTCATTTTGTGGATTCAGCCACTCGATCTCTGTCCCGGCCAAGAGCGGCGTCGCACCACCACCGCAAAATCCAACAAGTACCCCCGCCCCAGAGAGCAGGCGCATCGCCGCCTGCGTAATGGAGGTGCCATTTCCCAAAAGGATCACGGTCGTATTCGCGATCGGGATATTCCAATATGCATTTCCTTTCTCTGTCTCCGTCAAATAGAGGACCCGTCCATCCTTCTGCATCACGCGGCATTTCGAAAGATAATAAATATTGGCCCGCTTCGAATGAAGAATGGCCTTGTATTCAGACTTTTCCATCGTGTTTTTCATAGGACCCCCTGTACGTCTACTAATGAAACCTAGGGAAATGCTGATCATTTTCTTTTATTTTATCAGACAAAAAGAACAAAATATAACTACAACTAAGAATAGATCACATCCCATATACACCCTCTGCGGATCAGCTTTTCTTCCTGCCAAACTGCTTTTCTTTAGTATAGCACAGGTATGATGACAAAAAACGCCCTAAGAGAGCCCGATTGCTCATTTTTCGCAAGGACCTCTCTTCGATCTTACGCACCTTCTTATCCTAGGAGTAACCGGTGACTAAAAAGCCGCTTTCGGGCATCGCTCCAATAAAAAAAGGCGGCGAAGGCGCCTCCACAAAAGCCTTCCCCGCATGGGGAAGGGAGACCGCGTCAGCGGTGGATAGGGTGCTTTCGTATGCAGCACAAATGCGCCTCTCTTTCCCCTATGCGACCTTCTGTCTTTCATACCATAGTCACCCTATCCGCCCCTGCGGGGCACCTTCCCCTAGAGGGGAAGGCTGCGATACGAGAATACCATCTTCTAAACAGGCGGCACACCACCCTTGTGAATCTATCCGCTCCCCAAGTACCGTCATCCCGAGCGCAGCCGAGGGATCTTTATTGCACTGCCGCCATATGCACACATGCGCCCTCACTCAAACGACACCTTGGTGCCTCCTTTTTCGCCTTTCCCTCGCTCACGATTTACCTCTCTGCAAGAAAGATCCCTCCACTTCGGTCGGGATGACGTTTAAGGGAAACGGATAGTCTCACATAGTTTTTCACACCGCTTCGTGAATCCATCCTGCGCCTTCGGCGCGGGCCTTCTCCAAGGGCCTACTCGTATCGTATATAACACCAATAGTTCCAAAACACGCAACGTATCTCCCAGATGAAAACCCTTCCGCCCTCGCGTATCGTCATCCTGAGCGGAGGAAAACGCCCTATGTGTGAAAAGCCCCAGCCAGAACAAGTGGGGACTGAGCCGAAGGATCTGACATCATACATGTGAGACGATTCCTTCCCTCGTATCGTAGGAGTGACTTGTTACTAAAAAGGCACTTTCGGGCATCGCCCCAATAAAAAAAAGGCGGCGAAGCCGCCACCTCAACCCTGAACCATGAACCTTGAACCTTGAACCAAATGAAGACAAAGTAAAAAGGACATCTTTTCAGATGTCCTTTTAGTTAATCAGCAGCTTCCTATCCTCCCGGGCCGCTT
>ULVP01048816.1_pt1 | contig 14579 bp, 9 predicted proteins | sample 1959551 | NCBI WGS metagenome assembly ULVP01 (sample SAMEA4835789, study PRJEB28245) | human gut metagenome | biome: gut microbiome; material: fecal sample | place: Denmark | collected 2008 | reverse complement strand
TCGTACTGGGGCTGCTGTTTTTGTCCGCGTTCTGTACATATCTCGTCAGCCGTTGGCAGCGGAATTATATCGAGCGGAACAAGGACAAGTGGGTAAATACCGACCGTAAGATACAGTATCTGCAGAGCTTTTCCGAAAAATTCGACCACGCGAAGGACATCCGTATATACGGCATGCTCGGGTGGCTGATAGCTATGCTCAGACGCTTTCAGAGCGAGCGCTTTGAATGGACGAAGAAGATCAGTGCGCGCGGACTGGCGGGCAGCTGTATCAACGCGCTTCTGACGCTGATACGCGACGGCGCGGCATATGCCGTGCTGATAGCTATGGTGCTTCGCGGAGAGATCGGCGCGGGAGATTTCGTATTTTACTTCGGCGCGATAACCGGATTCTCCGCATGGCTCAGCGGCATCGGCGATAAGGTGAACGATATCACCGGCAAGAGCATCAGGATAGGCTATTACCGCGAGTATTTTGATATCGAGGAGAAATACAATCACGGTAAGGGCTGCGCTCTGCCGACAGCGGAGGAGATACCGGTCGATATCGAGCTTGATAATGTTTCATTCCGATATCCGTCGGAGGACGGAGAAAAATACGCCGTTCGGAATGTCAGCCTGAAGATAGCACGCGGCGAGAAGCTCGCCATAGTCGGCGCAAACGGCGCGGGCAAGACGACACTTGTCAAGCTGCTGTGCGGGCTTTATTACCCATCCGAGGGCGAGGTGCGGCTGAACGGTCACGCCGTCTCGGATTATAATATCGAGGATTACTACTCGCTGTTTTCCGCCGTTTTTCAGGATATCTATCTGCTGCCGGTCACTATTGCGGAATTCGTTTCCTCCTCGGATGCGGATATTGATGTCGAAAAGGTGAAGGAGTCTATCCGACGGGCAGGACTTGAGGAAAAGATAAATTCGCTGCCGAAGGGCATTGATTCAAGGCTTATGAAGGGCGTTTTCGACGACTCGATAGACATGTCCGGCGGTGAGAGGCAGAAGCTGATGCTTGCCCGTGCGCTCTATAAGGATGCTCCGGTCATCGTTCTCGACGAGCCTACCGCCGCGCTTGACCCGATAGCGGAGAATGCGCTCTACATGGAATATAACGAGCTGACCGCCGACAAGACCTCTGTCTATATCTCGCATCGCCTTGCCTCCACCCGCTTCTGCGATAGGATAGTTTACCTTGAAAACGGCAGGATAGCGGAATGCGGCACGCACGACGAGCTGATGAAGCTCGGCGGCAAGTACGCGCATATCTTCGAGGTGCAGAGTCATTATTATAAGGAGGATGTAAACGATGCGTAAGAACGATCCTAATCTCCGTGCCGTGCGGCTGTTCCGCTCGTTCTGCCCCTCCTATTTTCCGATGATCGTCGTACGGTCGGTTTTCGGGAGGCTGTCTCCGTATTTCAATCTTTATCTCTCTGCCGCGATCGTCAACGAGATAGCCGGCGCGAGAGACGAAAATAAGCTGATCACGCTTGTGCTCATCACGGTGCTCGGTAATTTTCTTATCGCGGTGCTCGGCGCCGTAATCGGGCGCATCTCCGGGCACAAGGACACTGTTTTCTCGCAGCGGGAGGCGGAATATTACAACCGAAAAACGCTGACCCTCGATTACGAGAATCTCGAGAGCACCGAGGTGCGGCAGCTCCGCCGCAAGATAGTCGAGTCGTCGAGGATAAATTACCACGGAAAGCAGCTGCTCCTGATGTCTGTATCCTCACTTATCGACAATACGGTCAACGTGTGCTTCGACCTCTTTCTCGGCATCGAGATGTTTGTGGTGGTATTTAGATCTGGGCACGATCTGTATAATATTCTGTTTATAGGGCTGCTCGCCGCGCTGGTTGCCTTTAATGTTTGGTATACATTTGAGAGCAAAAAGAGGATAGGTGCGATGTCGCAGAATATCTCGCAGACCATGATAGACGAAAACCGCATAGACGAGGCTATCGACTGCTACAACATGGGCAAGGATGTTCGGCTGTACCGTCAGGATAAGCTGGTTATGAAGATCAAACGCTATGCCCTCGATATTCATAAGAAGGCTTTCCGCCTCATGGGCAAAAAGCGCTATACGACAAATATCCCGCTTACGGTGTCGAATATTCTGCTGCAGGCGGTCATATATATCTTCGTCTGTGTGTACGCGCGGCTCGGTGTATTCGGCATCGGCAGTATTATTAAATATGTCGGCTTTGTCGGCATTATAATAAGCTGCATTACGAGCTATTTCAATGTGTTTTCGGATATACGGTACAATACGCCGTTTGTCGAGGATTATCTTGCCTATTTCGATATCCCGCAGAAAATGTACGAGGGTACGGAGCATGTCGAGCGACGCAGCGACAACGGTTACTGCGTGGAGTTTCGCAATGTTTCCTTTAAATATCCCGGCTCGGAGGACTATGCGCTCAGGCATGTAAATATGCGCTTTACGGTCGGCGAGCGCCTCGCGGTCGTCGGTATGAACGGCAGCGGAAAGACGACTTTTATCAAGTTGATGTGCCGTCTGTACGACCCTACCGAGGGTGAGATACTGTTAAACGGCGTGGATATCCGGAGCTATAACTACGACGAGTATCTGGCGCTGTTCTCGGTGGTCTTTCAGGATTATAAGCTCTTCTCGTTCTCGCTTGCCGAAAATGTCGCTGCGCGTGCGGACTATGACGCGGAGCGGGTAACCGAGGCTCTTCGGCAGTCCGGCTTCGATGAGCGTCTCGAGAGCATGCCGTACGGCATAAACACCGCGCTGTACAAGGATTTTGACAAGAACGGTGTGGAGGTTTCTGGCGGCGAGGCACAGAAGATAGCGCTCGCACGCGCACTGTATAAGGATGCGCCGTTCGTTATCCTCGACGAGCCGACCGCGGCGCTTGATCCCCTTGCGGAATATGAGATATACTCGCGGTTCAGTGAGATAGTGGGGGATAAGGCGGTCGTGTATATCAGCCATAGACTATCCTCCTGCCGCTTCTGCGATAGGATAGCGGTGTTCGATAAGGGGCAGATAGTCCAGTGCGGCACTCACAGCGAGCTGCTCGCCGATGACTGCGGGATGTACAGTAAACTGTGGAATGCGCAGGCACAGTATTATCAGGAGTAATTTGGCCGAAACAAAATCGCCGTCCCGCGGGTGGCGGTTTAGATTTAAAAGGCGCGCGGTGTGATTTTACGTGTATTTTTATGTATAATTGACGCTTGTATGTCGAAGTCGTTTTGAAAAGTTGATAGTACCGCGAAAAAGTCGCTCAGAAAAGTTGATGGTGCCCGCGGAAAGTCGCTTTGAAAAGTTGACGGTATCCCGAAATAGTCGTTTGAAAAAGCAGAAAACAAAGGAAGTGGAAAAAATGGCGGTTGAAAAAAGCGTATTTATTAACAACGATCAAATCAATTCTTTTTTATCGCAAAATTATGGTTTTGAAAATAATGAAATATTTAGGATTAACGAAGGAAGTGCAAATTGCTATAAAATCATAAATAAACACGGTGAATTTTTTTTGAAGGAATTTCAAAAAAAATTCGATAGACAAACGCTTAAACGTGAAATTGAAATATGTAAAATTGTTCAAGATATCGGAGTGACGACCTCAGAGTTCGTTGCTGCTAAAAACGATGATTATATATTAGAACATAAAGGTCATTGTTTTCACCTCCAAAAATATATTGATGGATACATGTTTGAAAGAAATAATTTTAATGATCCGTTGTTGTTTGAAAGTGCGGAAATCTTAGGAAAAATTCATTTAGGACTATCGGGTGTGGATTTTTTGCCAAATGGTTTTCCGGAAGAATGGTTTGAGGGTTGGTCGAAAGAAAAATCTATAAAGAAACATGAGCTTATCATTGAAAATATAATAAACTCGCAGAGAGATAGGACAGAAAAAATAAAAATTTTAGAAGCATGTGAAACGAAAATTCGCTTGCTTAAAAAATACAATGATGATCATTTGAAATACAGCAAATTAAAAAGAGTAAATAGCCATGGAGATTACAATAATTTACAAATTTTATGTGATCAATCAAAGGAGAAAATTATAGCAATAATTGATTTTTCCAGTGCCGCCTATGTGCCGGCTGTTTGGGAAATTATCAGATCATATTCTTATAGTGCAAAAGAGTGTATTGATGGATCAAATATTAATTTTCAAAAGTTCAAAAAATTTATTGATAAATATCTGAATAATAGCATATTAGATTTATTTGATGTTGCGAATATGGCCGGATTTTATTACTATAATTTATTGAGAAGTACGTATGGTTTAACCTCGGAAAATAAGAAATTGGTTGAATTCGCGTTTTGGAGAACAAAATTATGCGAGTATTTAAGTACAAATTATCAAGACATTGATTCATTTTTAGAGAGTGTGTATAAAGGTGTTTTGTAAATAATATTTGATGAAGTTTATGCGTTTTGAATACTCAATTGTAAGTATTGGGACTGAAATTTCGGGAAATAAGGGTTATATGTGAGTATCACAAATTGATGAAACGGGATATAGGTGGAGGAGCGTTAGATGTTACTACATATTATGAATTAAAAAGGTTAGGTGCAAAAAATGTTTTTTTGATGACACGGCGCGATAATCTGCGATGCGTTCGATGAAGAAAGCAAAAGAACATGCCGAGGCGTATGACGCTATCGACGGAGAATATGCATTTACCTCGCCGTTCTTTTACCGACTCGGAATGAACCGCGCCGATTGGCGTATGACGAATACCGAAACGCTGACATCCGTATTTGCAACGGCGCTCGACCGCTCGGATTTTGCCCCGTTGACCGCGCATCCCGATTTTGACGCGCTGCGGTAATGAGAGGAAAGCACTGCTTTAGGTCGCTTTATACTTAAAGCGATTCATGACCGTGTGCTTTTGCACATTTCAATTTGGTTTAATGCAACAGCGCAAACTAAACACCAAACAACCTGCGGTTGATAGTATTTGCCTTGTGCTCGCCGAACAATCGCTTAACTTTACAGTTTGCCTATGTTATAATCATTTTGAGGAAGAAAGGAGCGTGACCGTGATGTCAGTCGGTGAGAACATTGCGTATTTCAGAAAAAAGCTCGGGCTGACGCAGGAGATGCTGTCCGAGCGTATCGGTGTTACGGCGCAAGCCGTTTCAAAGTGGGAGAACGGTGTAACAAATCCCGATATTTCGCTTCTGCCGCAGATATCGGAGGCGCTCGGTATCGGTATCGGAGACCTTTTCGACGGCTCGCGCGAAAGACGGGCGGTCGGTTTCGGGCAGCTGCCCGATGCTGCGTACGATGCGGTTTTGTCGGTGTTCAGGCGGGCGCGATGCGATTTTTACGGTATTGACGCTGTGGTGACCGACGCACGGATACGGGAGGTCAGGGAGAATATTTCGGCGCGCGGGCTGCGTGCCGTCTCGGTGAACGAATCGGAAACGGGGCACGGTGCGGTCTATCTGTCGGATGCGTTTTCGTATGTCGACCGCGGGTACGGCGGCTGCGATTCGGCGCTGCTGCTTGACATGCGCGGCGCGGGAAATCTGCTTTCGGCGCTCGGCGACAGCGACGTGCGGCGTGTGCTCAAGGTGATTTATGAAAAGCGCCTGTCCGCAGACACTGCGTCGGACAATGTGTGCATATCCGACGATGAGCTGACTCGCGCGGCGGGGCTTTCCGCAGACTTGGTGTACGCTGCGGCACAAAAGCTGGTGAGCGTCCGACTGCTCGACGCGCAGGAGAGCATCGAAAACGGCTGTCATGTCATGAGCTACACGACAAGGCAGGCGGAGGATCTTGCATATGTGATGGCTATACTGCGGCTCGCATACGCTTTCACGGAGGACGCGGTATACGAGACGCGAATGCTCTGCCGCGCAGACGGGCAGACAAACAGACCGAGGTGACGGCAAACAAACTGTCTCGGGAACAGCGGCAGGACGCTTTGTATCGACATCGGCGCAGCGGCGGGTGCTTTATCTCTATTATGCCGCGGCAGAAAAAACAAAAAGCGTGGATGTAAGAAAGCCCATTTCTTACATCCACGCTTTTTTATTGCGGTAAAACTGCCATCGCGCTGCGAATCACTTGCAGTTAGGGCAGCTGCCGGACTCATCGAGCGGCGAGCCGCAGTTTACGCAGAAGCGCGGCTTCTGCTCATCGGTCGGGGTCGCGGGTGTCGTCGTAACCGGTGTCGCCACAGGCGCTGCGGCGGGAGCTGCGGCTGCGTTGTTCTGAGCCTGAGCCTCCTTGTGCTGCTTGAAGGATTCGCGCATTTCGCTCATATCGGGCGCGGCAAATACATTTTCGATATTGCCGTTGCCGTTCTGATCCTTCAGCTTCTTGTTTATCATAATTACGTTCTTTACGAGAATAACCGCCATCATGAGCAGCTCGTATACGAGGCGCAGAACGATAGGCGAGATTATCATAATCGCCAGACCGGCGCCGCCGAGCCATGTGCCGTACGATGTCTGGAACAGCATAAAGAAGCCCTGGAGAATAAAGTAAGCGGTGAGGAAGATGTACAGTGCCTGCAGCAGCTTTTCTACTACAAGATACTTGAAGTTGCAGGTGTCATGCAGAAACTTACCGAATGCGTTCAGCTTTTCGCGCTTCTTTTCGGGTACGATGAAAATAAATGCGAGCACGGTCGCGGCGATAGCAAGTATAACCGCTGCTACCATGAAGCCGATAGACTGACCGATTCTTGCGTTGAGAATACTCATGAGATTACCTCCGGTGTAATGTTGTACACCATATTCTATCGTATCGTCGTTACGTGGTCAAGCATATTCGGAGGAAAATATGAGATTTTTTCGGTGAAGTATTTTGGGGCGCAATATCCTGCCGGGAGTCGGTCGCAGGGCGCCTGCCGCATTGCTTTTTTTGCGAAAAATGCCGCGCTTACAAGCTCCGCCGTGTGCAGAAAAACTTGTGCTGCATTACATCTGCGGGGCGTGATATGCATATCCGTGCCGCTCTTCATTCGATGGACGCTATGAATTTGGCGCATGCTGCTTGATTGAAAAACATTTTTTTCAAAAAAATTGCTTATTTTTGCAAACCAAATGCACCTTTTTCCGACCATATATACAGAAACAGAACGGCAGCTGCGGCGGCGCTGCCGAATTACAGTACAATACATGCGGGAGGTCGGCATGAATATAGGAGGAAAGATACAGGCTCTGCGCAAGAGCCGCGGAATAACGCAGATGCAGCTGGCAGCCGGACTCGGTGTGTCGTTTCAGGCGGTGAGCAAATGGGAGTGCGGCAGGTCGCTGCCGGATATCGGCCTGCTGCCGGTAATAGCGGAGTGTTTCTCGGTTTCGTTGGACGAGCTGTTTGATTATCGTCCGGAGCCCCCCTGTCCAGACGAGGGTGATAATCGCTGTGTAGGATGACATACGATTGATGTTAGCGAAAGATATGCGGGAGGCGATGATCGAAGCTGAAATTAAGCTGATGCTTTTTTTATGCGGGAGAGTTGTTTTATTATCGGCATAAAGATATATGTAATGAAAAAAAGACCGCACAGGTCGTCGATGTGCAGTTTCGACGACCCTGTTGCGGTGTCCCGAGAGCGGCGGAGCGTGCTCCGTCGGTATCGTTATGACTGCCTGCGTTGCTCGGAAGAGGAGAAGTGACCGAAGCGCGGCGGCTTTTTTTGCTTTGTATTATCAGAAGATGTGTTCAAACACCGCGCAACGGCGCGGCATATGTTTATTGCTCAAGGGAATCCTCACCCTGAGCAGTCACTGTCGTCTTGCGACGCGAAAGATGAATGACAAAGCCTATAACGAGCCCGACGAGAGCAGGAAGCATCCAGCCGAGATTCATATCAAATAGAGGTAGGTAACGATTGGCAAGAGCAATGGGCGCGTCGAGACGGAGCGCGGTTCTGACCGAGCTCGGCAGCGCTTTCATGCAGTCGAAAATCGCGGCTGCCCATGTGAATGCCATTACCGATATATATACTGCCTTATCGTGATCAAACGATCTGCCGATAAAGGCAAGAATGATGAGCACGATCGCAGGAGGATAGATAAGCATGAGCATCGGAATCGAATAATCGATAATAGCGCTCAGACCGACATTTGAGATAGCGAACGAGAAAAGGGTGAACGTGATCGCCCAGAGCTTATAGGGGATCTTGCCGTTTGTCATTTTGACGAAGGTCTCTGAGCACGAGGTGACAAGTCCTATCGAGGTCTTGAGGCAGGCAAATGTAATCGTCACCGCGAGTATTATTTTTCCCGTGCCGCCGAGATAGTGCGAGGATATTTCGGTCAGAGCAATGCCGCCGTTTTCGGAGAGCTCAAAAAGACCTCTCGACTGTGCACCCATCAGAACGGTAAGCACGTATATCAGCGCCATCAAAAGCCCGGTGAAAACACCGGAGCCGAGTACATCGCGGGCAACGGCATTGTCCTCGGTAACGCCCATGCGGCGTATAACGTCGATAACAACGATGCCGAATGCAAGACCCGCGATAGCGTCCATCGTTCCGTAGCCTTCGATAAAGGAGGCGAAGAACGCCTTTCCCGAGCCGATATATGCCTCGGTAGGCTCGATTTCGGAGGCCGCTGCTCCCGGATTTATGAGCGCCGTTATGACGAGTACGGCGAGAAAGATGAGAAATATCGGGTTGATTATCTTTCCTATCCACAGCGTTATCTTACCGGGACGGAGAGAGAAGAAGAGCACGAGGGCGAAGAAAACGGCAGAGAAGATGAGCAGCGCGAGCCACTCTCTCGATCCATCGCCGAGCATCGGGATAACGCCTGTCGTGAACGAAACGGTTGCACATCTCGGGATGGCGAAGAGCGGACCTATCGTCAGATACAGTATGGTGGTAAAGAAAACGCCGTATCCTCTGCCGACCTTGCCGGCAAGCGTCTGCAAGCCGTCCGAATGTGTTACACCGATAGCGGCGACTCCGAGGATCGGAATGCCGACGGCGGTTATTACGAAGCCTATCATTGCGGGAATAACATTGCTGCCCGCCATCTGACCGAGGTGGACGGGGAATATGAGATTTCCTGCGCCGAAGAACATGCCGAACAGCGTTCCGGCGACGAGAAGCTTCTGCTTCAGAGTCAATTTTTTATTTTCCATTAAAAAATATCAGCTCCTTTGTGCAACTATTCTACCATAGGGCTTGCAAAATGTGAAACGCTCTATTATAATAGTTATATTACAATTTGTCATACCTATGTTATACTCGAATCGACATCATAGCCCGCAATGCCCGTCGTTGTCGGTGAAAATATGAAAGGGAGGGCGGCTCACCGTTTAATTCGGCGCAGCCGGGAGAAAAAATGGATAGTAAAAAGCTCGAGATACTCATGACCGCAGTCGACCTCGGCAGCTTTTCCAAGGCATCCGAGGTGGTCGGCTATACTCAGTCCGGGCTGACGCATCTTGTCGACAGCCTCGAGCGCGATATCGGTCTGACACTCGTCAACCGCGACCACAGCGGTATTTCGCTGACCGAGGATGGTGAGGCGCTCATGCCCGCTATACGCGAGTTTCTGCGTGCGAATGCCAATCTTGAAAATCGCATTGCCGCGATAACCGAGCGGCGCACGGAGACTATCCGCATTGCCGCATATGCGAGCATCGCGATGCACTGGATGCCGGAGATACTCTATCGCTTTCGCCGCCTATGTCCGGAGGTCAATGTCGATCTGCGGATGGTCGACCACGCGCTCGAACCGTTTGAGCTGCTTGAAGCGGGGCGAACCGACGTGATCTTTGCAGGACGGCAGGAGGGGCAGAGCGATGCGTGCAATTGGACCCCGCTGTATGAAGATGCTATGTACGCCGTGCTTCCCGAGAGCTATCCGACCGGCGATCGGAAGAGCTTTTCAATATCGGAGTTCGACGGCAAGGATTTTCTTATGCCTTACGGACGGTTTGATATTGAGGTCGGTGCAGCGTTTCGCGCAAATGGGGTCAAGCCGAATATTCGACCGTCGCATGTCGACGATGAGACGGTTATCCGCATGGTCGGAAAGGGACTCGGTATCACTATGATGACCGAGATGATGCTTCGCGGACGCACAGACGGGGTAAAGATCCTGCCGCTTGAGCCGCGTATCGTCCGCGAGCTCGGAATGGGGATGCACCTGCGTGAGAATATGCCGCGCGGCGTGCCCCGACTGCGCGATTGCGTGCTCGACTTCAGCCGCGAACGCGCACGGGCACGGAGGGAGCACGCGGAGAACGTGTAAACGCTCGGAGGACGTGCTCGGAGGATGCGCTCTGAGGATGCGCTCAGGGAGGACTTTCGAGAAAGTCCTCCCCGAACCCCTCTCAAAGCTTTAAATCTGAGTGAGTGCATGGGACGTCTTATTTTTCGAGATGATTCCACCGGCGGAGAACGTACGGAATTGATAGGCGGACAGAAGTGCGCGAACTGCCGACAACGGAAAAACGGCGCTTTTTATGTTACTGCGGTATGGGAAGTGCATACTTTAAGTCAGATAGAATTGAGCCTTTTATCTCAATTACAGTTTAGGGTGTATGCGTTCTGCGAGCAGGAAAAACTAAAGCAGCAGGCGTGATACTCTTCTTTTAGAAACGGGAGGCTTAATGCTTGCCGACCGTTTCGGGTATAAACCGATACTGTCGCTATCGGCTGAGCAGTCATAAGGGGGAATACATAAAGGGGGAAACTGCGCCGAATAGGAGCGAAGCGAATCACGGCGCAATCCCCCTTTATGCCTGCTTTTCTTTCCTACGCTTTCTTTTTCAGGTAAAAAGAAAGCGTAAAAAGACGAACAACTAAAATATCTATCCATATACCTCGACCGCGGAAGCGATTAATAAACCAATCAATCGAACAACTAACTATGTTTACTGATCATTTGCTGTCAAATCATATTTTCGTGACAATTTTTCTGTCACATCAATTTTGATAGTTATTGCAAATTCAAGTGTGACAGAAAACTCGTCACGAGCAAAGTTTGATAGCAGACTCTTTAGTTCCCAACAGCCCATCCACCGCCTCTCGGCGGTCCCTCTCCCCTTGCACAGGGGAGGCAAACGCGCTACCGCTTTTATATGCATTATCAGCGTATTTCAATATTATTTTGCTTATTCGGCTGCGGCTTCGCCTTGCCTACCCCTTACACAAGTGCAATTTTGCGGTCTTGCAAAGCAAGATTGCTGCCGTCGGCAGCAAAGCAAAATTTCATATTTAACCGCGCAGCGGTTAAATGAGGGAGGCTTTCGCGTGCAGCTTTTTACATATATATTATCAGGTTAGTTTTACTCGAATTCATTTTCTCTCGCATCAAACAAAACACCCCGCGATTTACACAGGCATCGGAGCGTCCGTGTATTCGCGGGGATATTTTAATATTCGACGTGCTTTCCGCACGGTCGATTTACACATTATCTATTTATCTATCAGGCTTTCTCGGTTCGCACCGCCGAGCGTCGCAGTTTCGTATGCTTACTGCGTCAGCGATATGCCGAATGTCGACTTTTTCCATGCACCTGTCTTACCGTCTCACTTCGCCGAGCACCGCCGTGTTATACGCACACAGCGGGCGGGGCACCGAAAATTACGGATATGGCGGTTGACGATCGGCAGTAGTTCCGAAACGACCGTTCTCTCAAGCGTTATAGATACGCGCGGAGGTATTACCGCCGTGACCGGTCCAGTTAGTATGGAAGAACTCGCCGCGCTCGCGGTCTACGCGCTCATAGGTATGTGCGCCGAAGTAGTCGCGCTGAGCCTGGAGCAGGTTAGCGGGCAGGCGCTCGCAGCGGTATCCGTCGAAGTAGGAGAGTGCGGTAGTCATTGCGGGAGCGGGCACGCCCGATGCGATAGCGAGACCGCAGATGCGTCTCCAGCCCGCCTCGCTCTCCTCGATGACCTTTGTGAAATAGGGGTCAAGGAGCAGGTTTGTCAGCTCGGGGTTATTCACGTAAGCCTCGCGAATCTTGCCGAGGAACACGCTGCGGATGATGCAGCCGCCGCGCCACATGAGCGCGATGCCGCCGTAATTGAGGTTCCAGCCGTAGGTCTTTGCAGCCGAACGCATGAGGGTGTAGCCCTGAGCGTAGGAGACTATCTTTGCGGCAAAGAGTGCATGACGGAGGTCCTCGAGGGTCTTAGCCTTTTCTTCATCGGTGAGCTTGAGCTGAGTGCGCTCGGAGCCGAGCACGGATGCAGCGTGAACGCGCTCCTCCTTCATAGCCGAGAGACAGCGTGCGAAAACCGCCTCGCCGATAAGGGTAAGCGGAACACCCTCGTCAAGTGCGGCTATGCCCGTCCATTTACCCGTGCCCTTCTGACCTGCGGTGTCGAGTATCTTATCAACGACCGCCTCGCCGTTCTCGTCGCGGTAAGCGAGAATATCGCGGGTTATCTCGATGAGGTAGCTGTCGAGCTCGCCCTTGTTCCACTCTGCAAACACGGCTGACATCTCGTCGTTGCTCATGCCGAGCAGGTCGTGCATGATCTGATATGCCTCGCAGATAAGCTGCATATCGCCGTACTCGATGCCGTTGTGCACCATCTTGACGAAGTGACCTGCGCCGTCCTCGCCGACCCAGTCGCAGCAGGGCGAGCCGTCGGGACCCTTAGCGCAGATGGTCTGGAGAATCGGGCGGACGATCGACCATGCTGCGGGCGAGCCGCCGGGCATCATGCTCGGTCCGTTGAGCGCGCCCTCCTCGCCGCCGGAAACGCCTGTACCGATGTACAGCTTGCCCTTGCTCTCGACGTACTTTGTACGTCTGATGGTGTCGGGGAAGTGCGAGTTTCCGCCGTCGATGATAACATCGCCGTCGTCGAGCAGCGGGAGCAGCTTATCTATCATGCCGTCAACGGGCGCGCCTGCCTTTATCATCATCATGATGCGGCGGGGCTTCTCGAGCGAATCGACCAGCTCCTCGAGCGAGTGTGTACCGATGATGTTCTTGCCTGCGGCTCTGCCCGAGACGAACTTGTCGACCACCTCGGTGGTGCGGTTGAACACGGCGACGGTAAAGCCCTTGCTCTCCATGTTCATTACGAGATTTTCGCCCATTACGGCGAGACCTATCATGCCTATGTCTGCTTTTTTCATTTTATTTTCCCTTTCATTTTATTATCGTATTATCGCTTTATCGCAGCGCTCAGACGCTCCAGAGTCCGAGCGCGGGGTTGGAGATGTAGTAGAATTCCTCGCCGTCGGGGGCGGTGTTCCAGCCGTCGGTGAGCCTTGCGGGGTCGTAGCGCTTTGCCGCCTCCGCGTAGCTCTGCCAATCAAAGCTGACTCCGCGCACCTCCGCCTCCGAGACCTTCTCGGTGCAGTAGGTGATGTTGAAGCGCCCGTCGGACGAGCCGTGTATCAGATGTGCCGCGACCGAGAGATTTCCGCGCAGGTCGTCGCATTCGGGCGAATCGACGAGTCGGAGCACGTTCTCTCTGCCGACGTAGCCGTACTTTCTTATCAGTCGGTCGTTTTCCTCATCCTCGCCGAAGCGCTCAACCCCCGGTGCGAGAACGGTCAGCTCGCCGCCGTCCGCCATCGCGAGACGTGTGCGGTAGACCGCCTTGTTTCCGAGCCATGTGCTCTTGAATTCGCGCGGGTCGAGATAAACGACGCAGTGCTTTATCGGGCGGTCGAGCCGTATGAAGTTCAGCTCCGCGCTCTGCGCGACCGCCTGCTCAAAGCCCGAGCGCTCTCTGCCGCAGAACAGCCCGTGAATGTGTACGCCGTCGCCCGTGTTTGTCGTTACCGTCAGGATGTAGCCCAGCGGCACCGAGCCGAGAAAATGCTGCTCGGCATAGTCGAATACCTGTCTGACGGGGGAGTGATCCCTGCCCATTATCCGCTCCATACCGTAGAACGCGCCGAGCATGTGCGAGCTGTTTATCATCGAGCTGCCGCCGCAGCCGACGAAGATGTTCTTCGAGTAGTTTGCCATGCCGACGACCTCGTGCGGCACGACCTGACCGATGGAGTAGATGAGATCGTAGTCTCCGCTGACTATTCTGCGGTTGACCTCAACGTCGATGGGCGTTGAAACAAGCCCTTCCGACACCTCCGAGACGAACTCTCCGGGAACCTCGCCTATCTTAACAACGTCGTCGCGCCAGTTGTGCACGAGCAGCTTTTCGTAGTCGACCCTGCCCTCAAAGAAGGTTTCGCATTCCTCGCGTGACATCGGGACATGCGTTCCGAGTGCGGGCATAACGTCCCACTCGATCTCCTCCGCGCGGGCTGCGAATATCTCGGTCAGCATCGCCGTGATGTGTCCCGCGCCCGAATACATGCGTGTAAAATCGGGCGGAAGCATGAGCACGCGCACCCTGCCGCCGGCATCTCTGCCGCTCTCGCGGCGCTGCTCGGCGAGCCTTGTCATCCGCTCGTCGACATATTCCTCAAGTGCTGCGCGCAGCTCTGCGTCGGACAGCCCTTTTTCGCTTTTGAATACCATTTTTTATTGTACCTTTCGTCATGTCCGCCGCGCCTGACGCATGCGATATCCGCATGTTCGCCCCGCGCGTCGGGCGACCTTTTTCCGACATTAAATTATATCAAAATCCGCGCGCCATTGCAATAGTTTTTTCATATATCTTGAATTCTTTTCCCTC
>ULVP01079805.1_pt1 | contig 14693 bp, 21 predicted proteins | sample 1959551 | NCBI WGS metagenome assembly ULVP01 (sample SAMEA4835789, study PRJEB28245) | human gut metagenome | biome: gut microbiome; material: fecal sample | place: Denmark | collected 2008 | reverse complement strand
AACGACAATCTTCGCACGAAAATTGTCGTTTCCTTGGTGGAGCTGTGCGCTCAATATCCGAACTCGAGATAGTGAGCGTATTGTTCCCCGAAATGTTGAAAGTCAGCACGAGTTTACGTCCTTTGTCCCCATCATCGTACACATAAACCGAGTTGACAAGCGTGTCGATGATACGCCGCTGATAGTCAACATCTTCTATATCACCCCTCTTGAACGATTCGAGCCAGAACATAATGCGCTCCTTCGTCAAGAGGGGCTTTTTCATTTCCTCCCGGGCAATCTGCCCTTCGAGGTCTCTGCGTTCTTCTTCCAGTTTTTCAAGACGTTCCTTCGTTGTGGGTGTGATAATGCCTTGCTCTATTGCGGACATAAGGTTCTTGATTCTCTTATTGGTCTCCTTCAATTGTTCCTGTAAACCTATGAGAACGGAAGTGTCTTGAAGCTCCTTCTCAATCAGCTCCATAGCTCGAGTGGATATTTTCTCTATGTTTTCATCGGTAAGTACCTGTTGCACCGTGAACTCAACGACAGTCCGCTCGAGCCATTCTTTTTTCTCGATTTTCTTTTGGCAAGAACGATTCTTTTTACGGCAAGCGCACTTGTAGTAATGGTGTGTCACCCCGGTCTTGGATGTTCCACTCTCCCCGATTAGAGGTGAACCGCAATGTCCGCAGAAAACCTTTGTTGTGAGCAAGTAGTCTTCTTTCGCTTTATTCTTTGCCCGTGCCGAATAATTGTGCTTGAACAGGGCTTGCACACGGTCGAATAATTCCTTGTCGATGATAGGTGGTACTGCGTCCTCTAAGACTACATCATCGTATCGGTACACTCCGATGTATTTATCATTTCGCAGAATCCGGGACAAGCTGTTCTTATTAAAAGCATTTCCTCGAGAGGTCTTAAACCCATGTTCATTCAACCAGTTCACAATCTGCGTTTTGGACTTACCCTCTGCATACATCGTAAAGATGGTTCTGACGGCTTTTGCACCCACTGGGTCAATCTCATATTGTCGGTCGTTTCCTATCTTATAACCAAGCACAGTGCTTCCCATGGCGATACCGTGGAGAGCGTTCTCTTTCATACCTCGTTTGATACTCCGGGCAAGGTTCTCGCTGTAATACTCCGCATAACCCTCAAGGACGGATTCAAGAATAATCCCCTCCGGGGTGTCCGGCATTGGCTGTTTGGCGTAGAAAATCTTCACACCGTTGCGTTTGAGCTTTGCTTTGTAAATAGCACTGTCGTACCTGTTCCGGGCGAAGCGGTCAAGGGTGTACATAATCACAGCGTCAAAATGCCCCTTCTCGCTGTCCTTGATAAGTCGCTGGAAGCTCGGTCGGTTGTCTGTCTTGCCGGAGATTGCCCGGTCAATGTATTCATCTACGATAGCAAAGTCATTCTTGAGGGCAAATTCATGACACTCACGAAGCTGTCCCTCGATTGATTCTTCACGTTGGTTGTGACTCGAGTAACGAGCATATATTACCGCTTTGATAGTCTCACCTTCAATATTTTCTTTCTATGTATCAAAGTGAAGGGAATGACCTTATCACACTGCCGTAGTTGTTTCCTTATCCCCCTCAAGCTCCTCACGGTTCTCAAATTCATAAACCATTGACATGAACTCGTGCTTTGCTCTCCGGGACAATCCTCGGTAGATACGAAGAATATCCTCCTCGTCCTCGTTGGTTGGTTTGGTCTCGGGTAAGTCTTCCTCGTCTGCGAAGAAGTCCATGACGGAACACTCAAGCAATTTTGCCATTTCCAGCATTTCGGATTCCTTCGGCAATGACCCTTTGGTATTGATGGCTGTTGCGAAAGAACTTGAGCCCTTAACAGCTTTAACTATAGCTGTTAGATTTGTGCCTTTTTCAGCACAGATACGATTGATATTCTCTGCGAATGTCATAGTAATTCCTCCTCTGCGAAAAAAATTCGTAAAAATCGAATTTACCTATTGACAATTCGTATAATAAGAATTAGAATAACAATATGAAGTTCGGAAAACACGAATTGGCAATAAGAAACCGACCTCTTGATAAGTGGCTTTTTCAAGAAGTTAATGTTATTGATAGTCTTTATAAGAATAATAACAATAATTCGCCTATTTGTCAATAGTAATTCTGATTTCAAGAATTTATATCGTAAAGGAGGTAAGAGATTCGTGAACATTAAAGAGAGAATGGAAAAAGTGGGAATGACACAGGTAGACATGATACTGGAATTGCAGAAGCGAGGTTATGCAGTTCAGCCACCTATGCTATCAAGTATCCTTCGAGGGGTATACACCTATCCCAAGGCTAAGCAGATTCTCGCTGTTTGCGAGAAGATACTCGCAGAGCGAGAGCATGAATCTGACTGACGGACAGGTTAATGACCTCGCAAGACCCTTAGTGGGTATCATCACAAAGTTTTACGCAGACCCTAAGAATGAGGAGGATTATCAGAAATGGCTACGCAATGTAGAGGAACGAAAACAAAGAGAATCAACAGACATAAGCTCGCTGTGATTCAAGCATATATCATCATCGGTACGCTGGTACTGATTGGCTTTATCGGTGGTCTTGTCGTAGGACGAGCTACCGCTCCGAAGAAACAAGTTACCGTAACGGAGACGGTTGAAGTTCCTTCCTACAAAGCCAATTCTCTCCCAGTTGCCGAAGAAGTTACATATTTCGATGTACCACTATCACACAGCTTACAGAGATACATCTATGAGGTGTGTGCTGACGAAGAAGTTCCCGTGTCTCTCGTTATTGCAATGATTGATAAGGAAAGTCAGTTTAACCCAGAAACGGTGAGCGACACTGGCGATTATGGTCTCATGCAGATTAACAAAATCAATCACGAGACACTGGAAGAACAATACAGGGCGGCAGATATGCTCGACCCTTACCAAAATATCTTCTGCGGTGTGAAAATGATTGGTTCATACATAAAAGCCTATGACAGTGACTATAACAAAGCTCTGATGGCATACAACATGGGTGACTACGGTGCTAAGAAAGCATGGGAAAACGGTATCACATCCACCTCATACAGTGAGAGCGTTCTTGCTCTCATGCAAAAGTATGAACAGGAGATAACATCATGATTGTTATTGAAACTTTAATAACCATACTCATTTTTATGTGCAACTTAATCGTTGTGCCGACCCTCAGAGACACACGCTCTGCTTTGTCTGCATTGAAAGAGGAGGTTATCGACGATGAAGACATGGATTAAGTTCATCATTGGTTGTGCTGTCTTTATTGGAATCATGTGTGGGATGTACTTTTTGAGCCTATTCTTAGCAAACCGTATAATCTTGTTTTTTCTTTGGTTTTTCACAATGGAGGGTGCCGGGAGTTGAAGATGACGAATAAGAAATGTGGTAACGATTTTGAAAAGGAGTTGTGCGAAATGCTCTCCGAATGGGGCTTCTGGTGTCACAACATGGCTCAAAACGCCGCCGGACAACCAGCAGACGTTATCGCTGTTAAAGGTAAAACGGCGTACCTCATTGACTGTAAAGTGTGTTCAAACAACCGATTTCCTCTCTCGAGAGTGGAAGAAAATCAGCATTTCGCTATGGAGTGGTGGAAACAGTGTGGAAACGGCGAGGGTTGGTTCGCGCTCAAGGTCAACGATGAAATCATTATGATACCTCACTTTTCAATGGTAACTCTCTCTTATGAGAAGTCAGCTTTGAATCTGACAGATATTCGAGAGTATGGAACGCCGCTGGAAAGGTGGTTGAAAAATGCTAATTGAAGTCTCAAACACACTGACGGTCGAAAACCCTACCCCGGAAATGGTGCTGTGGTGCAAGAGAAATCTCACCATACCAAACCCGGAATATGCGAAAAAAGCTCGTATGGGATTTTGGCTGGGAGATACCCCGAAAGTCTTATTCCTATACGAAGTAAGAGGAAAAACGATGGTGCTTCCGTTTGGAACACTTCGCTCTATCCCCAAAGAGATTACCGACAAGGCAATCTTCATAAGCAAGTTTGCCGCCCCTGTGGAGGTAAATTATAACGCTGATATACCACTCTATGATTATCAAGAAACCGCCGTACAAGCAATGATAGCCGCCCAATATGGGATATTACAGAGTGCCGCCGGAAGCGGTAAGACACAGATGGGTATTGCCCTTGCCGCAAGGCTGGGACGGCGTACATTATGGCTCTGCCACACACTTGACCTTATCAAACAGAGTAAGGAACGAGCCAAGCTCTATATGAGCGAAGACCTCATGGGTACTATCACGGACGGAAAAGTCAATCTTGGTGAGGGAATCACCTTCGCTACGATTCAGACGATGTGTAAGCTCGACCTTGCACAGTACCGGGACTACTGGGATTGCATTATCACAGACGAGGTACACCGGGTCAGCGGCAGTCCTACCGCCGTGACACAGTATCAAAAAGTGCTGAACAGTTTATCGGCAAGACACAAGTACGGATTGTCGGCAACCGTCCACAGGTCAGATGGAATGATTAAAACTACCTACGCTCTCGTTGGAGAGATTGCCTATAAAGTCCCGGACAAAGCTGTGGCTGACAAGATTATGAAGGTAGGTATCTACCCCGTGGGTACAGGGGTGCAGATAAGCCGGGAAGCCCTTAACACGGATGGAACGCTGAACTACACCAAGCTCATTACCTATCTTACCAACCACGCCGCCCGAAATCAGCTCATTGCAGATTCCATTGAGCAGAGACCTTCTCTGATTCTGTCGGACAGGCTGAATCATCTCGAGACGTTGATAAGTCTTCTCCCGGCTGATATGCAGAAGGACGCTGTGATGATAAGCGGCAAAATGACAACCAAAAAGGGCAAGGCTGCGCGAGAACAGGCTCTTGAGGACATGAGGAGCGGCAAGAAGAAATACCTCTTTGCTACCTACTCTCTCTGTAAAGAGGGATTGGATATTCCGCGATTGGAACGTCTTTATATGGCAAGCCCAGTTAAAGATTACACAGTCGTTGTTCAGTCCATAGGCAGAATTGCTCGTACTTTTGAAGGAAAAGCAAAACCTATTTGCTATGACTTCGTGGACGATATAGCTTACCTCGTGAAGTCTTATAAGAAGCGATGTACAACCTATCGAAAGAACGGTTGTTACTTCGTAAAGGAAGGAGGGTGAAACATGGTCGAATTTGTTTCCTATGACGGCAAATATCCAAACTTATGCTCTGGGCAGTTAGTTTTGAAAATCAACGGACAGGTGCGAGAACTTCCTCGTTACTGTTTAAAATCCGGCGGCGGTGTTTGGTTTGACAATGACTGGAGGAACGCACACGTTGAGACTGGAAGATGGTCTATCGACCTCCCGGAAGATTTAGAACCGCTCCGAACGAAAATCGAGGAATGTATTAATGAGAATATTCCTTACGGTTGCTGTGGAAGGTGCATATGAGACTGATTTCGTATGACTGTGAGGTCTTCGCCTATGACTGGCTCGTAACCCTCAAGGATAAGGAAACAGGCGTTTACACCTGTATTTGGAACGACAACGAAGCTCTGAAAATGGCACTGTCCGATGATTGTATCTATGTCGGTTTCAACTCGAAACACTACGACCAGTACATCATCAAAGCGATTGCCGCCGGGTTTGCCCCGGAAGAAATTAAAAAGGTCAACGATTTCATCATCGCCGGAGGGCAAGGCTGGCAGTGTCCACTTCTCGATGGTATCTACTTTCGTTTCAGTAATGTGGATATTCGAGACGATACGCAACAGGGTCTATCCCTTAAAGCTATCGAAGGACACCTCGGTATGTCGGTTAAAGAATCCAGCGTACCGTTTGACATTGACCGTCCTCTAACCCCGGAGGAAAAAGCCGAGACGGAGTTCTATTGTAAACAGGACGTTAATACCACCGAGAGATTGATTGACATTCGTAAGGACTACTTGAAGAACAAAATCACCCTCGGTCGGCTGGCTGGTCTTGATGAAGTCAAGGCAATGGGTATGACGAACGCCAAACTGACTGCGGCAATGCTGAAAGCAACCAAGAAGCCGCACGATGATGAACGCAAGTATGTGTACCCGGACAATCTGCGAAAAGAGTACATACCACCCGAGGTTTTCGCTTTCTTCGATAGAATGTATGACCTCTCTATTTCAGACAGTGAGCTTTTCAAAGGCAAGTTCAATCTGAACATCGGTGAGTGTCCTGTGACACTCGGGTATGGAGGTATTCATGGTGCAATCCCAAACTTCTTTTGGGAGGAAACCGAGGATAGAGGAATTTGGAATGAAGATGTTGGAAGCTATTACCCACACCTTTGCACCATAAACGGCTACACAAGCCGGAACATTCCGTCTCCTCAGATTTACAAGGATATTCTCGACCGCCGTATGAAAGCGAAAGCCGCTGGCGATAAGCGCACGGCAAACGCTCTGAAACTGGTTTGCAACACCACCTACGGTTGCTTGCTGAATCAGTACAACGACCTCTACGACCCTCTCATGGGTAGGTCAGTCTGCATTTCCGGGCAGTTATATTTACTGGAACTTGCGGAACACTGTTATCAAGAGATTAAAGGACTGCGAATTGTCCAGCTCAACACGGACGGTATCATGGTCGAGTGCGATAAGAAGGACTACGACACACTGACCGCAATCTGTGCTGAATGGCAATCTCGTACAGGCTTTGACCTCGAGGAAGATACCGTTATCAAGATAGCGCAGAAAGACGTAAACAACTACGTTGAGGTTCAGCCGGGCGGCAAGGCAAAAGCCAAAGGCGGCTATCTCGTGAAGGGTATCGCTCCGGCTGGTGCTTTCAATATCAATAACTCCTGTGTGATTGTGGCTACTGCTCTCAAGGAGTTCTTTGTGAACGGAACACCTGTCGAAGACACCATAAATAGTTGCGATGATATTTTCCAGTTTCAGATTATCGCCAAAGCCGGGGCGAAGTACCGAGAAGCCTATCATGTGGTGGACGGCGAAAAGCAGTCCGTTCAGAAGGTGAACAGAGTGTACGCCACAGCAGACGAGAAATATGGAAAAATCTTCAAGGTTAAAGCCGAGGACGATTCCGAAGCGAAAATAGATTCTCTCCCAGAACACTGTATCATCGACAACGATAACGAGCTTTCCATTGACGAGGTAGACAGAAGTTTCTACATCGCTATGGCGAAAAAGCGAGTTGACGATTTCAAGGGTATCAAACCCGAAAAAACTAAAAAGCCAAGGAGGACAAAAAAAATGGCAACTACTACCAAGACCGCAAATGTATATCAGAAGCTCCTTACTGCAAGGGCAAAGTTCCTTGAAGCGAGCGTGGAGAAGACAGGAAAGAATATGCACCTGTCCTTTAAATACTTCGAGCTTGAGGACATTGTACCGACCGCTATCCGCATTTTCAATGAGGTTGGTCTTATCCCTGTGGTGAACTTTACTGCTGATGTTGCAACCATGAACATCATCAACACCGACAACCCGGAGGAATCCGTACCGTTCGTTGCTCCGTTCAATCAGATTGCTCCTATCGTAAGCAACGCTGGCAAACAGGCTACGAATGAAATGCAAGCTCTCGGTTCTTCCATCACTTATATGCGCCGCTACCTGTATATGATTGCGCTGGACATTTGCGAAAGCGATTCCATTGACGCAAATCTCGGCAATGGTGAGACTGCTTCCGCTCCGGCAGAGAAGAAAGCCCCGGCTACTCCCGAGCAGAGACAGGAAGTGAAGGAAAATCTGACTGCTCCGGCTGACAATGCTTCTGCTTTACAGATTAAGGGTCTGAAAGCAGTTCTTAAGAAGCTCAAGGACGCTGACCCGAGCAAAGAAGAGATGATTGCGAAAATCGCAGTCCAGACGCAGGGTTTCACCGTCATCAGCAAGGCGGACTGCGAAACCTTGATTCAGAAAATCACCGCCATGTTGGGTGAGGGAGCGTAACGATGACTGACATCAAATGGCTGGACGGCAATCGTATTCAGATTGCCCCTCCTAAGAAAACCAAGAAAATCACTGGTACTCGCTTCGCTACTATCCTCGGTCTGAATCCGTGGAGTACCGCATTTGAAATGTGGTGTGCGATTACCAAGACCTATGAGAAGCCCTTCGAGGACACTATCTACACGGTTGCTGGTAAGACCATCGAGCCGAAACAGGCTCGCTATATGGAGCAGTCCTACGGTATGGATATTGTTCGCCCCTCTGATGTGTGGGGTGAGGACTACTTCAATAAGACATGGGGAGATTTCTTCCCGGAGAGCAAACACCTCGGCGGTATGTGGGACTATCTGATGAAGGGTGAGGACGGCAAGACCATCGAAGCTGTTCTCGAAATGAAGACCACCAAACGTGCGGAGGACTGGCAGAACGATGTTCCCGAGTATTACGCTTTACAGGCGGCGTTATACGCTTACCTGTACGGTGTGGACGATGTGATTATGGTTGCTTCCTTCCTTGACGAGAAGGACTACAAAGACCCGGCGGCATATCAGCCGACCGCAAGCAACACCATCACGGTTGAGTTCAAGGTCTCCGAACGCTACCCGGACTTCGCAGACAAGGTAGCCGCTGTTGAACAGTGGTGGGCTGATTATGTCGACACTGGTATCTCCCCGGAATATGACGAGAAGAAGGACGCCGAAATCCTTGCAGCACTTCGTACCAACACTCTTTCCCCGGAGACTGACATTGAAGCTCTGATTGCAGAAGCCGAAGGTCTCAAGAAGGAGCTGGACGAGATTTCCGCTTCTACCGCAGACAAGGAGAAGCGTCTCAAGACCATCAATGACATTATCAAGAAACACGCCATGGGACAGTTCCGTGACGGTGATAAGAAAGTCGAGGTTAAAGGGTCTGACTACACTTGGACGGTATCTCGTTCCGAGACCACCAGCATTGATAAAGACGCTCTAAAAGCTGACGGCTTGCTGGATAAGTATAGCAAGAAATCTGAAACATACCGCATGACGGTTAAATAAGGAGGACAAATAAAATGGCAAACAGTAAGGAGTTGACCGAACAGGTCATGGAACTGCACAAGAAACAGACCGAGGAAATGAAAGCTCTTGAGGAACAGCGTGAGGAAGCTCTCAAGGTTGAGAAGTACGATGAAGCCGCTGTTGAACTTCACAATATGTACGACAGCTATATCAAGGCTGGTTTCACCGAGGAACAGGCATGGAAGTTGACGGAAATCGTCTTCGCCAACAGTACGAAAAAAGGAATTTTTTAAGGAGGACACTACAATGGCAAGAATCCCTATGACGAGCGGTTTTGTAATTATCCCGGAGGGAGAATACGTTTTCCGCATTTATGACGCAACCTATGACGAAGATTTCGGTCGTATCGAAATCAAGCTGGTAAACGCACAGGGTGCAACTCACACCGAGCGTTTCTCTATCAAGGATAAGAATGACGAGTATAACGAAAAGGCTCTGAACGCTTTCTCCTACTTCGCTAAGACGGCTATGAACGACTACACGATGGAGGACATTGACCCGGAACAGCTTATCAATCACTACATACGTGCAGAGGTTGTACACACTAAAGTCCCGAGCAATAAAGACCCAAACAAGGAAGTCACTTTCGCAAACCTCGGGGACAAGTCTCCGGCAGACGGTTTCGATACCGAGCCTGTCGCTCGTGCGCTCACTCTCGGTAATGGTAATAACGCCGCTCCGAAAGCTGCACCTAAAACACAGACTGCTTCCGCTCCGGCTAAGACTGGACTGAATATTGACGCACTGTTGAGTTAAGCAATCAGCCGGGAGGGGCAAGCTCCTCTCCCGGATTTTTAATAGGAGGTGTCGCATGACAGATAATGTCAATCACCCGGCACATTATGAGACCGGGAAATTCGAGTGCATTGAGGTAATGCTCGAGACACAGGGCGTGGAAGCTACGAAGGACTTCTGTGTATACAATGCTCTCAAGTACATCTACCGACACAGGAATAAGAACGGTGTCGAGGACATTAAGAAAGCCGATTGGTACTTGAAGAAGTATCTCGAATTGGCGAAATCACAGGAGGAAAAAGCATGACAATCAATGAGTATCAGACCGAAGCTCTCCGCACTGCGGCTGGCATGAACCACCTGAACAATGACGAGATTTTGCTCAACGGCGTTATGGGGCTTGCTGGTGAATCCGGCGAGTGTGTGGACATGATTAAGAAGTGTTGCTTCCAAGGGCACGTGCTGGACAAAGCTCACCTTGCAAAAGAGCTGGGCGATGTGGCGTGGTACATCGCAGTTGCCGCCTATGCTATAGGCTACGACCTCGAGACGGTATTACAGATGAACGTAGACAAGCTCCGCAACCGTTACCCTAATGGGTTCGAGAAAGAGCGCAGTCTTCACAGACAGGAGGGTGACGTATGACACTGGCAGAACGTATTGAGAAATTCAATAACCTCATGGGTGACATTGTTCCCCCAGAGGTCAAGAAAGACCTGTTGGAGAAGGGATTCTTCACCGCTCCGGCAAGCACCAAGTATCACGGCAATTATGAGGGTGGTTTATTCGACCACAGCTACATGGTAGCTCGCTACCTCAAGAAGCTCACAGAGGAGTGCCGTCTTGACTGGCAGAACCCTCGCTCACCTCTGCTAGTTGGTATGTTCCATGACCTCTGTAAGATGGATAACTACATCTTGATTGACGGTCACTATGAGTACGAGACCGACACTCTGCTCAAGGGTCACGGTGATAAATCGGTTATGGTATTGGCACAATATTTCAAGCTAACCGAGGAGGAAATCTTGTGCATTCGGTATCACATGGGAGCTTTCTGCGATAAGTCCGAGTGGAACGATTATACACGAGCAGTGCATAAATATACAAATGTTCTATGGACACATCAAGCCGATATGCTCGCTTCTCATGTAGAGGGGGTGTAGACATGAGAGCAAGAATCCCGGATTTGGAGCTTCTGCTCTATAAGGCACAACAGGCTCTCGCCCATGACTCGGACTTCGTTCAGAAGATTACCGAGATTAAGGAGAACGAGAACCACAAGAAAGTTTACCTCGATTTCAGCGTTGAGTGCTTCTCACAGATTTGGGGTAGCACCTGTACTGGGTTTGATGTGACCGAAGCCGGTGAGCCTGTTATGGCTGGTTCGGCTATGACCGAGGAATACACTACCATCGTACATGAGAAGACCACAGACACCTACTATGTGTTCTTCGGAGACCGCCCTTGCTACAAGGTGGACAACCCGAGCAATGAGTTCTATGAGGACATGAAGAAGCGTCAGATGGCGAGCCTGTCTCGAGCCAAGAACCGCTATTAAGGAGGAATGAGTGATGATTAAATTTGAAAATACAGATAAAGTCGGAACGGTTGCTAATTCTTGCAGCACAATGCATAAAATTCACGCAAAAGAATTTACGTTAGATGATTTTAGCAACGAACATTTATTGGGTAAGGCTGTTCAATATAATGGGTATGTTCCGACTTCTGTTCTTGAATGTACTATCGGTGCACTTAATGAATTTCGTGAACTTTATCTCGAAACCAAAGATAAAAAATATTGGTGGCAAATGATTCAACTTCTACCTTCTTCTTACAATCAACGCCGAACAGTCATGTTGAATTATGAAGTTTTGGCAAATATTTATAAGTCTCGCAAGAATCATAAGCTGGACGAATGGCGTATGTTCTGCGATTGGATTCTCACCCTACCTTATGGTTCGCTCTTGAAGGAAAGTGTGGGTAATGAACAGAGCTGAACGGCGTAGGCAGAAGAAAGCTGGAATCAAGGTACAGAAAGAACCTACTCTGAATCTGAAAGTCAGTGATTTCGACCACATGGTCTTTCATGCGGAGAAGTCAGCCAAGGAAAGAGCGACAGCGGCGGCAATCCATGAAATCGACCGACAGATTCTCGAGCGTGATGAAGCCTATTCTCTCGACATTGACGCAATGGTGCTGTGGACGCTTCATGTTTACCTCGGGTTCGGTAAGAAGCGTCTTGAGAGATTCTACCGGGATATGTTGAAAGAACACATTCACATGAGGGAGGTCTACGAAATGGACGATACCTACCCGGAACGCTACAAACTCAAGGAGCTTTGCAATGTCGATGTGGAAGCTCTGAATAATGAATTTAAGGAGGTTATACATAATGTATAAGTTGAAGAACGTCAACGGCAGAGTAAACGCGCTGCTCCGCACCGGGAAGGACTTCGTAAAGAACAACCTCTCCGTGTCTGCGGCACAGCATATCATTGACACTGGTAAGCCGATGGAATCTGACAATCCGGACTACCCTATCTGTATTGACAATCAATGGTATTTCGAGGGTGTCAAGGTCAAGAAGACAGCAAAGAAAGCCCCATTGAGTTCCGTGTATGAGGAGGACAAGTAAATGAGCCGAACTTACTACTCTGAGTATGTGAATCATTGTCTGCGATTCTATGCTCGACACGGCAGACCGAAGTTCCACTCGGAAACAGACAAACATAACTGGGCGGCGTGTGACAGCGCACTCAAGTCGTACTCCGATAATGACCGAGCAATGCTCCTATATATCTATCGTGAGGGTGATACCGTCCCGGACAATATTTATCAGTTGGCGAAGACCAAAGGTATTTCACAGGACAGCATTTGGAAGCTCGTAAATGAGCTGGAAAGAAAAGTGGCAAAACGGAGGGGTCTTTTATAATGGTAAACTACGACAATATTCCCGAGGAATTGAAGAAACTCGACCAGTGGGTGTGTGCGAATGATAGAAGCAAAGTCCCTATGAAAGCATGGGAGAACGAAGCCGCTTCCTCCACCAACCCGGAAACATGGTCTGATTTCGAGACTGCTCTCGAATCGTACAACCAGCACTATTACGACTACTGCGGTTTCGTGTTTGCGGACAATGGATATGTCGGGATTGATATTGACGAGGGGTACGATGAAGACGGTCTTATGAGCGTCCTCGGGGCTGATATTGTCGGTAAGTGCCACAGCTATACGGAGAAATCCCGGAGTGGGCGTGGATTCCATATCCTACTCCGTGGAACTCTCCCCTTCAAGGGCAAGAACAATCTTGCTGGCGTGGAGATTTACAAGGCGGCTCGCTACTTCATTATGACCGGGAACACCCTTCTCTACCGAGAAATTATCGAGAATCAAGAAGCGATTGATTATGTGGTGGAGAAATACTTCCCGGAAGCACGAGAGCCCTCCGATAAGGTGGTTGTTGGGCGAAATAAGATATATGTCCCGGTATGGGAAGAACCTGTCGTGAATGGGCGTGTGAAGCTCCGTCCAGTCTATCCAAGAATCCCGGACGGAAGCCGCAATATCTGTCTAACCTCCCTCGCTGGTATGCTCCACAATCAAGGCTATTCCAAATCACAGATTTACGAGGAGCTGTTGTACGCCAATACGGTTGCCTGTGACCCACCTCTTGATAGGAATGAACTACGAACTATATGCAACAGCGTCACGAGGTATAAACGATGAATATTAAATGCTGTAAGGATTGCGTAAAGCACTTAGACACAAAAGACGATAACTTATACAGAAAAGATAAAATATTATCTTTTAGGTATTGACATTCAATCTTATATGTGCTATCTTATAATCACAGCAGGGCAAGAAATCATCCAATAAAGATTAAGGAGAATTTTATCATGGAAGTTATTAGAAACATGACTATTGACACTGAACGGTTTGAACTGGGAGACATTATCTCCTTCACACTCTCCACATGGGAGAAGGTTAAGGCGAAAGCCATTCAAGAGACCCCGAATGGTATGCTGTTCATCACTGTTGACTGTCTCAAGGACGAGCAGAATATGTTCGAGAATCCCGGCATAGCCGAAAAGGTTGACTACGAACATTCCGACCTTCGCAAGAAGCTGAACGGAGAAATCTTCGAGAGCTTCCCGGAGGAAATCAAGGGTCGCATGGTTGGTATGCGAGTAGGTCAGACGAACTGCTTTGATATGCTTCGTATTCCCACCGAGCGTGAAATCTTCGGAAGGAATTCTTATGGTGTAAGGACGACCCCTGTCTCTGTGAGACGTTTCTACGGTATGGAGAACCGCCGTGAGCGTATCGCTTTTCAAGGTTCGGAGACAGGCATAGAGGAATGGTACTGGTTACAGAACAAAGCTGAGGATTCCACTCCCTATTTCTCCGATTTCGCCATTGTCAGCGGCAGAGGTCGTGCGGACTACGGCAGCGCTTCCTGTTTTAATGGCGTTCGCCCGGTCTTTCTCTTATCCTAAAATCTCGCTCCCCCCCTTGTGGGACGAGTTCAATAAAAACGGAGGTAAATGTCGTGCAGACAAGATGTGAAAACTGCAAGAAAAGATGTGTCTGCCACGCTTTGAGGAGCAAATCCTCAAAGCGTTACTGCGGAAATATAGGAGGTTAAAAAGCAATGAATTATATAGGGTCTAAATATTCGCTTCTTGATTTTATTCATAGAACAATATCGGATGTTACCGGTTACAAGTCAGGTGATGATTATATTTTTGCAGATTTGTTTGCGGGAACTGGGGTTGTAGGAGCGAGTTATAGAAAAGAAGGCTGTAAGGTCATTTCAAACGACATTCAATACTATAGCTATGTAATCAATAAATATTTAATTGAGGGTTCAGAAAATATAGACGAATCATTGATAAGCAGTTTAGATTTATTGGATGATGTTGATGGCTTCATATTTGAAAACTATTGTACGGGTTCAGGTAGTGGTAGAAACTATTTTACAGATAGCAATGGCAA
>ULVP01009869.1_pt1 | contig 14694 bp, 12 predicted proteins | sample 1959551 | NCBI WGS metagenome assembly ULVP01 (sample SAMEA4835789, study PRJEB28245) | human gut metagenome | biome: gut microbiome; material: fecal sample | place: Denmark | collected 2008 | reverse complement strand
CTGATTCACCTATTCTGTCCATAGTCTGTCTTAAACAGAATGTACATGCAAAAGGACATTTGTTAGTCATATTGACATATAGATTATTGTGTACCTTATATAATATTTCCATAATTATTTTATCCTCTTTTCTTATAAGCCATGAAAAATGCACATCTTAACATTGCACAATCTTATCCATAAAAAAGCACTTACTATCTTAATGTAGTAAGAAGCTCTTCAAAGCATACTCCGTCAGTAACTGGTATATCCAGCTCTATTGACTTTAATATGCATTTCTTTATAAACTGTGAAGCTTTCTTTACTGATGTATGAAAATCCACACCATTCACCGCATCAGCCGCCAGTATTGATGCAAATATATCTCCCGTTCCTGACCTTTGTGTTCCAACCTTCATAGTCTTTATCTCATAGCCTTCGCTTCCCTTTTCATAACAGTAGTTAGCTATATACTTACCTCTTACTATTCCAGTTATAACTATCTTTGATGGTCCCATATCTGATAACTTCTTTGCTATACGAAAAAGCTCCCTGCCAGGACATTTTTCATCATATTCCTCATCTGTAAGTATACATGCCTCTGTAAGATTAGGTGTAAGTATATCTGCGTACTTTACAAGTTTCTTCATCTCTGTACATGTCTGCGTTGTGTATGTTGAATACAGCTTGCCATAATCACCCATAACCGGATCGACAAGTATAATATTTTCATCAGTCTTAAAGGTTTTAAAAAAATCTTCAACTATCTTTATCTGTCTGTGTGAACCAAGAAATCCCGAACATATTCCATCAAACTTAAGATTAAGTTTTTTCCATTCAGCAATATACGCTGGCATACTATCTGTAAAATCTTCAAAATAAAAGCTGTCAAATCCAGTATGATTCGACAAAACAGAAGTCGGGAGCGGACAGCACTGTACTTTAAGTGCTGATATAACAGGCAGCTCCACCGCTATGGAACATCTTCCGAATCCTGTATAATCATTGATTGCCGCTATCTTTTTCTGGTTGTTATGTCCCATATCAAACCTCTTTTCTTTTTATATTGTCAGCATTTCTTTTGATTTAAACTTCTTATCAAACGTAACTGCAGCTATTCTTGATGTCACCATTCTTAATTCTGCCATAACCTCATCTGTCACAACAAATGTATACAGCTTATTAAGTGCCGCCGTAACTATATACTGCAATGTATATAATGTAGATGGCTGCAGCTTAATACCATCCTTCACCTTTGAATGACAATCACTGCAGAACATGCCATTATATGTATACGAATATGTATCCAGCTTATCATGCGAACCGCAGCCCCGGCATGTAAAAAAATCAGGACACTCACCATTGACAGATATCATGCGAAGTTCATATATAAACCTTATAAGTTCGTTTGGTATAGACTTATTCGTAAGTGCTTTAAAAGACACATATAAAAGATTCAGCATCTGTGCGGCATCCAGATTCTCTTTTCCATAATATTCTGCTATCTCTGCAAAGTAATATCCATACCACACACTGTCAAGGTCACTTACGAGTTCCTCAAAGTAATTCTTAACCTCTGCTTTGAATATAGTATAAGAATCCCTGCCACGGTAACATTCAAAGGTTCCGAATATAAATGGTCTTGTAACACCGATAAGATGACTGTTTGGTCTTCTAGCGCCTTTGGCAAATGCTGATATCTTACCAAGTTCTTTGCTAAGTATCACTATTCTTCTGTCATACTCACCCACAGGCATACTGGACAATATAAAACCTGTTACCTGTACAATATCAGCCACCTTATCTGTCTCCTTTCACAATCACACTGCTATATCATAATCTGATATTTCCAACTGGTAACATATCATCTGTTATCCTTTAAATCCTTCTTATCATATCCGTAGTTTTTGATAAGAATATCACTGTCACGCCATTCCTTCTTAACCTTAACCCATAGCTTAAGATTAACTTTATTTCCAAGCTGTTTTTCTATCTCGTAACGTGCGTTCGTTCCGATCTTTTTAAGCATTTCACCACCCTTACCGATGATAATACCCTTATGTGAATCCCTCTCACATATAATCGTAGCATCTATATCAGTTATAATACCTTTTGGCGACTTTCTGTCCTTAAATGTGTCAATAACTACTGCTATACCATGAGGGATTTCTTCGTTAAGAGCATGAAGCGCTTTTTCCCTGATAAGCTCTGCAACTATCTGTCTCATAGGCTGGTCTGTTACAGTATCTTCATCATAGAACATAGGTCCATATGTAAGATACTTAAATATAGTATCAACAAGATCATCTACATTGTTTCCATTTCTTGCTGAAACAGGAATAATCTCATCGAATTCAAGCTCCTTACTGTAACAGTCTATAACAGGAAGCAGTTCCTCTTTCTTGACAGTATCAACCTTATTGATAACAAGAATCTTAGGAGATGATACTTTTTTAAGTTTTTCTATAATGTGCTGCTCACCAGCACCAATATAAGTTGAAGGCTCTACTATAAAGCATACAACATCAACTTCATTAATAGTCTTTTCTGCTGCTCCCACCATATATTCGCCAAGCTTGTTCTTTGCCTTGTGTATACCTGGTGTATCTACGAACACTATCTGTCCTCTCTTATCTGTATACACAGTCTGTATTCTGTTTCTTGTAGTCTGTGGCTTGTTAGATGTTATAGCTATCTTCTGACCTATAATATAGTTCATAAGTGTTGACTTACCCACATTGGGTCTTCCTATAAATGTTACAAAACCTGACTTTACGTTATCGTTGCCAGAAGCAGCACCGCCACTTATTCCACTGGCTTTAAGCATTTCATCTAAATTCATACGTTACTCCAATCATATTATTTTCCTTATACAACTGCTTTTTAGCAGCACCTTTAAAGATACATCATCTTATTTTATACTTTTGACCCTGGTATCATCATATAATTAAATAAGTGGCTTAATAACATCAAACATATCCTTAGCTTCACTTATAGCCTTCTGTCCACCTACAACACACAGATAATCCTGCTTAACTGCAGCATCTATAAGCGGTGCAAGTGCTCTTATGCTCTCAACTGTTGCATTAAGCACCTGTGCTCTATCTTTTCTTAACATATCTATAGTTGTATGAGTCATATAATGTGTAAATGATCTCATACCCTTGGCAGAAGGTGTAAGTGGAGAATCCATCTCGCCGATAGTTCCTATAATAAACTTAACCATATCCCTGCGGCTTACATTGAAATTCTTAACGTACTCTGCTGCACCTTCATATATCTCATTAGTCTTTGCAAGATTAGGATCCCTGTACGATACCATATAGAAATCTCCCTCTCTTGTAGAGCCACTCATGCACCCATAAGCACCACCCTTGACTCTTACATTAAGCCACAGATATTCATATGAGAATATAATCTTAAGTACCTTAAGCGCACCTGTATATTCATATCCTGCCTTAACAAAGTTACCACATCTTGCAACATACTGGACCTGTGAGGCTGCTGTATATGCAGTCTTTACATTAACCGGTGTATAATTTCTTTGTGCCACAGCAGTCTTTTCATCGTTCATATCGTCTGCTAACTTACTGTAAGCCTCTGCAAAAAGTCTGTAACCTTCATCATCTGCTGTAAGACTTACAATAACATTTGCCTTGTTAAATATAATCTTTACAAGCTCTGAAAGCCTGTCTGCTATATTTTCCTTATTATTATCAAATGTTTCATCAAGCTCTCTGATAAACTGATATGCCTTATACCCCTTTAACATATCTGAATAATAAGCTGAAGCTGAAAACTGTGCACAGCCCTCAAGCATAGCTATGGAATGACCTGAACCTGACATAGTAGCCTCAAATCTTGACCTTATTCTTGCTATAATTTCTTTTAATCTCTTATAGTCTGTGAACTTAGTGTTATACATAATCTCTTTCATCATATCTAGAACAAAAGGAATTTTATCATATAACGCCTTACCCTTAAACTCATACATAATGCTGTTTTTACTAAAGTCTGCCTTGTCTGTATACACAGCAGCACTAGAAGATATTCCGCCACAGTTTATGTTAATCTCATTCATAAGCTCTGGATAAGTAAAGTTCTTAGTATCCATAAGACCTAATACACTGCCAAGAAGCCCCAGATAAGGAATATCTTCATCACTGACACCCTGTGTATTAAACGAAAGAAGTACATAAGCTATCTTATTAGTGAAGAGGTTATGATGTACCACCTTCATTCCTGCAACATCCTTTACATCTATATACTGCTCTGCCGGCTCTCTTGATATATCCGACAGCTCAAGCATAGGAATTTTCTCAAGATTTTCTTTGCTTGATGGTGTGTCCTGATACTCCTTAAGTGCCTTTGTATCCTTTACTAAAGCCTTAAGCTCATCCTCTGACAAAGTCTTTTTATATTCTGAAAGCTTCCTTGCTTCCTCTTCTTCCTTCTTCTTTTCAAGTCCATATTCAGGTACAAGACCTATAACTGACTTGTGGTTATTATTAAGAATATACTCCTCTATAAGTTTTTCAAAGTATCCCTTCTTAGCATCCTCTTTCAGCTCTTTAAATGTATCACCGGCTTCTATGTGGATAAATGGCTTTGATTCATCATACAACCAGCTGTCCATCATAGTAAGATAATACATAAGTCCCTTAGGATATGGACCATAATCAGCTTCCCTGTACTTAAACTCATAGTAGTTAATACCGGCAGCTATTGTTCTTTCGTTTATGCCGTTTTTTACCAGTTCTTTAAGCACATCCTCTATTATCTTAACAAATGTATCTTTATCCTTTTCATTCGCATTCTTGGCAACTATAGAATAAACCGGCTGATAAAGAGAGGTTTCAAAACTTGAATACACATCTGTGCTTATACCAGCATCTATAAGTGCCTGCTTAAGAGGTGCACCTGGTGTCATGACAAGTGCATAATCAAGTATCTGCATAGCAAGGTATAGCTTTGCATCAACAGAAGTACCAGTTACCACATTATATGAAAGATAGGTGTTGTCCTCTAATGGTTCATCGTCTGTTATAGCGTATGGCTTAGTTTCATATACAGGCTTGTCAAATGCTTTCTGAAGTGGAATATCTGCATGTATATCAACATCAGCTGCATCAAAGTCTGACAGATATTCTTCATCAAGATACTTAAGTCTTTCATCCACATCCATATCACCATACATATATATATAACTGTTAGATGGATGATAATATTCTTTATGATACTTTAAAAAATCCTCATACTTAAGTGTTGGGATAACCGCAGGATCACCACCTGACTCGTGGCAGTATACAGTATCAGGGAATAATGAATTAAAAGTATATCTTGAAAGCACATCATCTGCTGATGAAAATGCACCCTTCATCTCATTAAACACAACACCATTATACTTGACATCATCATCTACATCTTCAAGTTCATAGTGCCATCCCTCCTGCTTGAATATCTCTTCCCTGTTATACATATCAGGATAAAATACAGCATCCATATATACATCCATAATATTCTTAAAATCCGTATCATTACAGCTTGCCACAGGATATACTGTCTTATCCGGATAAGTCATAGCATTAAGAAATGTGTTAAGTGAACCTTTGCACAATTCTACGAATGGGTCTTTAACAGGATATTTTCTTGAACCACACAGAGTCGAGTGTTCTATAATATGCTGCATACCTGTATCATCATAAGGAGGTGTCTTAAAACCTATGGAAAATACTTTGTTATTATCATCATTGGATATAACAACAACTCTTGCGCCTGACTTTTTATGTCTTAATATAAGACCGGCTGAATTCATATCCTTAAGTACTTCTGCCTTAACAAGCTCATAGCCTGTTATGTCTGATTTTTTCAATTCTTCTATTTTTTTAACTGCATCAAAACTCATATATTAACCTCTCACCTTGCTATATATAATAATATTTCCTATTCTGCTATCTTATATATTAACATATTAATGTAGTATAATACACCTTTTAATAATTAAAAATAGTTAAATTCGTTAAAATTTTCGTACATACTTTGCATTCTGGGTTTGCAATATTAAACCTGTTAATATCAAAAATGGATATATGGAAAGCTGTACCTGACTTTCCACATATCCATTTTATTTTACTTAATTGTAGATACGTATACCAGAATCTCTGCCACGAACTTTCCATCATCACATGTAAGCTTCATAGTTCCTTTATACTTATCAACACAACGCCTTACATTATCAAGTCCATATCCGTGCTTTCCTGACTTATGTCTGCCAGCTATTGAAAGGCCTTCAGACACAGCTTCTTCGTTATACATATTATCATCTGTCATAGCTGATAAATAGCTCTCAAGCTCATCATATCTCTTACCTGCCGCAAGCATCTGCAGTCCTATTTTCATGCTTTTCATCTTGTAATATCTAACTTATAGTATATTGTAGGATTATGATTAATCATTATCCTATAATCAAGGTTATAAACTTCATCGTATTCCTTTAAACGAATATTCTTTGGTACAAATCCAAACACACAGTACATTTCATATTTTTTATTTTCTGTTATTTTATTATTTTCATTCATATAACTATTAACCATTATATCTTTACCATTTGACCATACTTTATCTGCCTCTATTGTGACAAAAAACAAAAATCAAAGGACCCCAAATTTTAAAAAAAGGACTCCACATACCTGCCCAAACAGATACACGAAGTCCTCTTAAAATAACACTATTCAATTGTCATCTTAGCGATAATCTGAATTATGTAGTCTGAACTAATTACTTAGAACGGATTTCCTTAACTAAAGCAACAGCTTCTGCTGTCATATCCTTAATCTTATCGAATTCTCCAGCCTTAACTAAGTCGCCCTTAACCATCCAAGAACCACCACAGCAGAAGATCTTATCGCATGATAAGAATTCTTCAAGGTTACCTGTGTTGATACCACCTGTAGGCATAATTCTTACATTAGTGTAAGCTGCGCACATAGCCTTAATCATCTTGATTCCGCCTGCTGCTGTAGCTGGGAAGAACTTAACTCTTGTAAGTCCTCTCTTAACTGCCTGAGCAAGTTCTGAAGGAGTTACGATACCTGGCATAACAGGAATGTTCTTAGAGATACAGTAATCTACGATTTCTGGATCAAAGCCTGGGCTTACGATAACTGATGCACCTGCTGCAACAGCTCTGTCAACCTGCTCTGTTGTAAGTACTGTACCTGCTGCAAGTACCATATCTGGATATGCTTCATGCATAAGACGGATAGATTCCTCAGCTGCTGCTGTACGGAATGTAACTTCTGCACAAGGAAGTCCACCTTCTACTAAAGCCTTTGCTAAAGGAAGTGCATCCTTTGAATCATTCAATACTACTACTGGAATTACTCCAAGTTCTTCAAACTTATCTGCTATATTACTCATTATAATAATAGCCCCTTTCTTTAAATATTCGACTGAAACTTCTCAGTGTCTATGATTATATCACGATTCTTTAAAAACGACAATAAAATGATGTATTTCGCTTGTATTTTTATAGAAACCTTTTACTTAAAAAATCCTTTTTTCTTAGGACGTTTTCTTTCTTCACCTGTAAGTGTCTTTTCATATTCCACAAGTGCATCTTTCTGCTCTGCTGTAAGCTTAGTAGGTATATCAACTATAAGTGTGATATAATGGTCTCCCCTTGTATCCTTGTTTCTAAGTGTTGGCATACCTTTACCTCTGAGTCTTACTCTAGTACCAGATGCAGTACCTGGTTTAACCTCGTACAGTACTTCACCATCTACAGTCTTAACCTTCACTTCTCCACCAAGTACAGCTGTAGGGTAATCTATAACAACATCTGAGAAGATATTGTATCCATCTCTTTCAAATGCCGGATCAGACGATATCATAACAGCTACTAAAAGATCTCCTCTTGGACCACCGTTAGTTCCTGGCTCACCTTTACCCTGTATACGAACACACTGTCCGTTATCTATACCAGCTGGTATATTAACTTCGATAGTCTTTTTGCTGCTTATATATCCTGTACCATAACAGTCTGGACATTTTTCCTTGATTATCTTTCCTGTTCCGTGACAGTCTGGACAAGGCTGTACGCTCTGCATCATGCCAAGGAATGACTGCTGTGTCATAGTTACCTGGCCACGTCCGCCACACTTCTTACATGTTTCTGGACTTGTACCCGGCTTTGCACCTGTTCCGTGGCACTTTGTACACTCATCCTTAAGTGTTACATCTATCTTCTTCTTAGTTCCTGTTACAGATTCTGCAAATGTGATTCTGACATTTACTCTTAGGTCAGCGCCTCGTCTTGGTCCGTTGCTGTTACGTCCACGGCTTCCACCGCCGCCAAACATTCCGCCGAAGATATCTCCAAATATATCTCCCATATCGCCAAAGTCAAAGCCACCAAAGCCACCAGCTCCGCCAGCACCTCCTGCACCACCATCAAAGGCTGCATGACCAAACTGGTCGTACTGTCTTCTCTTATCCGGGTCACTAAGCACAGCATAAGCCTCTGATGCTTCCTTAAACTTTGCTTCTGCTTCCTTATCACCAGGATTCATATCCGGATGATACTTTTTAGCTAACTGTCTATACGCTCTTTTAATGGCTGCATCATCTGCATCCTTAGATACTCCAAGGACTTCATAATAATCTCTTTTTTCTGCCATATAGGTTCCGCCTTTCTATACCCGAAAGGAGTCAGGTCCCCTTATAGAGACCTGACTTCCTTTCTGATTTCATCTATAATGCATAACAAACTATAGATTCAATCATATATCACTTAATTATACTTCCTTATAGTCACCATCTACAACATCATCACCATAAGGTGTGCTGCCGCCCTGTGCACCTGCATCAGAACCTGCACCTGCTCCCATATCAGGACCAGCACCTGCTGCACTACCTGCTGCCTGGTTAGCCTCATACATCTTTGCAAAAAGATTCTGTGCTGATGTCATAAGCTTTTCCTTAGCTGCCTTGATTTCATCAACCTGGGCATCTGTCATGTTCTCAGCATCTGTTGATTCAACAAGTGACTTAAGTGCGTTAAGGTCTGCCTCAACATTTGCCTTATCGTTAGCATCAAGCTTATCACCTGCTTCATCAAGAGCCTTCTGTGTCTGGAATACCATAGAGTCAGCTTCGTTACGAACTTCTATAGCTTCCTTACGTTTCTTATCCTGAGCTTCAAACTCAGCAGCTTCCTTAACAGCCTTATCGATATCTTCATCAGACATGTTAGAACCAGCTGTTATTGTGATATGCTGTTCCTTACCTGTACCAAGATCCTTAGCTGATACATTTACGATACCATTAGCATCGATATCGAATGTAACTTCAATCTGAGGAACACCTCTTCTTGCTGGAGGTATACCATCAAGTCTGAACTGTCCAAGTGACTTGTTATCCTTAGCAAACTGTCTTTCACCCTGTACTACGTTGATATCAACGGCTGTCTGGTTATCAGCGGCTGTAGAGAATATCTGGCTCTTTCTTGTAGGAATAGTTGTATTTCTCTCGATAAGTCTTGTAGCAATACCACCCATAGTTTCGATAGAAAGTGAAAGTGGTGTTACATCAAGAAGAAGGATATCACCAGCACCAGCATCGCCAGCAAGCTTACCACCCTGGATAGAAGCACCTATAGCAACACATTCATCTGGGTTAAGTGACTTGTTAGGCTCATGACCTGTTAACTGCTTTACTTTATCCTGTACAGCTGGGATTCTTGTAGAACCACCAACTAATAATACCTTTGAAAGTTCTGAAGCTGTAAGACCTGCATCTGAAAGTGCATTCTTAACTGGTTCAGCTGTCTTTTCTACTAAGTCATGTGTAAGTTCATCGAACTTAGCTCTTGTAAGTGTCATATCAAAATGCTTTGGACCCTCAGCTGTTGCTGTGATGTATGGAAGGTTGATATTTGTCTGCATAGCACTTGATAATTCCTTCTTAGCCTGCTCAGCAGCAACCTTTAATCTCTGAAGTGCCATTGTATCCTTAGAAAGATCAACGCCTTCCTTAGCCTTGAAGTCCTCTAACATGTACTGTGTAACAGCATTATCAAAGTCATCACCACCAAGTCTGTTGTTACCAGCTGTAGCAAGAACTTCGATTACACCATCACCGATTTCAATGATAGATACATCGAATGTACCACCACCAAGGTCATACACCATAATCTTCTGTTCATGTTCGTTATCAAGACCATAAGCTAATGCTGCTGCTGTAGGCTCGTTGATAATTCTCTTAACATCAAGTCCTGCAATCTTACCTGCATCCTTAGTTGCCTGTCTCTGTGCATCATTGAAGTAAGCTGGAACTGTGATAACAGCTTCTGAAACTGTCTCACCAAGATAGCTCTCAGCATCAGCCTTTAACTTCTGAAGAATCATAGCTGAGATTTCCTGTGGTGTATACTTCTTACCATCAATATCTACTTTATAATCTGTACCCATATGTCTCTTGATTGAAGAGATTGTCTTGTCTGCATTAGTAACTGCCTGACGCTTTGCAGGATCACCTACTAATCTTTCACCATTCTTTGTAAATGCGACTACTGATGGAGTTGTTCTGATACCCTCTGTGTTTGTAATAACAACTGGCTTACCACCTTCCATAACAGCTACGCATGAATTTGTTGTACCTAAATCTATACCAATAATCTTGCCCATAATTATCTTCCTTTCTGTGCCTTATAAATGCAGCACACTTTAATACATAATAAATCATTTTATTGTTACTTACATTTTTATTATGGTAAAGCTCAAAACTTATACACATCAACTACATATTCTGATGTATCGTTTCAGCCATGCTTATATATAAAACCTCTGCCATGCCTGTTAGTTAGCAACCTTTACCATGCTGTGGCGGATAACCACATCTCTATATGTGTAACCCTTCTCGAACTCTTCCACGATGATATTCTCACCCTGTGAATCATCCTCCACATGCATTACTGCATTATGGAAATCCGGGTTAAACTCAGAACCAAGTGCCTCTATCGGCTTAACCTGTAAGTCTTCAAGCATTTTCATAGTCTGCTTATAAACCATATCCATGCCTTTGGCAAATGGTGTCTGTAACTCTTCCTCTGTTACTGACTTAAAGCCTCGTTCAAAATTATCAACTATCGGAAGTAACTTCTTTATAACATCCGATGCTCCCATCTCAAACATTGCTGACTTTTCTTTGTCAGTACGCTTTCTGTAGTTGTCAAACTCAGCCATCTGACGCTTTAATCTGTCATTCAGATCTTCTATAACAGCGTCCTTCTGGTCCTTTTTATTATTATTTATATCAACTGTTTCCTCCGCTCCCTTCGCATCACTTGCGTTGAAAGACTGTGTGTCCTCCTTCACATCTGCGTCGGATGAGCCCTGAGTTTCTACAGTATCAGCGTCTTTATTATCTGTGTTAGCAGCATTGGCATCTGTTGTTGTATCAGCTGCTTCATTGTCTGCTTTCTTTATATCTTTTTCTTCAACATTATTCATGTTTTTTTCCTTCTTAGACACTTAACTCCTCACCTTTCTATGATTTCTTGAATACATCATCTAACTGCGTTCTCATATTCTTCAAGGTTTCTACAACCTTTTCATAATCCATACGCTTAGGTCCGATGATTCCGATTGTTCCTTTCATGCCATCCTGCAGCTCATATGTTGCTGTGACAACGCTGCAGTCTTTCATGGACTCAACCGGTGTTTCATTTCCTATATATACCTGAATCCCATGGTTAGAACTGCCATCGCTTTCCTGACCTGCTGCATCATCATCAACTACCAGGTCTGATAAGCTCTGTTTTTCTTCCAGGGCATATATAAGCTCACTTGCTTTAGTTGAATCACTAAGTTCTGGATACTTAAATATATTAGTAGCACCACTTGTGTATATCTTAAGATCATCTGCACTGTTTATGGTTTCTACTATCGCATCAAGAACCTCTTTGACAAGTTTAATATGTTCACCTGCCTGATTCTCCATCTTGGAAACAATACTTAAGTTCATCTGCTCAAGGGTAAGTCCTGTAAGTGTTGTGTTAAGAAGAATGTTAAGCTTTAACAGATTCTCCTGCGACAGATCCTCACTAACTGTTATAACCTTATTTCTTATAAGGTTACCCTCCATGACTATTACAGCTAATATCTTATCAGACTCGAGCTGTGACAGCTGTACGAACTTTAACTTGTTGCCTGTTACCTTAGGCGATGTTACCATAGTCGCATAATTCGTATCCTTGGCTAACACCTTGGCAACATTCTGAAGTAACTCTTCAACTCTCTCAACCTTTTCACCAAGAGCATCCTTCATGGTTGAAAGCTCTGCCTCCTTAGAAGCCATCTCACTTTCCCTTGATGCCACCTCAGTTTCCCTGTCTGTGATATTCTTTTCCTTTTCTGACATCATATCATCAACATAGAAACGATAACCTTTATCTGTAGGTATTCTACCTGCTGAAGTATGTGGCTGTACTATATATCCAAGTTCTTCAAGGTCTGCCATCTCATTCCTGATAGTAGCTGAGCTAAGCTTCATGTCTGTAAACTTAGAGATTGTTCTTGAACCTACCGGCTCGCCAGTTTCCAGATAATTCTTAATGACTGCCTTAAGTATCTTTACTTTACGCTCATCAAGCTGTTCATCAAGTGCCATGACATAACCTCCTTTTTCTTGTTGTTAGCACTCATTTATCTGGAGTGCTAATATCAACATAATTAAGGTATCACTTTGCAAGTGGTATGTCAACAACTAATTTAATTTTTTCTATAAATAAATTATAAACTTTATTAATGAACTATATGCAAGCCATCTTTATACCTGCTTTTACTGTCGATTCGCTATTCATTAAAAATATCCATATAAAAACCGTTTATATAAAATCGTTTGCATAGGACTATTTACATAAAGCTATTTACATAAAACTATTTACATAAAAGAACCTGGCATTTTACCGCCAGGCTCAGGTTTTGTTTATTTTTGATATTTTGATATATTAGATGCCAAGAAACTTCTTTACTTCATCTGTCATTTCATTTACTTCACATACTGTATTATGAAGTACTGGAGCTGTTCTGATTTCTTCAATAGCATTTGGAACTTTTACCTTTGCAAGTTCACTTAACTTATCTACAAGCTCGAAATCACCCATAGCGGCATACTTAGGATCTATAGCCTCCATTACGCTTCTTGTGAACTTATATGGACTTGCTGTAGATGCTATGACTGTCTTAGTGTCATCATTAGTATCTGCCTTGTACTTGTTATAAACTGCTGCAGCTACTGCTGTATGAGTATCAATAACATATCCACATGTTTCATAAAGTTCTTTTATAGTAGCAGCATCCTCTGCCTCTGTAGCATAGTTGCCATAGAAGTCTGAAAGCTGTGCTTTCATATCTTCTGTTATCTCATACTTACCTGTTGTCTTAAGAGAATCCATAAGTTCTTTATTCTTTCCAGCATTATTTCCAGCTATTCTATATATAAGTCTTTCAAGGTTGCTTGAAATAAGAATATCCATAGATGGAGAAGTTGTAAGAACGAATTCTCTGTTTCTATCATATTCACCTGTTGTAAAGAAATCGTATAATACTTTATTCTCGTTAGAAGCACATATAAGCTTATTAATAGGAAGTCCCATATTTTTAGCATAAAATGCAGCAAGAATATTTCCAAAGTTACCAGTAGGAACTACTGCATTAATCTTCTCGCCTTCTTTTATCTCGCCATTGGCAAGGAGTCTTGCATACGCATATACATAATATACAATCTGAGGTACAAGTCGTCCTATATTGATAGAGTTAGCTGATGAGAACTGGAAGCCTGCATTATTCATAACCTTTTCAAGTTCTTTATCGCCAAATATATTCTTAACACCTGTCTGCGCATCATCAAAGTTACCCTTGATTCCGATAACGTGAGTGTTTGCACCCTTCTGTGTAACCATCTGCTTTTCCTGTATAGGACTTACACCATTCTTAGGGTAGAACACTACTATTCTTGTTCCCGGAACATCTGCAAAGCCTGCAAGTGCAGCCTTTCCTGTATCTCCTGATGTTGCTGTAAGGATTACTATTTCGTTCTTGACATCATTCTTCTTAGCTGATGTTGTAAGTAAGTGTGGTAATATAGATAAAGCCATATCTTTAAACGCAATAGTTGCGCCATGGAATAATTCCAGATAATAAGCTCCTTCTGCTTTAACTAATGGTGCTATCTCTTCAGTATCAAACTTAGAATCATAAGCCTTGTCAATACAGTTTTTTAACTCTTCCTCTGTAAAATCGTCAAGCATAAGCTTCATAACTTCGTAAGCAACTTCCTTGTAAGACATCTTTGAAAGTTCTTCTAAGCTCTTATCTAATGAAGGAATAGATTCTGGTACGAATAATCCGCCATCTGGAGCAAGTCCCTTTAATATAGCCTGTGAAGCTGTTACTCTTACATTATCATCCCTTGTACTTCTGTAAAATAAACTCATCTTGTATTCCACCTTTTTTATTTTATTGAGGTGAATCTTAATTATCCTGATGTCATATTTTGTTGTTCTATTTACCTGCATATTTATATAATGTAAGCCTTGTCCATAAAACATATAACATTTTAATAATAAGATTCCTGCTAAAATGCTTTAAACAGAAACCATTATACAACAATGCACACAGGAAAAACAATAGGCATATTGAATTATTCGCAATT
>ULVP01021507.1_pt1 | contig 14892 bp, 8 predicted proteins | sample 1959551 | NCBI WGS metagenome assembly ULVP01 (sample SAMEA4835789, study PRJEB28245) | human gut metagenome | biome: gut microbiome; material: fecal sample | place: Denmark | collected 2008 | reverse complement strand
TAGAAGCGGAAGGCAGCAAGCCCATAGAGCCGCTGATGCAAGAACCCTCGTCCGTCAAGATATCACCAAACGTATTCTCGGTTACCATTACATCGAAGAATTTCGGCTCTTGGATCATACGCATAGCGGCGTTGTCCACATACATATAGTCTGTCGTTACTTCCGGATAGCTAGGAGCCATCTCTTGAGCGATCTGGCGCCATAGACGGGAAGAGGCAAGTACGTTCGCCTTGTCAACAACCGTCAGGTGCTTATTCCGTTTCATCGCATACTCGAAGCCCACTTTCAAGATACGCTCGATTTCCGGGCGGGTATACATATTCGTATCGTATGCCTTATCGTTGTCTTGATATTTCTCACCGAAATACATACCACCGGTCAACTCACGGATACATAAGAAATCCGCGCCATCCACCAATTCGGCACGCAACGGCGATTTATGCAATAGGCATTTGAAGGTCTGCACCGGACGGATATTAGCGAACAGGCCCAACTTCTTACGCATCGCCAAAAGACCTTGCTCCGGGCGTACTTTCGCTGTCGGATCATTATCAAACTTAGGATCGCCCACAGCCGAGAAAAGAACAGCGTCGGCATCCTTACAAATCCGATAGGTCTCCTCCGGGAAAGGATCGCCTACCTTATCGATCGCGTCAGCGCCACAAAGGGCATACTCATAGTGAACCTCATGTCCAAATTTCTCACAAACGGCACTCATTACTTCCACGCCTTGCACGGAAATCTCTGGTCCGATCCCGTCTCCGGGAAGTACTGCTATATTCAGTTTCATCGTAAATGTTTGTTATTATTCTCTGTTAAAATGTACATACTTAGGCTCCGTGGGGAAATACGTGTCATCATCCCACAGGGAACTTGTAATCATCAAGTCGGCGCTATAACGGTTACAAGCGATAGGTACGTTATGAACACGGCACTGGCGAAGCAACATCTGGATGTCGGCCTCGTGCGGTTGCGGATTCAAGTCGTCTATCAAAAAGACCGCCAAATCGATCTCCTTACGGACAACCATAGCGGCAATCTCAGCATCGCCTCCCATCGGACCGGAATGCATGCAAGCAATATCCGCATTCACCCCTTTTTCCTCGAGAGCTTTACGAACCAAATTTCCGGTCGTACCCGTACAAACAATATGGTGGTGAGACAAGAACTCAGCGTTATGTACCGCCCATTCTACCATTTCCGCCTTACGATTGTCGTGCGCTACAAGCGCGATAGTCAACTTTTTCATACCCTTTACCTTTTTAATTATTAATCCTCTATCTTGTTCAGCATCTTCAATGTCGCCTTGATCGCCGCCTCGGTCTGATCAGCGTCCAGACCACGAGTCTTGAAATCGACCCCGGCATAATTCCAGCTGATGACCGTCTGCACGAACGCATCCGTACGTCCTCCCGGCGGGATGGATACCGAATAGTTCGTCAACATCGGGAACGGGCGGTTCAAACGGGAATAAATCCGGCGTAGGGCACGAACGAAAGCGTCGTATTGTCCATCACCGGAAGCCGATTCCTCGTAAGCCTCGCCATTGATCTCGATCTTCAAGGTAGCCACCGGTTTCAGCCCTTGGGCCAAGGATAAGGAATAGTTCAAGATCCGTATTTTCTGATCCTCCAGCGCATTATCATGATGAAGCACATCGCTGATAATATAAGGAAGATCCTCCGGGGTAACCATTTCTTTCTTATCCCCTAACTCAATGATCCGTTCCGTAACCTTACGCATCGAACCCTCGTCCATGTCGATACCGAGCGCTTCCAGATTCTTGCGGATATTCGCTTTTCCGGAGGTCTTGCCCAAGGCGTACTCGCGAACCCGTCCGAAACGTTCAGGAAGCAAGTCGTTGCAATACAAGTTATTCTTGCTATCACCGTCTGCGTGAACACCGGCGCACTGCGTAAACACATGCTCTCCGATGATCGGCTTATTGGGCGGGATATGCACCCCGGAGTAGGTCTCAACCAAACGGCTAGCCTTGTTTATCTTTTCCTCCCTCAAGCTCGTCTCCTCTCCCAACTGGTCCTTGATAACGGCAAGTACGCTACTCAAAGGAGCGTTACCCGCACGCTCTCCCAAACCGTTCACGGTCGTATGGATTCCCTTGATACCCGCACGGATGGCGGAATATACATTCGCTACGGCAAGATCATAGTCGTTATGCGCATGGAAGTCAAACCGTAAATCAGGGTAACGGTCCACCATCATCTTGCAATACTCGTAGGTATTTCCGGGATTCAAGACTCCCAAGGTATCCGGGAGCATGAAACGGCAGATCGGAAGTCCTTTTAACGCATCGATTACCAAGAATACGTAATCCGGGGAATGCTTAATACCGTTCGACCAGTCCTCCAAATAGATATTCACGTCGATCTTCCGTTTCGCCGCTTCCAATACGACCGTACGAATATCGTCAACGTGTTGCTCGGGAGTCTTTCGAAGCTGTTCGGTGACATGCTTATAAGAGCCCTTGCAAAGCAAGTTCACGACACGGCAACCTGCGGATTCAATCCAGTCGAGAGAGACCGTACCATCCACGAAACCCAAGACCTCCAATTTGTCTAGGTTTCCGGAACGGGCGGCCCAAGCGGCTACACGCTTCACGGCCTCAAACTCTCCGTCCGACACACGGGCGGAGGCGATCTCCACCCGGTTCACGCCTAAGTCGCTCAGCAGCACTTGCGCTATGCTGAGCTTCTCGTGAGCGGCGAAGGAGACGCCCGAAGTTTGCTCCCCATCTCTGAGGGTTGTATCCATTATTTCTATCATAATCAGCGTGCTGCCTCGAAGGCTTCTATCTTTGATTTATTTGCCAGTAAATAGTCGATATCGTCCAATCCGTTGATCAGGCAATCCTTTTTATAGGCGTTGATCTCGAAATGCTCGCTTTTGCCCGTAGCCTTGTTCGTGATCGTTTGCTCCGGTAGATTTACCTCGACCTCAGTTTTCGGGTCCTTGTAAATCGAATCGAACAATTCAGCGAGGAACTCTTCAGTCACAACAACCGGCAGCACGAAGTTGTTCAACTCGTTGTTTTTATGGATATCGGCGAAGAAACTGGAGACCACGACACGGAAACCGTAATCGGCGATCGCCCAAGCCGCATGCTCACGGCTGGAACCGGAACCGAAGTTCTTTCCCGCTACCAATATCTTTCCGCTATACGTAGGATCGTTCAAGACGAATGATTCGATCTTATTACCTTCCTTATCATATCGCCAATCCCGGAATAAGTTCTCGCCGAACCCTTCCTTGGTAGTCGCTTTCAGAAAGCGGGCTGGGATAATCTGGTCGGTATCCACGTTCTCTAAAGGAAGAGGCACGCAAGTGCTTGTGATTATATTGAATTTTGTTTTCATCTTATGCTACTTTATTAGATTAGTCTTTACATCAGTTCTCTCGGGTCCGTGATCTTACCTGTCACAGCGGCGGCGGCGGCCCCAAGCGGCCCCGCCAAGATGGTGCGAGCACCCGGTCCTTGGCGGCCCTCGAAATTACGGTTGGAAGTGGAGACCGCATATTTACCCGCCGGAACCTTATCCTCATTCATCGCCAGACAAGCGGAACATCCCGGTTGACGAAGGACGAAGCCGGCCTCGGCCAAAACCTTGTCGATCCCCTCGGCACGAATCTCCCGTTCTACCTGCCAACTGCCGGGAACCAGCCAAACCGTTACATCATCCGCTTTCTTCTTTCCTTTCACCAAAGAGGCGAAAGCACGGAAATCCTCGATACGGCCATTCGTACAGCTACCTAAAAAGACATAATCCACTTTCTTACCCAACATAGACTCGCCTGCCTTGAAGCCCATATAATCCAAAGACTTCTTATAAGAGATACGGCCTGCCTCGGGCACGCTTTCTAAGGAGGGGATATCTTTGCTGATACTCATACCCATGCCCGGGTTCGTACCGTACGTAACCATCGGGTCGATATCCTCGGCGTGGAAAACGATCTCCTTATCGAACTTAGCGTCCGGATCACTATACAGCTGACGCCACTCGCTCACCTTCCGCTCCCATTCCTCGCCTCTCGGGGCAAACTCACGGTCTTTCAAATAATCGAAAGTAACATCATCCGGAGCGATCATACCGCCACGGGCACCCATCTCGATCGAAAGGTTACAGATCGTCAGACGTTCCTCCATGGTCGTATTACGAATCGCCTCGCCAGCGTACTCTACGAAATAGCCCGTAGCACCGCTGGTACTCATCTTACTAATAATGTATAAGGCAAAGTCCTTCGCCGTAACGCCCGGTTTGCGTACGCCATCGATCGTGATACGCATCGTTTTCGGCTTACGCTGCATGATACATTGGGTAGCCAAGGTCATCTCCACCTCGCTCGTACCGATACCGAAGGCGATAGCGCCCATGGCACCGTGCGTAGAAGTATGGGAGTCGCCACAAACGATCGTCATACCCGGCTGCGTCAAGCCTGTCTCCGGACCTACCACATGGATGATACCATTCTTCGGATGTTGAAGACCGTAATACGTCAAGCCGAAATACTTCGCATTCTCTTCCAAGGTATCCACTTGATTCTTGGATATAGGGTCCTCGATAGGCTTATCTTGGTTCAATGTCGGGATATTGTGGTCCGGCATACAAGTGATTTGCGCGGGACGGAAGGGCTTCAATCCACGTGCACGTAATCCGGCGAAAGCCTGCGGGCTAGTCACCTCATGACAATACAGACGGTCGATATACAATTGTATGGTTCCGTCGGGCAACGTGTCCACCACGTGTTTGTCCCAGATTTTCTCAAATAATGTCTTGCTCATTGTCTTGTCTATTTTTAGTCTACTATAAACTTATTGATGGCGTCCACGAAAGCCTCCACGGAAGCGGCGATAATATCGGTATTCGCGGAGAACCCATAATAGGTAGCCCCGTTATACTCTACCTGCATATGCACCTTGCCCGTATCATCGCTACCTTTATTAATGGCTTGAATCAAGAATTCCTGAATCGTCATGTCACTATTACTAATCGCTTTTTTCACCGCCTTGATGCCTGCGTCAACCGGACCGTTACCAGCCGCGGCCTCGTATTTTCTTACTCCCGACAAATTTAAACAAATACTTGCGACTGATTGTACTCCAACACCACTAGTTACCTGTAAATATTCCAATTTAATACGGTGTGTGGCCGTACGATCCTTTCCGACCAACATCAAAACATCATCATCATTAATATCTTTCTTACGATCGGCCAGTTTCAAGAACTCATCATACACCTTGTCCAATTTCTCCTGCTCCAGATCCACACCTAAAACATGCAAGCGATGCTTCAACGCCGCACGACCACTACGAGCAGTCAATACGATTGCATTATCATCAATACCCACATCCTTCGGATCGATGATCTCGTAGGTTTGCGCATTCTTCAAAACGCCATCTTGGTGGATACCGGAGGAGTGAGCGAATGCGTTACGTCCGACAATAGCCTTATTCGGTTGTACCGGCATATTCATCAAGCTAGAAACCATACGGCTCGTACTATAGATCTTATTCGTCGTGATATTGGTGATGATATCACGTTCTTTATGGCTCTTGAAAACCATGGCGACTTCTTCCAATGACGTGTTACCCGCACGCTCACCGATACCGTTTACGGTTACCTCCACCTGACGGGCTCCGTTCAACACGCCTTGTACGGTATTCGCGGTAGCCATACCCAAGTCATTATGGCAATGAGTGGAAAGAATAGCGTTATGTACGCCATCCACATGTTCCATCAGATACTTAATCTTCGCCCCGTACTCATCCGGCAAGCAATATCCTGTCGTATCCGGGATATTCACTACGGTAGCCCCGGCCTTGATCACGGCCTCCACGACACGGGCCAGATATTCATTATCCGTACGCCCGGCATCCTCACAGTAGAATTCTACGTCCTCCACGTACTTTTTAGCGTATTTCGTGGCGGCGATCGCACGCTCTATAATCTCCTCTCTCGTGGAGTTAAACTTGTATTTGATATGAGAATCAGAAGTACCGATACCCGTATGAATACGTCCTCGCTTAGCGAATTTCAACGCCTCGGCTGCCACGTCGATATCTTTCTCCACCGCACGGGTCAAGGCACAGATGGTCGGCCAAGTCACGGCCTTTGAGATCTCAACCACACTCTTAAAATCCCCGGGACTGGAGACAGGGAAACCAGCCTCGATCACATCAACACCTAGCTGTTCCAACGCCTTAGCTACTTGAATCTTTTCCACTGTATTCAACTGGCATCCCGGAACCTGTTCACCATCACGTAAGGTGGTGTCGAAAATAAATAATCTGTCTGACATAATCTTATATTCTTAATTTACTAATATCCTATACTAACTAAAAAAGCCTCTCTCACAAGGAAGTGAGAAAGGCTCTTTCATCTATCGTAATGCTCGCAAAGCATACAGTCTCACTTCCTATCCCGTTCCCAGAGTAGAATAATGTTTAGAGAAATAATGAGACTATTTTGCAAGTTGCGTGTCATTGTTCTTGTCTTTATTGTTTTTGTTTCAACGTTGCAAAGATACGGCCTTTTTTGATACCACCAAATATAATTCGAAGTTTTTTACAGGATATTTCTTATAAAACGTAAGATAAACAATTACATCTGTTACTAAATAACACTGCCCATCGTTAGGTCGTAACGATGGGCAGTATAAGCTGCTTACGATGCCCATCATAAAGACCTTATGATGGGCAGTGTTATGATACGATAAAAACGGCTCGCACTAACGAACCACGACCTTCTTCACGAACGAGGCATCTGGAGCGGTACACTTCAAGAAATAGACACCGGCATGACCTACCGGAATCTCCATCTTGCCGCAAACCTTTCCTTCGAAAATAACGATACCGGCTACGTCAACCACCTTCAAGGCAACCTCCTGCGGCATATCCACGAAGATGGATTGGTTGGCCGTATACAGGCTCATACCCTCCTCGATGGACTCCACGCCGGTAGGCACGTCCGGGTTCTCCGGGTCTACGGGATCCACAGGAATGACCGGGGTTTCCGGATCGGTGGAGGAAGAGGTAGAGGAGACAACCTTCACCTCTATCTTGCTACTAACCGGCTTATAATTCGGATCGGTCGGCGTGAAGGCAATCTCTTGCATTCCCTTTTCGGTAATCTCCTTATCCGGATCGCTCCAAGCGAATGTTCCGGCTACGATACCGGCGTGACCGCCTTGTAAAACAGACTCGGATAGTTTTTGACCGGACAATATATCGGAAGCCGCAGGCCATGTAACCGTAGGTGTACCCAAAGTAATCTCATAAGTAAACACCTTCGTATAAGATTTATAAGTTTTATCTTCCGGACGATCAACACGTACATAATATGTACCCGGATTCTTCAATGGCACTTTATTAACCTCGGCATTACAATCTTCTTCATTCTGGTAGAAAGAGATCACGCAAGAAGTATCACTACCTTTTACCTCCACGGTTTGTGCCATGCCATTATATTCAGATGACTTAGCCAATGTACACGCTGGGTATTCATCTTTAGGAGCATATATAGGATAAATCTCGACATCTCCCGTTACTTGGTATACCCTTGGATTGTCACTATTTTTGTCTGACCACTCAACGAAGTGCTGACCTACAGGCGCAACAGCCTCCAATGTGATCGTTACCCCTGCTCGAATATCATTCAAATCACAAGGAAGACCACCATTCGTAATCCTCACACCCTCCGGTTGCGATCCATTACTCGAACGTAAAACAGGAGTGCTATTACCTAAAGAGAAGTTCACAACAGGATTCGTTGAATAATAGTAAATAGTCGTACCCTCGTAATTCTTAAGAGCATCACCTTTCGGTGTAATCTTGTATGTCGTTACATTATCCTTCGTCTCTGATATAATATTCACGAACTCAGTACCCGGTCGAGTGCCAGGATTCGCTCCATGCGATGTAGGAGCCTTCGTTATCGTCACTTTAGACTTTTTAATTTTCAAGCCTACACGTCCTTCATCCGGCTTATTAGGATCCGGATAGATCTCTTCAAACGCCTCATACAAGCCATCCTCGGCACGCCTCAATACGACCGTATAATCGCCCGCATCAATAGCCGTCGAAGTTTCCTCACCGTCATTTATCTTATACTTGACATCGAACGAGAAGCCTGCGTAAGTCTGCGAGGCGAAAGGCGTGAAGGGGCGGGATACGCCACTGTAGTAGTATTCTTGATACGGACAAAAGATGTATTCCCTCTTGATCTTCACCCGATGGTCAAACACGGCCGTCACGGTCAAGGGGCCGGTTACGGTCAAGATATCACTCTGGGATATTTCCTTGCTGTTCGCCAAGATGGTAAGCAAGCTTGCGCCGGCTTGCCCTTCCGCTTTAGCTATGCGCACTCTCGTTCCATATGCCAGTTCTTCACCACTGCCTACTTCAGTCCAACTACCATCCTCACCCTCTTTACTCAAGGTGATCGTACCGGAGGCGGTCTGGCTCGGGTTGCTGCTTACGGCGGAGGCGGTCACAGCATATCCTTTCGCAACGAAAGAGGCATTTACCAACGTGATATCGCCGGTCACGGCGCATAGATTGTCGGTGCCGGGTCCTGTCACGCCGGACAGACCGACGTTACCCTCCAGCTTATACCCGGCATCCGGAAGGGAGATTACCCGAATCTTCGAGCCTACCGCTACGGTAGAGCCGGAAGTGATCAGCGTACCGTCTTCCTTATATAATAAGATAGAGCCGTGCTCCATGTTCTTCTTTTCGAGGGTGACAAGGGCCATGTTGACCGGTTTAGGCTCGAATACGGCTTTGATCGTCAAAGGCCCGGTCAGCGTTACCTTGTCGCCCTTGAGCGACTCCCCGTTTATCTGCAATGATTTCAGCTGGGTGTTCACGCTCGGGATTGCCGCAATCTGTAGGATCGAGCCTTGCTGCAATTCATCACCATTTGAGACCGGCTTCTGCCCATCCGCCGCCTGATCGTCCGGCGTGGTCACTTTAAGGTCGCCGCTGGCATCGCCGAATGTCTCGATAGATACCTTATGCAGGATCGGGGTAAAGTTGGCGCTATAGGTTCGATCCGCACCTACCGTAACCGTGAGCGTGTCTTTCTTGCCCAAGTCTACGCTCTCGCCCGCGATCGACCAGCTTGAAAGCTGATAGTTGGGTAGAGGGGTCGCTACCAAGGAGATCTTTTGACCCTTTACATACACGTTATCCTCAGCCTTGCCTAATACGTTTACGGCACCACCCGTTGTCTGTACAGCGGTGACCTTATAGGTCGTGTCTACCTTGACCGCCACGGACAACGCCGCCGTATTGTAATAAGAAGAGTTATCCGGATAGAACGTCACGGAGTACTCATGCGTACCTGCCGGCACCACGGTGTTTCCGTATGTCCAAGCGAAGGTACCGGCTACCAGATATCCCTCATCTGTAACGCTACCGCCGGACAGCAAGGAGGTTGAAAGCGATTGGCCCGCCTTGATGCTTGCGGCAGTCGGGGGAGTGATGTCGCCCTCGGCGATAGCCTTCTTGCTTGTCAGGCTCATGGTATAGATTTGCTCGAAAGCCTCGTATTCAGCGTCTTCCGGATAGGATACCTTGACAAAGAAGATGCCTTCTTGCTTCCGGTCTGATTCGCCTGCGACTTCTGTGCATTTCTCGTCCTTATAGTACCCGATCGTCAAGGTCTTGCCATCAGGAAGGGTCGCCGGGATGGTCTTACAGTCCAATACAGCGGCTTTCTCCGTATTGACCACCTGTTCCAAGCCCGATACGTTCACGACCAGTTTGGCCTTTTCCTTATGAGAGGTCAAGGTAGCGGTGAGATCCGTGACTGGCTGTCCCTTGGATGCCTTGTCGGACAAGAGACCGTTCTTCGCCGTGAACGTCCCTTCCACGAAAGAGACCGCCAGCTCTACCGGAATGCGTAGCACGGCACCCGGGGCCTTCATCTCGGTATTCCTCACGCTGTATACCACGCAGCGGAAGCTGCCATCGGTGCGCTTGCTCCACGTGAGCGCATGATCGTCCGCCAGCTCGCCGAGGATAGGCGTACCGCTCAGCAATACGCCCGCCGGCAAGGTGAAATCCACTTGGAATGAGGAGAAATCTACCGTATTATCGGATACCTTCAAGGTGAGCGTATCCTTGCTACCAGCGGCGTTCAGGTTCGTCTTCGCCAATTTCCACTGGGCGGCGGTAGCCGTTCCCGCTGATAACAGCAGGAAGAGGGCTACGAATAATTGTTTTATATGATTCTCTTTCATAATTTACTTACAGATAAAGATGTTAGTATTACTTGCCTTCACACCATGGCCTGTCTTCGCCGTCAAGCGGTAGTAGTAAACGCCCGCCGGTAAAGGAAGGGCAACCGTATAGCGGTTCTCGCCTACCTCGCCGGGCAAACCGTTCAGTACCGCAGTCAACGCACCGTTCGCGGAGAATACATGGATCATAACCGTCTGGGCGGGTTCCTCCAGTTGATAAGAGAAGGTCGTGCTGCCACGGAACGGGTTCGGATAGTTGGAGACGGCCTCCAAGCGGCTGATCGCCTCGATCGGGGCATTGGAGGTTACGATCGCGTCGCCACCGGACCTCAGGCTGTTGGCCCTCGCGTCGGAGAAGGAGGCCCCTACCAAGGTAACGCCCGCCGGCAGACGCATGATACGGCTCTTGCCCGAAGGAATCGTACGGCCATCCAAGCTATAAGCGATCACACGCAAGGTATCCCCGTTCAAGCTGGAAGCCTGCATGAACTTGGCGGCGTCGCCCAATAACGGGATCTCGTCGATAGCTCCCACCAACTCCAGATAGATACCGGCTACCGGCACTTGGCTGTTCATGGTGAGGAAGTTGTCAGCGTCGAGCTCCATTTGTACGGGAGCCTCAGCCTCGGAACGCAGCGCGCTAGCCTTGGTAACCGGCTCATTGCGAATGATATTGGCGATGCCGATCACGTCGGCGATCTCTACATTATTATTATAGTTCACGTCCGCCTCGGCGAAACCGAAGTTGGAGATCATGTTATCCTTGTCCTTCAAGACGTAACTTACCGTAGCCGTCACGTCCTGTACGTTCACGGACTTGTCGAGGTTCGCGTCGCCATCGCGGGTGTAGATCCATGCTCCATATTGGACTGTCCAGCCCGGAAATAACGGATTGGTTACGAGACCAGCCACTTGATAGTTAGCGGGCAGATCGTCCGTGATCGTGAGACGATTCTCCGTATGCGCAATCGTATCGCTACCAACCGTCCAAACGAAGCGAGAGGCGGAAGTTCCCACGGTCTTTTGCGCGGAAAGATCGATAGTCTCTCCATAGGCCGCAAAACCGCCCACACGGGCCTCACCGACCGGCAACGTCACGAGACCATCGGCAGACTCCAATTGCCGCGGGTTCTCCACGCCGGTAAATTCCAAGAGCGATCCGGAGGCGCGTAAAGCCTTCAACACAGGGAACTTGGCCAAGTCGATCCGCATAGTAGGCATCGGCACGCCATAGGAGATCAATCGAGCGGCGATCTCATCGTCCATCGCCTCAATCATTGTCCAGTTCAAGAATAGCTCTTTCAAGTTCTTGTTGTTAGACAGGTCGATAGCCGTTAGGCCAGTATTGGCCACATCCAGATACTCCAAGGCAGGATACATAGAGACGATCAAGGTAGAAAGCGGCGTATTGCCGGCAAGCATCAAGGAGCGCAATACGGTATTATTCTTCGGCAAGGTAAGTTTCTCCACCCGGTTGCCGTAAAGCGACAACTCTTGTAGCTTATCCAAGGCAGATAGGTCCACCTCCTTAGCGAAGTTATTGCCCATTTGATACATATATAAATGTGTCAAGCGGCGGGGGTTCTCATCGTTCCAGATCGCTTGTGCGTACTGTGAGTTCTCGTTCGTCTGCCATGCGCCACTGCTCCACCACTCGCTCAACGCCTTGTTGTTGGAAGCGTCTACGATACGTACCAAGGTAGCCACGTCGCTTTCGGCGAATACTTGGGGTACGGTGGTCTCCACATGGATGCGCGAGGTCTCGATCTGCCAGCCGGAGAAATAAGTGATCTCCGTGATCTCACAGAACTTCGGATTCATCAGTTTACAATAATAGTCTCCATATTTTTCCTCCTTGCTATCCAGCACGAATACACCCGGACGGTTTAGCACGGGCTTCAATGCCTCTTTCTCCTCTGTCCTATATTTGGCGTTTACCCACAAGAATACGGTCTCTATACCATCGATCACGGCCTCCGAGGAGAGGTCGATCGTATCGCCGTTCTCGAACCAATATTTATCTCCAGGATGGGAGGGAGAAGTAAGCTGGAAGACACTTCGTCCATCATAACTTACATTTTGCCGATAATTCTTCAAGCCCGTATATTTCAAGAGAGATTGCCCATGCCCTACCGTCATGTTTTTTAAGCTCGGATACTGGGCCAGATCGAAACTTTCCAGATACTCCGGCAATCCCAACGACTCCAGATTCTTTCCCTCTTGCGCAGAAGGAAGCTCATACTCCGTATTTTGCAAATATAGATGACGGATAAACGCCGGCAAGTTCTTTATCAGATCTGCGAACTGCTTCGTATGCGGCAAGGCCACATAAGTCAAGCTTGTAGCCTTATCGAAGCCTTGTACCTTTAAGTCTGGGCAATACTCGATCGTCAGCCTATTTAATCGCTTAAAGGAAGAGATATCCAACGAAGTCAAAGATAAATGCTCTAGGTAAAGCTCCGTCAACTTCGAGCAACCAGTCAAGTTCAGTCTCGCCAACTTCGTTTTTTGGTAAGATCCCTCGCCCGTGTATCGCGTGCCAAATCCGAAATATTGCAGTTCCGGACATTTAGATAGGTCAAGAGACTCCAGATTCTTACTATATACATGCAGGTGCTCCAGCTTCGTATTCTTCGATAGATCCAGCTTCTCTATATTCATGAAATTCTCACAATCGAAATACTTCAGCTCGGTGAAAGCGCTTAGGTCTAATTGAGAGATCGTATCCTTCGAGCTCCAATCAAACTCAATAGCTAGATGTGTCAACCGGCCGACCTCGTCCGTGCTCCAGTCCGTACGGATCACGTCTTGATACGAGTTCCAATTCTCGCGTTCCCAGCCCTTGCTATCCACGAACTCCTTTAATTGGGTGATATTCGGGTTATCGGCAGCCAACTTCTTCAATCCGGCGATGTCTGCAGGGGAGTAGTTGTCCGAGTTACGGGCTACCTTGATCTGGGGTGTCTCCATACACCAATTGCCGTAATTCGAATTGGTAATCGAACACATATAATATTCACCCGGCTTTCCGGTAAAGACGAAAGCACCTTCCTTGCCGGATACCGCCGGCATAGTCGCTTTCGTCCGTTTACCAGTAGCCCGATCAATAAGGTACCATTGATATACCGATTTCACGCCACCCGCCGTAGCGTAAGCGGATAGATCGATCTCCGTACCTGCTGCGGCGTAAGCATTGTTATTGTCTACTTGCGTACCAGCCTTGATTGTAGTAAAACCATAAACGTTCAAATTTTGAGGTAACGGAGTAGGCAACGTCACCGTAGCCCAAGTAAGCGAATTATTACCACTCAACCCCAAGTTCCGCAGTCTCGTCAATTTCGACAGATCCAATTTCTCAACTTGGGTACCATCCAAATCCAACTCTTCCAGTCCGGATAACGCCGATAAATCCAACTTGGAAACCGTACGGGTTCTATAGTCTTTGATAAAGAAGGATTTCACCCGGCTCGTGGATTCTTCATTCCATGTCACGCCCACGTTATAGCCATCACCCTGCGTCCTGTCTTTCAGGTACTCCTTGTTGGAGATGAAGTTCTGCAAGTCCGAGTTCAGCGGATTGGCCTCGGCGATCGCTTTCAAGGCGGCTATATCGTCCTGCGAGTTATTGGTTGGGAAAGCGAACGGTGCTTGGCTACCATACCCTACCCTATTGCCGTCCGCATCACAAATATCCACTTGAACCGTTCCGTTCCATTCCTCCGTGGCGTGAGCCATCAACGTGAATTGCGTAGCGGAGAAGGAAGGGATATCTAATACGTATATGGGCTCATTATATAGACCAGTCTCTTTACTTAGGTTCTGCCCGGAAAGGGTCAAGCCTTCAGAAGGGCCATTCAGATAAATCTTCATCTTAGCGTGTTGCCCCTGCAGGAAACCCGCCTTCGTCACGTTGATCGCAAAAGGGATATCCTCGTTCAAATCACCGGATGTACGCAACAACTCTCCCATAGTGGGAGCCTTATCACCCAGCATAAATCGTATCGTTTGCCCGGTGGAGACTAAAGCAGCCGTGCTCATGTCTCGCGAGCTGTACACTTTCACGGTATAGCCAGCCTCGCACTCCTTCGAGCTATTCATTTGCAGACGAAGCCCAACGCTATATCCATAGTCCGTCAACTTCTCGTCCGGTATCCAAAAGCCGCCATTGTCTAACGTTTGCGCCGGCTCAGAATCCTCAAAGCGGAACTCTACCCCGTCCGGATTCGCCGTGTTCGCCAGCTGTACACGTACAGCCATGCCCTTCGTGAAGTTCTCGATATTGAAATTCAAGCTCCAAGTAGCCATCGGATCCCACTTGTAGATAAAGCTATAAGCTACAGGATCCAGAGTATTGGAAAACCGTCCCTCCCCTTCCGCCTGGCTCTGTCGAGCCCCGGGTGTCATTCCCGCCGGGCTCGCCGACCCGGCCATACCCCAAGCCAGTCCATGCCCCGGCCATGCGGCGCATAAACATAAGACCATCGCGATGAGCGACAACCTCATACTAATTCCTCGTAAAATTGTTTTCATAAGCAATAAATTTATAGATAGGTGTTTTTACATTCGTAATGCGTATCGACATCTCCCCTATGATAAGACATCGATACGCTAGCCAGAAAGATATTCCCGCCG
>ULVP01055007.1_pt1 | contig 14977 bp, 8 predicted proteins | sample 1959551 | NCBI WGS metagenome assembly ULVP01 (sample SAMEA4835789, study PRJEB28245) | human gut metagenome | biome: gut microbiome; material: fecal sample | place: Denmark | collected 2008 | reverse complement strand
ATATTTCACGGTTTATGTCAACGCTTTAATGTGCTAAAGTGTAAATTTTCTTCTGCTTTCTTCTTTTTTATTTCCGATGCGTCCGTGCGCATTTTTTCAGTGTGTCCTCTAATCGGTTCTCTCCGGCAAAACTGATCTTTACGACCATTCCCCGGTCGAGATAGCAATAAGGGTTCTTGATCTGCGAAATGAAATCGACCATCCGCTCCCGCTGCGACAAGTCTTTTCTAATTTCCACTTCGTTGATGTCTACCAGTTCCTTGCGGTTCACATTACGGAGATCGGTCTGTGCCATCTGGCGCAGGCTTTCCATGGTGTGGTAGGTTTGTGCAGTTGTTTCGGTCATTCACTCATTCCTTTCTGTTTTTGGGGTGGTGTGTCAGCCTCTTTCACTTATAGAATTGGAGAAAGGCCATTTCGCAAGGTATTTCAAAAAATTTTTTGTCTTTTTTCAAAAACACCTTGCGAAACACGCTCTGCCCGATTCTAAAGATAGAAGAACCCGAAAAATGCGTAAGGCAACGGCTTCACCGTAAGTAGGGCAAGATTCGCCTGGAGTAACTCAAAATTCACTTTCGTGATTTTTCGTTATCGGCAATCTTGATGGGGATTCCGCTTCCCCATTCCCTCGGTACGCACAAAATCTCTGATTTTGGCTATCTGGCTTCCACTAAAGTGGTCGCAGCCGACCGCCTACGGCTTGTCGGGATTTGCTTCGCAAATAAATTTGAAGGGAGTTTCTATCTATGGGCAGAAGAAAAAAGTGCGAGCAGATAAAAAGAACAAATAACGTAATGGTACGTTTTACAGATGCAGAGTATGCTTCTATTTCCATTTCTGCTGAACAGGCAGGCTATCCAGTTGCCGTTTATGTCAGGAAGAGTGCGCTGGACGAACACATCGAAGTCCACTACAACATCACTGCAGAACTTCCCGAACTTCAAAAACTGATTGCCGAGTATTCTGCCATCGGCAACAACCTGAATCAGATTGCCCAATACTTCCACTCTGGCGGTTTCTATTCCAAGTCAATGCAGAACGAGATCAACCGCCATCTCACTGCATTATGGCAGCTTCGGCAAGAAGCAATCAAATTAGGGGGAACCTATCATGGCCGTGTTAAAACACATCGCAATAAAAAACGCTGATTACAGTGCGGCAGTCTGCTATTTGAAATATCAGCATGATGAACGACACTTAAAACCGCTCCTTGATGAAAATGGGAGCATGATGCTCCGCAGCGAATTTCACATGAATGGAGTAAACTGCAATCCCGACACCTTTGATCTTGAGTGCGAAATGCTCAATGACCAATATCGAAAAAACCACCGATACGATGAAGTCAAGTCCCATCACTATATCATCAGTTTTGATCCGCGCGATAAAGACGAACACAATCTTACTGGCGAGAAAGCACAAACCCTGGGACTTGAATTTGTGAAGAATCATCTTCCCGGACATCAAGCATTGGTCTGTACTCACACGGATGGACATAATGGCAGTGGCAACATCCATGTTCATATCATAATCAACAGCTTACGGAAACTGGACATAGAGCCACAGTCATACACCACACGCAGCATTGACTGCAAAGCAGGATACAAACATCACCTGACAAAAGATTATCTAAAATACTTACAGCAAGAACTTATGAATCTATGCCAGCGTGAAAATCTGTATCAGGTCGATCTTCTCTCTCCGGCTCAACGTAAAATCACTGAAGCTGAATACTGGTTGCAAAAGCGAGGGCAGAAAGAGCTGGAAGATATAAACGAACAGATCATTGCTGATGGCATGAATCCAATGGAAACAACATTTCAGACTCGTAAGCAGTTTGTTCGGAATGTCGTTTCAGAGATTTCTTCCTCCGCAATTTCGTTTGAAGATTTTCAAAGCCAGTTATTTGAAAAGTATAAGATTCATGTGAAAGAAAATCGGGGAAGATATAGCTATCTGCATCCAGAGCGAGAGAAGTACATTTCTGGTCGCTCTTTAGGCACAAATTTTGATAAAGATTATTTGCTCAATCTTTTTGAAGCCAATGCACTTGCTGCTGAGCAAGAAGAAAAGCAACGACAGACCATGCCTGATTACCATGCAGACCCGATTGCCATTCTCTTCATTCGCTCTGATCTGCGTCTTGTTGTGGACTTGCAGAACTGTATTAAGGCTCAACAGAGCAGAGCTTATGCTCAAAAAGTCAAAATTTCCAATCTTCAGCAGATGGCAAAGACCGTAGCTTACATTCAGGAAAACGGATTCGATACCAGAGAAAATTTACAGACAACCTACGATAGCATCACCTCACAGATGCACGATGCACGGCAAAAGGCAAAGGACACTGAAGCACAAATCAAATCTGTAAACGAGCAGATTCACTATCTGGGTCAGTACCTTTCCACAAAATCCACCTACAATGAATTTTTGAAAGCTTGCTTCAAAGGAAAATTCCGCAAGGATCATGCCGATGAAATTGAGAAGCATGAAAAAGCCGTCCAGATTCTGAAAGCACAAAATCCAGACGACTCACTTCCGAAGATGAAAGATTTGAAGTTTGAAAAAGAACGGTTGCTTGCCTTGAAAGCGGCTCAGTACGACACCTATACCTATTATAAAGATTATCAGAAAGAATTACGAACAGCCTGCGCCAATGTTGACAACATCTTGGGGCAGCACCACATTCGAGATCACACTCAGCGAACAGAACAGACCCTTTAAGCAAAAAAGAGCCACCATACGCTACCCTTTTGTTGGGTAAGCCTATGGTGGCTCTTGCACTATTTTCAGTCTTTAAGCGTCCCTGTATTTCAAGAAACCATTTTGTAATTCCACAAAGCGATCCTGAAATATTTCTTCCAACGCCTGTTTGCAGGGAACCCTCTGCATCCGGGCAACAACAGATCACTTCCTGTTCCGTTCCATATCAGCCGACTGCTCTTGGCTACTCTTTTGCTTTTCCCGTGCCATCTGCCTGATTCGCAATTTATCAAGAACGGATTCCCGTCCGTTGATTATGCGGGGCTTAGGGAGATTGTTGGCACAGCCATCAATCATATTGTAGTTCTGTTCCGTAGTTGATTCTACGGCCCGAACATATTCCCCGTTCTCATAGAACTTCTGATAATGTTCCATCTGGTGTAGTGACGGCTTCTGGTTCATCGGCTTTTCCATCAGCGGTGGATGCAGATAATCCAGAATCTTTTTTCTGGCATCCTCATCCAACCCTTTTCGGATTTCAGTGGAAACCAGTTTGCCAGAAGCATCTACAATCACGTTCGGTGCTTTTTCCTTATAGACTTCATGCTGCATCAGAAAAAAGTGCTGGCTTTCTACTACGCATTCTTCGGTTGCCATCCACGTTCCAGCACATCCATCTATAAAAAGATTTTTCGTGTCAAGTGTAACCAGAATGCCAGAACTACTACTGCGGATAAAGCCAGCAACCACAACAAGGGAGTCCTTATCCACAAAATACGCCGTGATTTCTCCCTGTTGGTTTATGACAATCACATCACCGACACCAAATGGACGACCACGGAAGTTTTTCGGTCGATGCTCTTCCAACCGTTTCCGAATCGTCTCTGGTGTGTCCGATGTAAACAACTTTGTAAAATACGCCTGCTGATAATTTTGTACGGTCATATGGAAATGTTGTTCAATCAAATACTGATACGAGCGCGACCGATACGCAGCAAGTTCTGCAATTTCTTTTAGCTGATAGACCGCATACTGATTGATATTCATTTTGCCACCACATCCTGAAGATACGGTTTAAGGTCAAGTCCGGAAAATTCCATGTCCGAAATAGAGCGCATCTTTTTCATGGTCGATGCTACCAGCGAAAAAACTTCAACATCGTCCTCGACAAACGGAACAACTTCCTCGATATATCTCATGGTTTCCGTCCGTGTCGGCTGCTCAAACATTGCCATAACCATCATCTCATCTGCATTAAACTTCACCTTGCTCACAGTTCCATTTCTCCTTTCTTCTTTGCCTTCTCCGGTTTTTCCTGTTCCTGATTGGACTGCTGTTCCTGCGCCTTTTTGCGGTTCTTCAACGCTTCACGAACAGACTGCCGGGTGTTGGGGCGTTCTTCCAACTCCTTGCTTGCCTGCCGCTTTTCCAAAAGCGTTTTCATATCCGAAATTGCTTTCTGCACCAGCGGGCTTTCCCGGTAATGCTGGATATGGTTGACAACCTCTGCCTGCACTTCTCCGCCTACCATCAGGTCAAACATTCCCGAATAGATGCTTCCATCTTCAAGAGAAAAGCCAATGCTCTTGATCCCGTTCATCCGCTCTGCCGGAATCTTATCGTAGATTTCCAATGCCTGCTCCAAGGTCAGATTGTCATGGAACTCGCCCATCACTGGGAACTCTGCACACTCTGCCACATAAAAGCTGATGCTTGCTTCTGCCGCCAGCTTTTCTTTCATCGCTTCTGCCCGCTGTGTTTCTGCACGGTAGGACTGTTCCTGAAGATATTCAGCGCTAATCACACCGCACTCAGAAACGCGGTGTCCGTGTTCTGCCAGAACTTCTTCCATCACTTCCTGCACGGGTCTGTACTCGTCTGTTTCAACAATGCCACCGTCCATTACTGTGAAGTCCTTACTATATAAGGTATAGTCGTAGCCGTCCTCGCTGGTCTGGATGTGAAAATAGCCATCGTCGATCTCATAGGCTACCGCCACATCCTGCACTTTCAATGCTTCTGCCACCAATGCAACAACATGATTCTGGATGTACGGATTATCCCAGCCCGGAACTTTCTTATAGTCCTCCACGATCGTGTCGATACCGTTCTTGCACTGCACAATGTCCAGACTGCCCGGAAGTGGATCAGGCGTTTTCTCTACGCCAAGGGCTTTTAGATGAAAATTCGGAACCTGCTGATAGCAGGACATTGCATCATCGAGATCCCCGAACTTCTCAATTTGTATCGGATTGGTCTGCAAATCTGTCACAACATAGAACTGCTGCACAAAAGGCTTTTCCGGCTCCCTCTGCTGTTCAGCCTCAAGTTCTTTGCGGTACATATCCACAAATCCGTTCAGCACAGCCGGGTGACTGCGCACGATCCAGTCAGGACGAATGTTGTTACCGCGTTCTCCTTTACAGGTGGTGTCTGCCCATTCCTTATTGCTGTGCGAATACCGTCCGTCGTGATTGTTATAATTCAGCGTATACGCCAGAATATAGCCCATACGCTCCATGCCAAACTGTTCAACAACGGATTTCGTAGCATCGTCTGCAAGGTGCATTCCATCGAAATTGTCTGCAATCGCTTCTTCAATGGCATTTCTGCAATCTTCATTGAGCTGTCTGGAAATGCGGTACAAATCCACTTCGCCATTCTCTGCTGCATAGGCAAAAGATTCGTAATAAACCGGAACATCCGAATTATCCGTGCGGCTTTCCTCTGCCACAGGCACAGCCTGTTCTTCTTTTTGTGAAGTCGGATTCTTTTCTGCAAAATACTCCTTTACGGCATCCTGAAAGTCCTCATCAAAGCCGTTCCACAAATCTTCTGCCACCAGTTTTCCCTGCTCATTGACCGCAACGCAGGCAGCTTCATCCCCGTATTCCTCATGCTCCAGCAGGAAGAACTTCTCGCCACCGACCTCCGTTTCATCAATCGCATACCATGTGCCAATATGACCCTCGACTGCAATCTGGTCGGAGTCACCGTGTATTAAGCCATCCTTTTTATGCTCTTGTTCTTCCATAAACTCACGCACAGTCAGCAATCCACCCGTGAAGTTCAGACCTTCCGCGCCCAGTTCCAGCCGACCGTCTGCGCCAAGGTCAAGTTCTTCTGCCATCAGAACAGATGCCGCATGGTTTACGATCACCGTTTTCTCCACCAGAATCGGCTGTCCCGGATCATAGTCCGACCCACGCAGGTCATAGCGGTACAACCCCTCCGGCACATCCTCATCCCGCAGTCTGCTGTTGCTGAAAAGACCGGGCTTATCAAAGATTTCAATTTCCTGCAACTGTTCATCCAGAATCGTTTCTTTCTTCAAATCCATCTTCCTTTTCTTGAAAAAATCCGGCAGCTCTGCAAAGCCGATGCTGTCCACATAGCAGGCTTTGATCGACTTGCCATCGTTCAGCACCACGACATCACTGACGGAAAGCGAATGCCCGGTAAAATCCGCTGGACGCTGGATATTGAAGCGTTCGTAAATAGCTTCCAGCGTATCATTTTCCGTAAGTGGTGCGGTATAGACCAGTTCATAGTCTGCACAGTTTACTTCCATCCCGTGCCGCTTTACAAAATCCAGATTCATAAAGCGGTAGTCGTGTTCCGGGTCACGAGCAGTGATCTGGTAGATGCCAAACTGCTTTTCGCTGCCGGAAAGCAGCTTCTGCTCCTTAACTACTGCATCCATACGAGTTATCAGTTCTGCCGCCTTTTCTGCGGACTCTCCCTCTGATTCCTCCACTGCGGCTTGCAGCCATTCCCTGATCGGCTGAACGTCCCCAGCCTGAATCTGTTCTTTCAGTGCTTCAACTGCCTGCTCCCGATCCTCTACGCTGTCCTTATAGTGGTAGAAATCGAAGTCAAAGGCAAAATCGTCAAGGTCTACTGCCAGCTTTTCAACGGGTGCTTTCTCGCCGTTTTCCATTGTTTTCTGCTTGTCCTTTTCCAAATCTTCCTTAGCAATCTGGAAATAGTCACTTCCACGTTCGATTTCTTCACGCCCTGTGACAAGAACTGGCCACGGGCTGATACGGATAAGATAAATCTGCTTGCCCTCATCAAACAGCCGCAGAGCCTGCTCCCGACTTATCACCGTCAGTGCGGCATCCGGGCGGGAATACTCATCTTCCAGATACTCTTCGTTCTTTTCCAGCAAAATTGCACTCCATGCGTCAGCCTTGATTCCGAAAATGCCATCATGCTGTTCGATCTCTTCCTGACTGACGAAATCTCCTGCCATGCCATCCTGAAACAGCGGGTAAATCCGTTCGCCCAGCCGATGCCACTCCCGTGCGCCTTCCTTTGTCAGCGGCAGAACATCATCTTTCAGATACCCATATTCGTGCATTTCCGAAAGACCGATCATGCCATCCGGCAGACTTTCGATCTTCTCCTCTGCTTCCCACATCAGGCGATTGATTTCTTCCGTGTTTTCAGCCGCAACCGCAGCCGCCAGATTGTTGGCAAGTTCTTCCGTTGCCGCCCGGTCATCCAGCTTGTAAGCAAAGTTTACAATGAGATTTCGCTGGCTGTTGTCAAAAACGGTTTTGTCCCGTTCCTTGTCCGCAATCAGCTTTTCAGCATATTCCATCGTCGTCATGCGCTCCACACTCCTTTCTGCCACCGCCGTTTCCAGTTTTTCAAGAAAATCAGCAGCGGTCAATCGAATCTTTCAATTCTTTCAGTTCCTTGCCGCTTGCCCAGCTTGCTACATACGGGAACGAGTAGTCCGAAGTATCAATGCCAAGTGCCGAGCAAACCGTAAATGCAATGCTTTCCGCTTCTGTTTCTTTGGTAAGCTGGTCTTTTTCCTCGCCGCGCTGTTTCATCTGGTCGCTGTCATGCAGCATGGCATGAGCAACCTCATGGATCATCGTCTTGATGGTCTGGCTCTCACCCATATCGGCACGAACACAGATTTCTTTGTCCATGTGGCTGTAATAACCTTTTGCGTTGCCCTCGATCTCTCCAAAACGAATTGGCACAGGAGATACCTGTTCGATTGCCTCTTTCAGCAGGGTATAATCCTTGACACGGGCAGTCAGTTCATTCGCTTCCAGCGTAGGTAGCGGTTCTCCGTCTGTCTGGGCATAATCGAAAACCGTTGTTACCCGGAACCGGGGAATCACCCTCTCCACCACTTCGATTTCCGGCTCCCCGCTCTCATTCAGCACCGTAAGCCCGGTGTCCTTGTCGATTTTCTCCCTCTCTTCCCGTTCCTTTACCGGGGCAGGCGCGATGATCTGGATGCCCTTTTCACCCTTTTTCACATAGCGGTTAAACTTATTTTTCCAAGCATTGTACCCAGCCACCAACGTAGCATCTGGACGCTGCATTGCGATCAGCAGCGTATTATTGAAGCTGTAATTGTGGAATTTCGACATTGTAAGCAGGTACTTCGTATACATTTCCGAAGTAAAAATGTCCTTTACACCCTGCTCCAACCGTTCCGTGATTTCTTTGAGCTGGTCTGCCCGCTTATCTACCATTCATGCCCTCCTTTTCGATTTTTTTGACCCATCTAGTTTTCATCTGATACGGATACTGGTTCGCCATCTTCGGCTTTCTCTCGCCGTTCCATTCCAATCCTCCAGCACAGCCCTCACAAACATATCCGGCAGCTTTGAGCGATACGCCGCTTTCGGTGTCCAGAATATAAGTGACAACCTTTGTATAGCCCATTGCCCTTGCCGCCCGGTATGCGGCAGCATAGAGGATACTGCAAGCATTCGGTGTACCATCCGTACAAAGGCGGTTGATTTCCAGCGTATAGCCATCATCCAGCCGCCGCGCAACAGGTCTGCCGCATATTGCCACACCCACCAGTGAACCACTGTCTGAAACTCCGATGGAAAACTTGTGTCCTCTTGTCGGCTTATGATGGCGGTGATACTGCTGCACAAATGCGTTTGCAGTTTTCAGATTGATCGGTGTTAATGTCAGCAAATGCCCTCCTTTACAAAATCTGCCCCATCAGATTCCCTTTCGGAGATCTGACGGGGCATTCTCAGTTATAGTTCCATATCGTGACTTTTCTTTTTCTGCGGTTTCGGCTCTGCCATGCGTTCTGTCTGCTTTTCGTGAAGCTGTGCAAGGATCGATGGACGTTTTACGCTGTCTGCACTCCGCTCAATCTCACGTTTCGGCGCAGGAAGTTCGCTATCCGTTACTTCCTCATCCATGCCAAGAGCCGCATCATCCCCCTTTTCGTCCATATCCAGCAGGGCATTCAATTCTGCAAGCCGTGCAGATTTTTCGTTTAATTCCGCCTCCTGCGGGAACGGACGCTGCACTTCTTCCTTTGCTTCTGCCAACTGCTGCTGTAAGGTTTCCAATCTGCGCTCCACCTGCGGCAGTGTCTTTTCGATAGATGCCAGCGCATTGAGAATACGCTGGATATTGCCAGCCGGATCACTGCCAAGTTCAATCGTATAACTGCTCTGCCGCTTGATGGTCAGCTTGAATGTCTGGGCGAACGCATCAAACCGGGAACTGATTGCAAACCCTCCCAAATCTGCGATTTGCCCCTCTGTCTTAGCGATCTTCATTGCGGCACAGGCTGCAAGAATTGCCGAGCCTGCTTCCTTGCGGTCGGTATAAACCCTGTCCTCCACCGTGATGGAGAACTTCTCCTTGTCCTGTTCCAGCAACGGCTTTGCCACTGCAAGGTCAGCTTTCAGACCTGCTATGCGCTCTTTCGCTGTCGTGATTTCTGCCGGATACCGCTGTGCAATATCCGATTCCAGGCTGTAAATCTGGCTGGTGTGGTTGGCCCGCATCAGCTTCAGCTTGCTGACCTGAATATCCAAATCCATCTTTTCCTTGATGTAGGGATTTCCCGTTGCCAATGCTTTGATTTCTGCATAGGTCAGCGCGGTATCGTCCACATCATCGCAGGCACGAACAGGAGATTTCGAGGTCATGATCTGCGAGATGAACTTCTGTTTATTTTCCAGAATTTGCCACATATACGAATCGAACGTATTCTCTGTGACGTAACGGAAAATCTTCACTTTCTGGTTGCGGTTTCCCTGACGAAGAATGCGTCCTTCCTGCTGTTCAAGATCAGATGGCTTCCACGGGCAGTCCAGATGATGCAGGGCGATCAGTCTGTCCTGAATGTTTGTACCAGCACCAAGTTTCGGGGTCGAACCAAGCAGGATACGCACCTGACCGGAGCGCACCTTTGCAAACAGTTCTGCCTTTTTGGTTTCGGTATTTGCCTCATGGATAAAAGCAATCTCCTCACGGGGGATTCCCTTTGCCACCAGTTTTTCCCGGACATCATCGTACACATTGAATGTTCCGTCTGCTTTCGGGGTCGATAAGTCGCAGAAAATCAACTGGGTGGATTTGTCGGGCGTGGATTCTTCCCATACCTGATAGGCATTCTCCACGCAGAGGTTGACCTTACTTTCCGGCTCATCCGGCAGCAGGTCATTGATAAGCCGCTGATCCAAGGCCAGCTTTCTGCCGTCGTTCGTGATTTTGAGCATATTATCGGTTCTCGGATCGACATTTCCGTTCCGCACACGCTCTGCACGGTCGGCAAAGCTGCTCACCATTTCCTGCTGCGTTTCACTGGGTTTCAGCACCTCATTGATGTACTCTGCTTCTGGCACAGGCAGATTCAGCATATCTGCCGTCTGTACGTCTGCGGACTCCTTGAACAGTGAAATCAGTTCCGGGAGGTTGAAAAAACGGGCAAACCGCGTCTTTGCACGGTAGCCCGTTCCCTCTGGGGACAATTCGATTGCCGTTACGGTTTCGCCAAACGAAGCCGCCCAGCTATCGAAATGTCCAAGATGAAGTTTCTGCAAGGTGTCATACTGCAAGTAGCGCATAATGGTATACAGCTCCACCATGCTGTTCGATACAGGCGTACCTGTTGCAAAGGTCACACCCTTGCCGCCAGTGATTTCATCAAGATACTGGCATTTTGCAAACATATCCGAGGATTTCTGCGCATCGGTCTGAGCAATACCAGCGATGTTCCGCATTTTTGTGTAGAGAAACATATTTTTATAGAAATGGCTCTCGTCCACAAACAGTCGGTCAACGCCAAGCTGCTCAAATGTAACCACATCGTCCTTGCGGCTCTGGTCGTTCAGCTTCTGAAGTTTTGCCTGCAAGGTTTTCTTTGTTTTCTCCATCTGCTTGACCGTGAAACTCTTACCATCGTCCTCTGCCTTTGCTTCTGCAATCGCAAAGGTAATGTCCTGAATCTGCCGCTCAATCATGGATTTCTGCCGTTCCGGAGAAAGCGGAATCCGCTCAAACTGCGAATGCCCGATGATGATAGCATCGTAATCACCTGTGGCGATTCGGGAACAGAACTTTTTCCGGTTGGCTGGCTCAAAATCCTTTTTCGTTGCCACCAGCACATTGGCATTCGGATACAGCCGCAGGAAGTCTGCACCCCACTGTTCCGTCAGATGGTTCGGCACAACATAAAGATTCTTCTGCGCCAGACCCAGACGGCGGCTTTCCATGCCGGCAGCGATCATCTGGAAGGTCTTGCCAGCACCCACACAATGCGCCAGCAGCGTATTATTGCCATACAGGATATGCGCCACTGCATTTTTCTGGTGCGGCATCAGGCTGATTTCCGGGGTCATGCCCACGAACTTGATGTGACTGCCATCGTATTCACGGGGACGAATCGCATTGAACCGCTCATTGTAGACCTTGCAAAGTTCCTCTCTGCGGTCTAAATCCTTGAAAATCCACTGCTTGAACGCATCCCGAATCGCTTCCTGTGCCTGCTGCGCCAGCATGGTTTCTTTTTTGTTCAGCACTCTCCTTTCTTTTCCATCCTCATAGATGGTATCGTAAATTTTGGTATCCCGGAGATTCAGCGCATCTTCCAGCAGTCGATAGCCGTTGACCCGCATTGTGCCATAGGTGTTCGTCACACGGGGATTACTCCGGTCAAGTGACTTTCCGCTGATGTTCCATGCGCCGCTGATTTCCGAATAGGTTGCCTTGATGGAACTTCCGATATAGTAACTCGGCGTTTTGAACACCCGCTCCATGAAGTCCGTAATGTACTCTGCCTTGATCCAGTTTGCACCAAGCCGCACTTCAATCTCCGAAGCATTCAAATCTTTCGGCTGTACCCGCTTGAGATACTCGACATTGACCTGATACTCCAGGTGGTTTGCGGCAAAGGTTTCTGCCGTTGCCAGCTTTTCCCGGACGTTGCCGGACAGATATTCGTCCGCCGTCACCCACACCTGTGTGACAGGATTTCGGAAGATAACACCTGCCAGTTCTTCGGTCACTTCCTGCTCTGTCTTTCCGCAAAGTTCTGCCATAAACGGCACATCGACCTTTGCTTTTTCTCCAATGGAGAGTGCCAGGGCTTCACTCGGAGTATCCACAGAGGTGACGGGTTCCGGCTTGCGAATAGTGCGTTTCGTGAAAATATCTGCCAGCCGCTTGAGGTTTTTATCCTCGTCCAGAATCTCAAGAGATGCCAGCAGACAATAGCTGCTATCCTGCCGGAATGCCCGTTTGTTGGCGGTGCTGTTGATCAGACCATACTGCGCTGTGAACCGCTTATACTGGTCTTTCAGCTTTCCTTGCAGCAGTTCCACTTCGGCATCCGTACCATCGTGCAACTGGCAGTCCAGCAATTTCTGTGTGGTTTCCCGCAGGGCAATCATCCCCAGCACACGCTCTGCCGTGACCGCAGGCAGGTCAACCTTGTTCATATAGGAGTTTTCACGGTAATAGACCTGTCCGTCCACATTGGTGTAACTGAAATTCTTCACGTTTGGGTCTGCCGGAAGTGGTTCTGCGTTCTGGTCAAGTTCATCGTCCGTGATTTCCGGCTCAGTGATTTCCGCATGGATGTTCTCAACGGCTGCTTTCAACTGTTGTGCAAGGTCTGCGCCCTCGATGGGCTTGACCGTGGTTTCCTGTTTGCCGTACTGTGTACTTTCAGTCGTGATCTCACCCAGCACCATTTCAGGATGCTGCGCAAAATACTGGTTGATGGGGTATCCCTCCGGCGTTGTGCCAAGGTCTACCCACTCTGCCCGCTCCACTGCCGCCCGGTCACGCTTTTGCAGGAACAAAATGTCAGCTACAACACTTGTGTTCGCATTGCGCTGGAACGCATTGTTTGGCAGGCGAATTGCACCGACCAGATCGGCACGGTTGGCAAGATACTCTCGGACAGAGGAATCCTTTTTATCCATCGTACCGCTGGAAGTGACTACCGCCACCACGCCGCCCGGACGAACAAGGTCAAGACTTTTTGCAATAAAGTAATCATGGATGAGGAAGTTGTGGCGGTCATACCGCTTATCCGGCACTTTGTAATTGCCGAACGGCACATTACCCACCACACAATCAAAGAAACTGTCCGGGAACTGCATTGTTTCAAAGCCCTGCACTGCAATTTTGTTCTTCTGATAAAGCTGCTGTGCAATGCGTCCTGATACGTTGTCCAGCTCCACACCATACATCTTGATGTTCTCCATGCTTTCAGGCACAAGACCCATGAAATTGCCGACACCGCAGGACGGTTCCAGTACATTGCCTTTGCTCAGACCCATGTTGGAAAGGGCTTCATACATTGCCTTGATAACCGTAGGCGAAGTGTAGAAAGCATTCAGCGTAGATGCCCGCGCTTCGCTGTACTCATCTGCCGGGAGCAGAGATTTCAGTTCCGCATACTCCTTTGCCCAGTCCGCATTCTTCTCGTCGAACGCCTGCGGAATGCCGCCCCAGCCGACATACCGGGAGAGAACTTCCTGTTCTTCTGCGGTTGCCTGCCGCTGTTCTGCATCCAGCGTTTGCAGCAGCCGGATGGCTTCGATGTTTGCTTTGAATTTTGTCTTGGCTCCTCCTGCGCCGAGATCATCGTCCGTAATACGGAAGTTCATAGGCTCCTGTTTGGGCTGTACAGGCTGTTCCGTTTCGGCTCCACTGTCCAGCGGAAGGTTGTGCTGCCGCCGTGCATGGTTGACCTCTGCCGGGGTCATAGGCTGCTGCGTCAGCGGTTCAAGGGCTTCCTCTGCCGCTGCGCGGCTAATGGCATCCGTTCGGTTCTGCACATCTGTGATCAACTGCATCTGTTCCGGTGAGAAGTCGGGATTCAGCAGTTCTTCCAACTCGCCACCCGATTCTGCCACCGAATAGATCACATCCATCTGCTCCGGGGAAAAATCCTCGTAAGCCACACCAGCATTGTGTAGAGCAGTAAAGACTGTGGTTTCTATCGCTTCTTTCATCGGCACGTCGGCCTGTTCGTACAGATGCCGAATGTACTCCAGCGGTTCCGTTCGGAAGATCGGATACCGGGCTTCTTTCGCAAGGGTCATGTCCTGCAAGCTGACCGTCCCCTGCTCAAAGTTGACCGAATCCACACGGAACTCTCTATCGTCCAGTTCAATGAGGGTATTAACAAGCAAGTATTCCTCTTTACGGAAATACTTTGTCTGCGCATGGGTTTCATCTTCCTGCTGGCCGGACAGATAGACGCTCTCCCCCCGCTTCCAGAGCTTCATTGCCTGAGAAGCCCACTGTTCACGTGGAAAACCAGACACCTCAACCTTGCCGAGTGCGGTTTCCTTTTCCAACAGCTTGCTGCCAAGAAGTTCTGAAACGCGCTTTGCATCCTCGCCGTAGAACTCAAAGTTGCCGTACTGCTCATAGCCGACCAGAGCATCCGGGTAACGCTCTTTCAGCGCGTTATATTCGTTTACGGCATCCAGCGGCAGGGGCTGCAAGGGCGGCTCAACGGCCTTTTCTTCCGCTGCATACGGAACCATAATGCCGCGCACCCACTGCGGTGCGTCCTTGCTATCCTGATACAGTGCAACGGCATCCCGTCTGTCCGTAATAACGTCCTGATAGGTGCGCTGGAAAATATCTTCTACCAACCAGTCTTTGAAGTTTTCCCAGTTCTGGCTTGCTTCCAGATACAGCGGAGCAGTTTTCGCATTCTGCTCTAACAGCTCGTCAATCTTGTTCCGAAGTTCCTTTTCCGCTTCGTCTGCATCCACATCGCGGTCGCGGAGATACGGATAGATTTCACTCTGCTGCACCGCATCCAGCATGGAATACAGACATTCTTTGTAAACACAGCGACTATCTTTCAATGCAGATTTTTGCCCTGCCAGAAGATAATCATTCAGCGGATTCTTTGCCAGTTCTGCATCATACTGGTTCGGTCGAAGCACCCGCGCCGCCCATGCAGGACGCTCCATATCTTTCAGATAGATCAGAGAATCCGTAACACGTTCGATTTTAT
>ULVP01018977.1_pt1 | contig 15097 bp, 13 predicted proteins | sample 1959551 | NCBI WGS metagenome assembly ULVP01 (sample SAMEA4835789, study PRJEB28245) | human gut metagenome | biome: gut microbiome; material: fecal sample | place: Denmark | collected 2008 | reverse complement strand
GCCCCTGTCGGCGGCGGACTGCAGGATCTGCTCCACCGTGGCGTATTCCCGCACGGCCGCCAGGGCGATGACCCCCTGGTGGGCATGGGTGCGGCTCATGGCGTCCAGCTTCCGCCGGTCGGCGTCCACCACCACGATACCCGCGGCGCGGGCCTTGGAGGCGATGTGTCCCAGCGTCTTATCCGTCTCGCCCTTGGCGATGTAAATTTTATCGATAGCCGTCTCCGTCCGCAGGGCCTCGATGACCGCGTTGCGGCCCTCGATGATGCCGTCCGCCTCGGCGTCGGGCAGAGGCCGTCTGTTCTCGGTGTCCTTTATCTCTCTCATGGGGCATACCTCGCGATCCATATAATTGTCATCAGTATACCACATCCTTTCGTCAATATAAAGGCACATTCATAGAAATTTTACAGGAAAACCCTCTGCCTTTGCCTTGAGACTTTCGGGCAGGTGTGGTATACTGATTAGAAATTATATTCCCCTCACAAGTCAAACGGAGGATAAATATATGTCCAATAACAACAGCAGCAACAATAGCAACCGCGGCGGCAAGAACGGCAAAAACGGCGGTTTCCGCGGCGTTCTCACGCTGATCGCGTGGGCACTGGTGCTGACGGTGGCGTTCCAGTATTTCAACGCCTACAACAACAACGCCGCCAATAAGAGTACCAGTCACGAGATCAAATACAGCGACATGATCTCCATGATCGAAAAGGATCAGGTGGAGGAGGTCCTGTTCAAGGACAGCACCATCTACGTCACCCCCGTGGACGGCTACGTCTTCACCGAGGAGGTCACCTCCGGCAGCAAGACGGAGACAAAAACCTACACCCAGTCCAAGGACTCCGGCCTGACGCTGTACACCGTGTACCTCTCCAACGCCGACCTTCTCCCCCTGCTGGAGGCGCACAATGTGGCCTATACCGGCTTCTACAAGGCCGAGATGAGCCCCTTCCTGATGATCATGATCCAGTATATTCTGCCCACCATCTTCATCGTGGGCGCGTTCATGCTGGTCATGCGTCTGATGAGCAAATCCGGAGGCGGCGGCTTCGGCGGCATCGGCAGTGTGGGCAAGGCCAACGCCAAGGTCTACATGGAGAAGTCCACCGGCGTCACCTTCAAGGATGTGGCCGGTCAGGACGAGGCCAAGGAGTCTTTGGAGGAGATCATCGACTTCCTGCACAATCCCGGCAAATACACCGCCATCGGCGCCAAGCTGCCTAAGGGCGCGCTGCTGGTGGGCTCCCCCGGTACCGGCAAGACCCTGCTGGCCAAGGCCGTGGCCGGCGAGGCCGGCGTCCCCTTCTTCTCCATCTCCGGTTCCGACTTTGTGGAGATGTTCGTGGGCGTGGGCGCCAGCCGCGTCCGCGACCTGTTCAAGGAGGCCGCCAAGGTCGCTCCCTGCATTATCTTCATCGATGAGATCGACACCATCGGTAAATCCCGGGACGGCAACCGCTTCGGCGGCAATGACGAGCGCGAGCAAACGCTGAACCAGCTGCTGGCCGAGCTGGACGGCTTTGACCCCAGCAAGGGCGTCATCGTGCTGGGCGCCACCAACCGCCCCGAGGTACTGGACAAGGCGCTGCTGCGCCCCGGCCGCTTCGACCGGCGCATCACCGTGGACCGGCCCAACCTGGCTGGCCGTCTGGCCACCTTGCAGGTCCACACCCGCAATATCCGCCTGGCCGAGGACGTAAATCTGGAAAAGATCGCCCAGTCCACCGCCGGCTGCGTGGGCGCCGACCTGGCCAATCTGGTAAACGAGGCCGCCCTGCGCGCCGTGCGTAAGGGCCGCCGGGCCGTAAATCAGGACGATCTGTTGGTGTCCTTTGAGCTGGTCATCGCCGGCAGCGAGAAGAAGGGCACCGTCATCACCGAGGCGGAAAAGCGCATTATCGCTTACCACGAGGTGGGTCACGCGCTGGTGGCGGCCAAGCAGAAGAATGCCCAGCCCGTCAGCAAGATCACCATCGTACCCCATACCCAGGGTGCGCTGGGCTACACCTTGCACCTGCCGGAGGAGGAAAAGTTCCTCATGTCCCGCGAGGACATTCTGACCGAGATCCGTACCCTGCTGGCCGGACGCTCCAGTGAGGAGGTGGTGTGCAACACCATGACCTCCGGCGCCGCCAACGACATCGAGCGCGCCACGGAGATGGCCCGGAACCTGGTGGCCCGCTTCGGCATGTGCGACGAGTTCGACATGATGGCCCTGGGCAGCGTTCAGAGCCAGTATCTGGACGGCGGCTACTCCATGACCTGCGCCCAGGAGACCTACGCTGCAGCCGACCGCGAGACCATCAAGATCCTGCGCCAGTGCCACGAGGAGGCCAAGCAGATCCTGCGGGAGAACCGGGAACTGCTGGACAAGATCGCCGCGTACCTGCTGAAGAAGGAGACGATCACCGGCCAGGAGATGATGGCCATCATCGAGGGCCGTGACCCGGAGACTGTGGACAACTACGGCGCCAGCAAGAGCAGCCAGCCCGCCTTCCGGCCCAGCGTGCCGGAGACCATCGAGGCCCCCGCCAGGCACATCAACATCGTGTCCGAGCCCATCCCCATGCCGGACTACGATGAGAAGCCGGAGGATAAGGACCCGGAAAGCACCCCCGCCGAAGACAAACCGGCGGAGCACGCGGACGGCGACCCCGAATAAATGCACAGCAGCCCTGCGGCAGCGCCGCAGGGCTGTTTTCTTTTTCAGTTTTCCGGCAGGTCCCGCACCCGTTCGCACAGCAGCGGCAGCGCCTTTTCAAACTCCACGCCGTACCACCCGGCCTGCGGGTCCCGCGCCGTGGCGTCGATACAGGCAAGTACAAATTCCACCGCCAGCGAAGCCGCCTGCTCCAGCGTCATGCCCCGCATGAGCCCGCCGGTGACAACGGCGGCGAAAATATCCCCCGTGCCGTGGAAGGATGCCGGGTTCCGCGGGCCGAGACAGGTAAAATATGTCTCCGCGCCGCTGTCATAGCCCATAGCGCCCAGCTTATCCGGCGCAAAGGACACCCCGGTGAGGATCACCTTCTTCGCCCCCAGCGCAGCCACCCCCCGCAGCAGCTCACGGGCAAAGCCCTCGTCCACCTCCTCCCGGTACGGCGTACCGGTCAGCAGACAGGCCTCCGTGATATTGGGCAGCGCCACGTCCGCCCGAGCCGTCAGGCGGGCCATCGCCGCCGGGAAAGCGCCGTCAAACCCGCTGTACAGCTTCCCGTGGTCCGCCATGGCCGGGTCCACGATCAGCAGCGTATCCGGGCTCTTCACCGCGTCGAAAAAGTCCATCACCTGCTGCACCTGGGGCGCGGAGGCGATGTAACCGGTATAGAGCGCGTCAAAATGCACCTGCTGGGACCGCCAGTGATCGGCGATGGCCGGCAGCTGGTCGCTGAGATCCCGGCTGACAAAGCCCGGAAACGCCGTGTGCGCACTGAGCACCGCCGTGGGCACAATGGCGCACTCCACCCCCATGGCGGAGATCACCGGCAGCGCCACCGTCAGCGAGCACCGCCCCAGACAGGAAATGTCCTGTATGGACGCTATTCGTTTCATAGAGCCGCCTCCTGTTCATCATACCAAAAAGGGAGAGGCACATGAATATGTGTCTTTCCCTTTTTGGTGCGGGCGGCGGGACTCGAACCCGCACGCCTGTTGGCAATGGAACCTAAATCCATCGAGTCTACCAATTCCACCACGCCCGCATATCCACGCCGTATTGTAGCACACTTCACGTCGGCGTGCAAGGAATGTTTTGCCTTTCCCCTCCACCCTATGCTATACTATCATCAACAGTACACGAAAGGACGGTGCCCCATGAACGAAAATGCCCTCGCCTTGGCGCGTCAGCACGCGCCCTGCTACATTTACTCCCGCGAGATCCTTACCGCACAGGCAGAGACTCTCCACAGGACCTTCCCCGGCTTTGATATTCTGTTCTCCGTGAAGGCCAACCCCTTCCCACCGGTAATACGGCACCTTGCGGCGCTTGGCATCGGCGCGGATGCGGCCAGCGCGGGGGAGGTCCGCCTGGCCGCGGAATGCGGGATCGCGCAGGAGGATATCTACTTCTCCGCAGCCGGAAAAAGCGATCGTGCACTGGCCGCCGCGTGGGATAACTGCCATCTGATCGCCGATTCCATCGGCGAGGTGCGGCGAATCGCCGCTATGGCCGCTGCCCGCGGCGAGACAAAGGCCATCGGCCTGCGCGTGAACCCCTCTTTCAGCATGGACGGCGGTACGGGCGGAACGTCCAAGTTCGGCATCGACGAGTCCGACCTCCCGGCGCTGAAAACTCTGCTGCAAACGCTGCCGATAGCCGTCTGCGGCCTCCATGTCCACCTGCGCTCCCAGAATCTCTCTGCGGACACCCTCACCCGCTACTACAAAAACTGCTTCGCGCTGGCCCTCCGCGTCCGCGATATTCTGGACTGTGCCATCGAGTATATCAACTTCGGCGGCGGAGTAGGCATCGTTTACGACCCGGCGTGCCAACCGCCGCTGAACATGAGCACCTTGAAGCAATGTACGCAGGCCGTAGCAGAGGAAAACGCCCGTACCCTCCGCGCACGGCTGCTGGTGGAGTCCGGGCGGTTTCTGACAGCGCAGGCGGGAACGTACTATCTGCCTGTGGTAGACAAAAAGACGTCCCACGGCACCACCTATGTCATCGTAGAAAACTGTCTCAACGGCTTCCAGAAGCCCTCTCTTGCCGCCATGCTGCGTAACGCCGCCGGAGAAGGCCCCCTTGCGCCTCAGGAACCTCTGTTTACCGGCGAGACCGCCTTCCCCATCACCGCCCTGCCTGCGGAGGATACCGGCATCACCGAGACCGTAGACATCGCAGGAAACCTCTGCTGCGCCACGGACGTGCTGGCTAAGAACTTCACCGGTCCGGCGCTGGTGGTGGGAGATCTTGTGGCCGTGGGGAACACCGGGGCCTACGCCAGAACGCTGTCGCCGCTGCTGTTTTCCTCCCACGACGTCCCTGCGGAATTCTTGATCTGAAAAACAGGGCAGCCCATTGGGCTGCCCTGTTTTCTTATTTCTCCCGTCTGATGGGCCGGATATACTTGAAGTACTGCCCCGGCACAAAATAGAAATACGTCTTGACGCCCTGTTCACTTTTAACCATACCGATCTCTCCCAATCCAAAGATATAGCGATCGAAGGGATGGATGCGGGTGCGGAGCACTACGGGGCGGGGCCGGCGGCGGTAAACACCGGGGGTAACGCCGTAGAGCGCCTTGAAGGCGCGGGTAAAGGCCTCCTGCCCGGAAAAGCCGTAGTCCAGCGCGATGTCCAACAAAGGCCGGTCGGTATCGCGCACCTCCTTCAGGGCAAAGGCCAGGCGCCGCTGGTGCAGGTAGGTACGCAGGGACATACCTGCGATCTCGCGGAATTTATGGGTGGCGTGGTACTCAGAATAGTGCAGACGTGCCGCCAGCGCCCGCAGTGTCAACGCCTGATCGTCCCGGCGCATAATGGCGTCGTCCATCTCATTGACGACGGTCTGGATCAGCTGCTGCCATTCGTACATAGGCTTGCTCCCTTCTCTCGCTGTGAACAGAATACACCCTTTCCGTCCCAAATGTTTGATACGAGTTGCTGTTAAAACAGGGACGGCTCCCGCCGTCCCTGTCCGCTTATTCCACTTCAGCAGCCTCCGCCGGCTCCTCCTGCCCCTGCTTGGGCAGCTGCTCGGGCCACTTGGCCCAGGTCTGGCGGATATAGGGGATCATCTGATCCCGGGGCATATCCAGTGCCGCGGCCAGCTCGCCGTAGAGCTGGTCCTCAGCCCGCTTGAGATAGCGCTCATCCATCTGGCTGACCTTCTTACCATGGCGCAGGGCCCACGCCCGCTTGCGGCAGATACCGTGGATCATGGCGGCCAGCTCGGCGCAGTCACAGCGGAGCACCAGCTGGTGGTAGAAATCCTTGGCAGCACGCATACCGCGCTCGGCGGGCTTCTGCTCCGGCAGGACCGGCAGCGCGGCGATCAGTTTCAGCGCACAGTCACGGCTGATGATGGGACGCATGAGGACAGCGGTGTCCACCGGAGTCATAACGGTGCCGCCGCGGTACAGGGGCGAGAGATGATAGTAGACCTTGTCGCCGCCGTCATAGGCCAGACCGGATGGCCCTATGGACTCCACCCGGCAGACGCCCTCGCCGCCGTATACCACCAGATCACCCGCTGCAAACATCACACACGCTCCTTATCCGCAACATACATACACATATATACACAAAAAGGCACATGGCACACGACCATGCGTTCCCCTTTTGCTCACCATTACCTGACATCAGTATAACATATTCTGACGAAAAATGTAAGCACAAATTTTACCGTGACTGTCGATTTTCCCGGAAAGTTGTGATACAATGCAGAAAAACTTTTGCGAGGTGCAGCCATGAAAAAACCTGTCATCCATCCCTCCGCCTTTGTGGCGGACAACGCCACCGTCCGGGGCAGCGTGACCCTGGGCGCTAGCAGCAGCGTGTTCTTCGGCGCGGTGCTGCGGGGCGACCGGGCACCGATCACCATCGGTGCGGGCACGAATATCCAGGACAACTGTGTGGTGCACGTGGACTACGACCATCCGGTGACGGTGGGCGAAAACGTAACGGTGGGCCACGGGGCCATTCTCCATGGGTGCACCGTGGGTGACAACACCCTCATCGGCATGGGCGCCATCGTGCTGAACGGCGCGAAGGTCGGCAGCAACTGCCTGATCGGCGCGGGGGCGCTGGTACCGCAGAACGTGGAGATACCGGACGGGTCTTTGGCCTTCGGCTCCCCCGCCAAGATCAAAGGCCAGCTGGACGAGGTCGCCATTGCCGAGCTGCGGCAGGCGGCGCTGGACTACCAGAAGGAGGCCATTGCATACAAGGCCGAGCAGGAACAATAAAAATATGCGCTCCGACCAAGAGCCGGTGCGCATGGCTGAAAAGCGGCCCCCGGCTGTGCCGGGGGCCGCTGACCGTTTAGACGACGGCGAAGAACTTAATGATAAACAGCAGGGAGATAACGTAGGTCAGGATGGAGACCTCCTTGGCACGGCCGGAGAACACCTTGATCACAGTGTAGGAGATCATGGCAATACCGATTCCGTGGCCGATGGAGCCGGAGATGGGCATGGCCAGCAGCATCAGGAACACGGGCACTACCTGGTCCAGATCGTTGAAATCCACGTTCTTCAGGCCCTGAAGCATCAGGATGCCCACGTAGATCAGGGCGGAGGAGGTAGCGGCAGCGGGAATGACAGCCGCCACGGGCGCGATGAACATACAGGCCAGGAACATGAACGCGGCGGTGAGAGAGGTCAGGCCGGTGCGGCCGCCGGCCTCCACACCGGAGGCGGACTCCACGAAGGTGGTAACGGTGGAGGTGCCGCAGCAGGCGCCGGCCACGGTGCCCACGGCATCGGACAGCAGGGCCTCCTTCATGTTGGGCATATTGCCGTCCTTGTCGGTCATGCCGGCGCGGGAGGCCGTACCCACCAGGGTGCCGATGGTGTCGAACATATCGATCATGCAGAAGGTGATGATCAGGCTGATCGCCGTGAACCAGCCGATATTAAAGAAGTCGGTGAAGTCAAATTTGAACAGCGTGGTCTCCACCATGTCGTGGAAAGGCGGCAGGAAGGACGCACCCTCCAGAGAGGCAAAGGGGTTGGTACCCAGGAAGATGAAGCAGCCGGCCCAGTAAATCACGGAAGCTACCAGCATACCCACCAGCACGGCGGCCTTGACGCCCTTCTTGGCCAGCAGGATGATGACAAACAGGCCGATGAACATGGTGACGACCGTCAGCACCATCTGGCTGTACTCGGCACCCATGTGGTCCTTGATCACACTGGGGGTCATGGCGCCGAAGAAGTCACGCATGACATAGAAGGGGGAGGTATAGCCATTGCCCTCGGCATAGATGCCCACGTTGGAGCCCAGGCCGATGTTCATCAGCATAAGGCCGATGGCGGGACCGATACCCAGACGGACACCCAGAGGGATAGCGGTGACGATCTTATCACGAATGTTAAAAATGCTCAGCAAAAGGAAAACGATGCCCTCCACCAGAATGATGCACAGCACCGCCTGGAAGGCGCTGGTGTAGTCAGTGTTCAGCATGGCGGCCACATTGCCGGCGATGACGGCAAAGAAGCTGTTGAGCCCCATACCGGGCGCCATGACAAAGGGCTTGTTGGCGAGGAAGGCCATGACCACGGTGCCGATGGCACTGGCGATGCAGGTGGCCAGGAACACACCGTTCCACAGGGGTGTGCCCACGGCAAAGTTGGTCAGCAGGTTGGGGTTCAGGGCGATGATGTAGGCCATCGTCATGAATGTGGTGAGACCGGCCAGGATCTCCGTTTTGACGGAGGTGCCGTTCTCTTTCAGATGAAAGATACGCTCCATGTGATTTTCTCCTTTGTAAAATGCTGCGCGTCCTCCGCGTAAGTATCATCTTAACGCTTTTTAACAGGAAAAACAAGACTTTTTGTCAGGTCTTCTGAAATTTTTTCAGATGCCAGTCAAAAAAGCGCCCCCGGCGTGGCCGGGGGCAAGGAGGCGCCCCGCCTCCTTCTGTTCTCAGGGGACTGTGTCAGCCGGGGTATAACTGACATGATTCTGATGGGATAGCCGCATGGGGTACCGACCGGGGCAGGTCAGCTTTCCGTCCGCATCCGGGGGCGCATGACAGGGGGCGCTTTTTTTCAGGGAAGCTTATTGGGCCGCGCGATCGGCCTGAATGAGCCGCTTCAGGGCCTCCACGCCCACCTGAACGGCGGAGGTGGTGTCCTCGCTCATATCCTGGTCCAGACCTGCCTTTTCCCGCTCCTGGTTCCAGACCACATGGAAGCAGCTGCCGCAGCGGCAGTTCAGGGCATCGGCCACCACAAAGAGGGCGGCGGACTCCATTTCACTGGCCTTGACGTGCAGGCGCTTCCAGGCCTCCCATTTGTTGAGCAGCTCATAGGATACCGGCATACGCTCGGGGCTGTGCTGGCCGTAGAACGCGTCCTTGCACTGAACGACGCCTACCTGGGTACGCTTGCCCAGCGCCTTGGCCGCCTGGACCAGTGCGGTAGTGACCTCGAAGTTCGCCACCGCGGGGTACTCGATGGGGGCATATTCCCGGCTGGTATGCTCAAAGCGGATCGCGCCGGTGGCGACCACAACATCGCCGCTGCGGACATCCAGCTCAATGCCGCCGCAGGTCCCTACGCGGATAAACGTGTCAGCGCCGATGTTGTGCAGCTCCTCCATGGCGATGGAGGCAGAGGGCCCGCCGATACCGGTGGAGCAGACAGAGACCTTCTCCCCCAGCAGCGTACCGGTATAGATGGTGTACTCGCGGTTCTGAGAAACAAAATGCGCGTCGTCGAACAGCTCCGCGATCTTTTCACAGCGGCCGGGGTCGCCGGGAAGAATAACATAGCGGCCCACATCGCCTTCGGCGCAGTGGATATGATACTGCTTTTCCAGCTTCTGCATGATATATCGTCCTCCATCTATGTTCAAGTCATTATATCCTAAGCAAATAACACGGTTCGTAATCAAACATTTACCCATCGCTGAAGTAGAAAAAATCATATCATGGTTTTTCGGAAAATGCAATACTTCCGCCACAAAAGATACGGCTTCTCCTGTACAAATGATGCAAAAGGCAAAAAGTGTCGGGGCTATAAAACCGCCCGCGGCAAAACCTACGTTTGGCGGCGGCTGTTCTCCGCGCATGTGCGCGTGTTTTGCGCGGGCCAGCCGGCGCACATGGGAAAAGGAGGAAAAAAGATATGACAGATCGACTCGCTGCACTGGCGGCGGCAGTGATGCTGGCGGTGACGCTGGCGGCCTGCGGCGCGGCAGACGACAAGACAAACGGCGCCGCGCCGGACACCACACCCAACGGCAGCATCACCACACAGCCGGACACCAACGGCACGGACACCGGCAGCGCCAAAGATGACCTGAACGGCGGCCACAACGAAAGCGGCCGGGCGGATGAGGACGGACAGATGGACGGCACCGTGGAAACGCGGCGGTACGACCGGGCACTAGCAGCGTCGCTCAGTCAGCTGATTCTAAACCGGATCGGCGAATGACAAAAGCGCGGCGGGCATCGTGTGCCCGCCGCGCGGTTTTTACCGGCAGGACTTGCATTTTTCAAAAAATGGGATATTATATAGGTGAAAAACGTTCCCGCCCCTCTTTTTCGTCCTCTGAACGGCGGACGCGGAGCACGGAACAAAATTTACGCCGCAGCGGGCGGCAGAGAAAAGAAGGTTTTTACTATGACAAAGATCGACATCGTTTCCGGATTCTTGGGCGCAGGTAAGACGACCCTTATCAAGAAACTGCTGGCCGAGGCCTTCCCCGGCGAGAAGCTGGTACTGATCGAAAACGAGTTCGGCGAGATCAGCATTGACGGTGGGTTCCTGAAGGACTCCGGCGTGCAGATCAGTGAAATGTCCTCCGGGTGCATCTGCTGCTCTCTGGTGGGCGACTTCAACAAGGCGCTGAAGGACGTACATGAGCAGTTCCACCCTGACCGCATCCTCATCGAGCCCAGTGGCGTGGGCAAGCTCAGTGACGTGATCGTGGCGGTGGAGAACACCGTGAAGGACGTACCGGACATGAAGCTGAACAGCTTTGTGACCGTAGCGGACGCCACCAAGGTCAAGATATACATGAAGAACTTCGGCGAGTTCTACAACAACCAGATCGAGTCCGCCGGTACCATCATCCTCTCCCGCACCCAACGGCTGAGCCAGGAGAAGCTGGAGGCCGCCGTGGCGCTGCTGCGGGAGAAGAACCCCAATGCCGCCATTCTCACCACACCCTGGGACCAGCTGGATGGCATGACCATCCTCAGCGCCATCGAAAAGGTCTCTCTGGCGGACGAGCTGCTGGCGCATATGCGCGCTGAGCACGAGGCGGATGAGGCGGAGCACGAGCATGAGCACCACCATGACGAGGATGAGCACGATCATGACCATTGCTGCCATCACCATGACCATGATGATGACGATGACGATGACGATGATGACGACCACGACCATGAGCACTGCTGCCATCATCACCACGATGAGGCCGAGCATGACCACGATCATCACCACCATCACCACGACGGCGAGGAATGCGATGATCCCCACTGCGGCTGCCACCATCACCATCATCACGCCGACGAGGTATTCACCAGCTGGGGCACGGAGACGGTGAAGGCCTACTCCGAAGCGGAGCTGGAGCACATCCTGACGGCGCTGGACAGCGGCGAATACGGCGCGATCCTGCGGGCCAAGGGTATCGTGGCTGCCGCCGACGGCGGCCAGTGGCTGCACTATGACTTTGTGCCCGAGGAGCACCAGGTGCGGCGCGGTCCGGCGGACTACCCCGGCCGTATCTGTGTGATCGGCTCCCAGCTGAAAGAGGATAAGCTCTCTCAGCTGTTCGGACTGTAAGGAGTGGCTGACATGGATATTCCTGTTTACCTCATCGCCGGATTTCTGGACGCCGGTAAGACCGAATTCATCAACGGCATCCTGCGGGACGGCTTCGCCGCCGAGGACCGGACGCTGCTGCTGTGCTGCGAGGAGGGCGAGAACGGCTATGATCCCAAGGTGCTGGGCAACGTATTCACCTATACCGTGGAGGACGAGGACCAACTGACGCCCGACTTTCTGAAGAAGCTGGAAAAGCAGTACCGGCCCAAGCAGGTCATCGTGGAGTACAACGGCATGTGGAGCATGGAGAAGCTGTACCGCGAAGGACTGCCCGCCAACTGGATACTCTATCAGATCATGTGCCTGGTGGACGCCACCACCTTTGAGATGTATTTGAAGAACATGGGCCAGTTGATGATGGAGAAGATCACCAACTGCGATATGCTGATCTTCAACCGCTGCAATGAGCAGCTGCGCGCCCAGCTTCGCAGCCGCAACCTTCGGATGGCCAACCGTCGGGCGGATATCTACCTGGAAAACGAGGACGGCACCAGCGAGGAGTACGTCACGCCGGAGATGTCGCCCTTCGACCTGACCGGCGGCAAGCTGGAGGTGCCGGACGAGGACTACGGCATCTGGTATGTGGACATGATGGACAACCCGGGACGCTACGAGGGCGTGGAGGTGTCCTTCAAGGCGCTGATGTGCCACTCCAAAAAGTTCAAGGGCGTGCACTGCCCGGGGCGCTTCGCCATGGTGTGCTGCGACAAGGATATGCAGTTCCTGGCCCTGGTGTGCCGCGGCGAAGGGCTGGAGCAGTATAAGGACAAGCAGTGGGTGAAGATACACGCCACAGTGAAGAAGGAGGCCTGTGACGCCTATCAGGGCGAAGGCCCCGTGCTGTACGTCACCTCCATCGCCGCCACCACCAAGCCGGACCCGGAAATGGTGTCCTTCTGATCGCGATCCGTATATTTTCACCGCACAATTGCAGCGTGTATAGAAAAAGACCCGCCGATGGCGGGGCTTTTCAACTTGTTTCGGCCTCAGCGGACCAACTGAATGGCAGCGGGGAGGTTTTCGATCTCCACGCGGGGCGCACTGGGGCAGTATTCACCGTCCAGGGACCAGGGGAGGTTCTCCTCGGTGGTCAGGGTGACACACCGGACATGGCGCAGTATCACGCCGGGATAGTCGTACTGCATACGGGTCATGACGGTAATGAGGTTCTGCAGATCCAGTGCCGTCTTTGGCATACGGAGCAGCAGCAGTTCGAATTTTCCGTCGTCCATCCGTACACGGGAGGGATCCAGCTTCACCAGGCCGCCCAGGGAGGTGGAATTGCACACAGCGCCGAAAATGAACTCCCCCTCAAAGCGCTCACCATCGGCATCCACCGCGCAGCGGTAGGGCCGCAGGGAGTCAAGGTCACCCAACCCCTCCAGAATGTAGGCAAAATGACCCAGGGCGTTCTTGGCCGCCTGGGTGGCGGAGTAGGAGGACCGGGTAAAGGCCCCAAAGGAGGCCACATAGGCGAAATAGCGGTCGTTATGCCGCCCCACGTCCAGGGGGCAGGGCGTGCCGGTGGCGGCCGCCTCTGCCGCGGCGGGCAGCATGGTGTGAAGATGCAGGCTCATGGCAAAGTCGTTGGTGCTGCCGCAGGGCAGATAGCCCAGCAGGGGCCGCTGCTCCAGCTGCATAAGCCCGGACAGCGTCTCGTTCAGTGTGCCGTCGCCTCCGGCACAGACCACCATGTCGTACTGTCCGCCCCACCGTGCGGTGATATCGCGGGCCTGGCCGCCCGCCTCGGTGATATAGACCCGTACCAGATAGCCGGCACGGGAGAACTGCGCCACGGCATCGAACAGCGGGGCGCGGGATTTTGTCTTTCCCGCACGGGGATTGACGATAAACAAGAGCTTTTTCATAGGAACACCCTTCCATACCATCGTAATTCTCGCATTTTGCGCGGGGTTGTCCGAGTATGATACCACAGTTGCGGCGGGATTGCAATACACATTCCGCCGCGGGTGTTTGTGTTCGAAAATTGTTGCAAAACGCCGCGCATACGGGTATGATAGAAAAAACAGCAGTGGGAGGTCCTGCCATGAAGCGAACGCAGTATTTCAAATGGGGACTGACGGCCTTTTTGACCGTATGTGCCGTGCTGGTGTTCTACGACACCTTCTATCAGGCGGGAACGCTGCAGCAGTTCGTGTCCAAGCTGGCATCCATCCTGGCGCCGGTGCTGTACGGCTTTGCCATCGCCTATCTGCTGACGCCCATCATGTCCTGTCTGGAACGGGCCATCGCGGCGCTGTGGAAAAAGCTCTTCAAAAAAGAGCTGAAGCAGCCGTCAGGCGCGCTGCGGCTGGTGAGCATCCTGCTGACCGAGGCCGTGGTCATCTTCCTGCTGTATCTGCTGATGAGCGTGCTGGTGCCCCAGGTGGTGGACAGCGTGACCACCCTTATCAACAACGCCGAGTCCTACTACCGCAAGGTCTATCGCTGGGCCAACGACCTGCTGGAGAACGACAGTGGGATCGGTGTCTGGCTGGCGGGGCTCATCACCGAGCGCTATACCGACGGCATGGCCTTTTTGACCGACAAGGTGCTGCCCTGGGCCCAGAAGGCCATTGTGCCGCTGACCAGCGGTATCTGGAGCGGCATCCGCGGGGCAGTTGGCTTTGCCTTTGACCTGATCGTGGGCATCATCGTGTCCATCTATCTGATGGGCATGAAGGAGAAGAGCTTGGCTCGCTGCTGCAAGGCGGTCTACGCCGCGCTGCCGGAGGAAAATGCCGACGCGGTCATGCGCGGCACCCGGCGGGTGAACGCCATCTTCTCCGGCTTTGTCCGCGGCAAGCTGCTGGACTCCCTCATCATCGGCATCCTGTGCTTTATCTGCTGCTCCATCCTGAAAATGCCCTACACCCCGCTGGTCAGCGTGGTGGTGGGCGTGACCAACGTGATCCCCTTCTTCGGCCCTTTCCTAGGTGCGGTGCCGTCGGCATTCCTGATCCTGCTGGTCAGCCCCAAGCAATGTCTGGTGTTCGTGATCTTCATCGTGATCCTCCAGCAATTTGACGGCAACATCCTGGGGCCCAAAATTCTGGGCGACGCCACGGGCATCTCCAGCTTCTGGGTCATCGTGGCCATCCTGGTGGGCGGCGGCTTCGCCGGCGTGCTGGGTATGTTCATCGGCGTGCCGGTGTTCGCCTGCATACAGGAACTGCTGAAATTCCTGATGGACCGCCGGCTGCGGAAGCGGAATATGCCCACGGAGGCCTACGCCTATGTGGGTCGGGCCAAGGATTCCCCGCCGGAGGATACACCCGCTCCCGAACCCAAAGATCCCGCGTGATATGGCAGGCAGGCGGGCACGCAGCCCGCCTGCCTTTTCTTTGAAAGGAGCACCTCCATGACAAAAGACCTCTACGATAAGCTGATGGTCTTCGGCAACGACCGGGAGCCGTTTCTCGCCCACAACTTTATGCGGACCACCGACCTGGATGACGGTACCGCCACCGTAACGCTGCCCATGCACACCGAAAGTCTGAACCGCTGGGGCGGCGCCCACGGCGGCATCCTGTTCTCGCTGTGCGATGTGGCCATGGGCATGGCCATTATGACGCTGCGGCAGGAGATGGTAG
>ULVP01045597.1_pt1 | contig 15129 bp, 9 predicted proteins | sample 1959551 | NCBI WGS metagenome assembly ULVP01 (sample SAMEA4835789, study PRJEB28245) | human gut metagenome | biome: gut microbiome; material: fecal sample | place: Denmark | collected 2008 | reverse complement strand
CTGTAATTTATCAGGTAGGTTATTCAACAACAAGTCCTAACAGGCAGTATGCTTACGATCACAGATACGATGATGCATTGTATTTGGACAAGGCATATATTAAGAGAAAATTAGAAGTTTCAAGACATGCTTATGAAAGCAGAAAACAGTTGGCAGGAAAGATGGCAGGCCCTGCAGTAATTGAGATTTTCGGAGAGACACCTTTTGAACCGGAAAATAAGAAACAGGCATATGCACTTTCAGAAGAACAGCAGAAACTTAAGTCAGAATATATTACTGAATACCAGACAATGGTTCAAGAGTATATTAAGGGGGACGAAAGAAGTTTTACAATTATTGCTTTTCCAATACCTGAGTTTGGGGACGACTTTGAACAGATGTTTAAGGAAACTGTAAAGATTAACACTCTTGATTCTGAAATATACGGAAAGGTTCAGCAGAACATAATTGATGCACTGGACCAGGCAGAATATGTAAAGGTTCTTGGAAAAGGCGACAACAAAACTAACATGAAAGTTCAGATGCATGGCCTTAAGAATCCTTTAAAGGAAACTAATTTTGAAAACTGTCTTGCAGATGTAAACATTCCTTTGGGAGAAGTTTTTACTTCACCTAAGTTAAAGGGAACAGAGGGAATCCTTCACGTAAGTCAGGTATATTTAAATGACTTAAAGTATAATGATTTGCAGATTACATTTGAAGATGGAAAAATAAAAGATTACACTTGTAAGAATTTTGACACTGAGGAAGAGAATAAGAAATTTATTAAGCAGAATGTAATGTTTAATCATGAAACACTTCCTATTGGAGAGTTTGCCATAGGTACTAACACAACAGCTTATATGGTTGCAAAGAAGTACCATGTGGTTTACAAACTTCCTATTCTTATTGTTGAAAAAATGGGACCACATTTTGCAGTGGGTGATACCTGCTATAGCTTTGAGGAGGATATTAAAACATATAATCCTGACGGCAAGGAAATAGTGGCAAGAGAGAATGAAGTGTCAGCTCTTAGAAAGACAGACATAAAGAAAGCATATTTTGGTTGTCATACCGATATTACAATGCCTTATGATGAACTTGGTGAAATAACGGCAGTAAGAAAAGATGGCAGCGAAATTACTATAATAAAAGACGGACGTTTCGTATTGGAAGGAACAGAACTTCTAAATGAACCGTTGGAAGAAATCTAATGTTGACTACAGTTATTTTTATGGGTACAATGTAGAATATGTTAAATTTATAACGCTTTAAGATGAATTTATGTGAAAAGGAGAACAAAATGGCAAAAGTAGCAATTGTAATGGGCAGCGATTCAGATATGCCTGTAATGAGCAAAGCAGCAGATTTTCTTGATCAGATGGGAATCGATTATGAGATGACCATAATTTCAGCACACAGAGAGCCTGATATTTTCTTTGAATGGGCTAAAGGAGCTGAAGAAAGAGGAGTTAAAGTTATTATTGCAGGAGCAGGAAAGGCAGCACACCTTCCGGGTATGTGCGCAGCATTATTCCCAATGCCTGTTATTGGAATACCAATGAAGACTTCAGATTTAGGTGGAGTAGATTCACTTTACTCAATCGTTCAGATGCCTTCAGGAATCCCGGTTGCAACTGTAGCTATTAATGGCGGTCAGAATGCAGGTATCCTTGCAGCAAAGATTCTTGCTACATCAGATGCTGAATTACTTGCAAAACTTAAAGATTTTAGCAAGGAAATGAAAGATTCAGTAGTTGAAAAAGATGCAAGACTTAAAGAAGTAGGTTACAAGAACTACTAAGAATTAAAAAGTGTAAAAGATGTTTAAGCATCATATAAAATAATATAAAAGCAATAGAAAAGTACATATAAAATTAAGGAGATTATACTATGGATTACAAGAAGGCAGGCGTTGATATTGAAGCAGGTTACAGATCAGTAGAGCTTATGAAGAAGCATGTTAAGGAAACAATGAGACCGGAAGTTTTAGGTGGTCTTGGCGGTTTCGCAGGTGCTTTTAGCTTAGATTCAATTAAGAAGATGGAAGAACCTGTATTATTATCAGGAACAGACGGATGTGGTACAAAAGTACAGTTAGCATATATTATGGATAAGCATGACACAATCGGTATTGACTGTGTTGCCATGTGTGTAAATGACATTGCATGTTCAGGTGGAGAACCTCTTTTCTTCCTTGACTATATTGCATGTGGAAAGAACTATCCTGAAAAGATTGCAACAATCGTTAGTGGTGTAGCTGAAGGATGTAAGCAGTCAGGAGCTGCATTAGTTGGTGGTGAAACAGCAGAACATCCGGGACTTATGCCTGTTGACGAATATGATCTTGCCGGATTTGCAGTAGGCGTTGTAGACAAGAAAGACCTTATTACAGGTGAAAACATTAAGCCTGGCGATAAGTTAATCGGTATTGCATCTTCAGGTGTTCATAGCAACGGATTTTCTTTAGTAAGAAAAGTATTCGAAATGACAAAAGAATCTCTTAATACATATTATGATGAGTTAGGAAAGACTTTAGGTGAAGCATTACTTGCACCTACAAGAATTTATGTTAAGGCGTTAAAGAAAGTAAAAGAAGCAGGAGTAACAATCAAGGGATGCAGCCACATTACAGGTGGTGGTTTTTACGAAAACATTCCAAGAATGCTTCCTGACGGAGTAAAGGCAGTAGTTAAGAAAGACAGCTACGAAGTACCTGCAATCTTCAAACTTCTTGCAAAGACAGGAGATATTGAAGAAGAAATGATGTACAATACTTACAACATGGGTATCGGTATGGTATTGGTAATTGATCCTGCAGACGTAGACAAGACAATGGAAGCTTTAAAGGCAGCAGGAGAAACATGCTACGAATTAGGACAGGTAGAAGCCGGAGAAAAGTGTGCAGAATTAGTATAGTAAATATTTAAATGAAAAGGCTAGTTTTTCAACTAGCCTATATGCTTTTCTAAAGAAAATAAATACTGCTTAGTATCAATAACTTTTTTGGTACTTAATAGGAGGAATTATGTTAAAGGTAGGAGTAATGGTTTCAGGTGGTGGAACTAATTTACAGGCTATTATAGACGGTGTACATAGTGGAGTAATTACAAATGCTAAGTTAGAAGTTGTAATTAGCAATAAGAAAGACGCATATGCTTTAACCAGAGCAAAAGACAACGGAATTAAGGCAGAAAGCGTATGTATTAAGGATTATGCTACAAGAGATGAATTTAATAAGGCGTTAATCGGAACAATAGATTCATACAATCTTGACCTGATTGTACTTGCAGGTTTTCTTGTGGTTTTACCGGAAAAATTAATTAATAAATATAGAAACAGAATTATAAATATACATCCATCATTAATCCCATCTTTCTGCGGAAACGGATTTTATGGATTACACGTTCACGAAAAAGCATTGGAGCGTGGAGTTAAAATTACAGGAGCTACAGTTCATTTCGTAGATGAAGGAACAGATACAGGTCCTATTATATACCAGAAGGCTGTTGAGGTATTAGAAGGTGATACACCTGAAATTCTTCAGAAGAGAGTTATGGAGCAGGCAGAGTGGAAGATTTTACCACAGGCAATTAACGATATTGCCAATGGCAAAATAGCAATTGGAGAATAATTTTATTGAATAGAATCTATTAAGGATAGTAAGACAAGGAGATATAAAATGAAAGTACTTATTGTTGGAAGTGGCGGAAGAGAACATGCAATTGCAACAGCAGTGGCAAAAAGCCCTAAGGTTGATAAAATCTATTGTGCACCGGGAAATGCAGGAATCGGTCAGGTTGCTGAATGTGTAAACATTGGAGCAATGGAATTTGATAAATTAGTTGATTTTGCAAAGGAAAAAGAAATCGACTTAACAGTTATAGGTATGGATGATCCATTGGTAGGCGGTATTGTTGATAAGTTTGAAGAATCAGGACTTAGGGTATTCGGACCAAGAAAGAATGCAGCCATTCTTGAAGGTTCAAAAGCTTTCTCAAAAGACTTAATGAAGAAATATAATATTCCTACAGCAGGATACGAGAACTTTGATTCACCTGAAGAAGCAATGAAGTATCTTGAAACATCTAAATATCCTATTGTATTAAAAGCAGACGGACTTGCTCTTGGAAAAGGTGTTTTGATTTGCAATACTAAGGAAGAAGCAATGGATGGCGTTAAGGAATTAATGCTTGATAAGAAGTTTGGTAATGCAGGAAATACCATTGTAATAGAAGAATTTATGACAGGTCGTGAAGTTTCAGTACTTTCATTTGTTGATGGAAAAACTATAAAGATTATGACATCAGCACAGGATCACAAAAGAGCAAAAGATGGTGATCAGGGTCTTAATACAGGAGGAATGGGAACATTTTCACCTAGTCCTTTTTATACAGAAGAAGTTGATGAATTTTGCAAGAAGTATGTTTACCAGGCAACAGTTGATGCCATGGCAGCAGAAGGAAGAGAGTTTAAGGGAGTTATTTTCTTTGGCTTAATGTTAACAGAAGACGGACCAAAGGTTCTTGAATACAATGCAAGATTCGGTGATCCTGAAGCTCAGGTAGTTCTTCCAAGAATGAAGAATGATATTATTGATGTTTTTGAAGCATGTGTTGACGGAACCTTAGATCAGATAGATTTACAGTTTGAAGACAATGCAGCAGTATGTGTTGTATTGGCAAGTGACGGATATCCTGTTTCATATGAAAAAGGCTTTGAAATCAAAGGCCTTGAAAACTTTGAAAACAAAGAAGGATATTATGTTTTCCACGCAGGCACAAAGGCTGAAGGTGACAAGATTGTTACTAACGGTGGACGTGTACTTGGGGTAACTGCAAAAGGAAAAGATTTAAAGGAAGCCAGAGCAAATGCCTATGAAGCTACAAAATTAATTCAGTTCGAAAATAAATATATGAGAAATGATATTGGCAAGGCTATTGATGAGGCATAGTTATATACTTAAAATATCAAAATAAGGAAGGTATTTAAATGAAAAATTTAAGAAAGATGGTTATGCTGATTTTAACTTTGGCAATGCTTACAACAGGCGTTCAGGTAAGTGTTTTGGCTGACCAGACAACAGATTTACAGTCTATGAAAGTTTATGCTGTAAATGCAGCAGGAAAGAAGACAAAGGCAGAACTTAATTTTAGCTCAACAACTTATACATATGACATAACAGTTATGTCAGATACAGAATCTATTGAGATTGTTGCAAGTCCTGCAACTTCAGGTTCAACATGGGCTATAGAGAAAGATGGAATTAATACTAAAATGGATTTTGGTAAAAACTACACAGCAGTAGTTGTTACATCAAGTACAGGCGCAAAAAACAAATATGAAATTAATACTACAAAGCTTACAGAGGCTGAACAGGCAACATACAAAGCCGGAAGTTCAACAGATGAAACAACTGCTAAAGACAGCAGTTCAACAAGCAGTAAGAAATCAAAGAAGGCTTCTAAGTCAGACATTACAGTTGGCAAAGGTGAATACAAGATAGTAGAAGATTTTAAGGATGATCTTATTCCTGAAGGTTTTTCAAAAACAAAAGCTGAGTATGACGGTAAGCAGTATGAAGCAATCAAAGGTGATAAGAAAGACCTTACAGCTTTCTATTTAAAGAAGGGAAGCACTAAAGGATTTTACATCTATGATTATGAAACAAAGAAGTTTTCTTCATTAAGAAATATTAAGATTGCCAGCAGAATGTATACAGTAGTTAATCCTTCTGAAAAGGCATCTTGCTTAAAGAAGTACACAAAGAAACAGATTACTGTAATTGATCAGGAAGTTAATGCCTGGGTTTTAAATGAAGAAGAGGGGTTATATCTTCTATATGCAATGAATTGGAATGGCGATACAAACCTGTATTGCTACGATGACAATGAAAAATGTTTCCAGAGATATATTGCAGAAGATGATGTAAATACTCAGATTGAAGCAGCAAATAAGGCATACAACAATGTAAAGAACAAATATAATACATTAGTATCAAAATACAATATGCTTCTTAAGATTGCATGCGGACTTGTAATTGTTATAATTATTCTTATTTTTGTTATTATAAATATTAAGCTTAACAGAAAAGAAAAAAGACTTGCCAAGCAGAAAAAATATGATGACAAAAACAATGGCAATGGAAAAGACAAGAAAGATGCAGAAGATTCAACAGAATCAAATGACGTGGAAGAATCAGATGAAATTGAACCTATGGAAGAACAGGTTGAAGAAATAGAAGAACCTGAAGATGTTTCAATTCCTGAAACTGTTGAAGAACCAGAAGCTTTAGATGAGGTTGTTGAAGATTTCCCTGAAGCAGATGATGTGGAAATTCCACAGGTTGAAGAAGCTACTGATTTGAATCAGGATGTTGTATTAGATTTAGATGACATAGAAGATGCGGCAGAAACAACTGAAGATGAAATAGAGAAAGAATCTGAAAAAGCTCAGTTAGAAGCGGAAGAAGATATGAAAGAAACATTAAAAGACATGCTTCCGGATGACGATGAGGATGATGAAGATTTTGAATTTATTGATTTAGATTAATTAGGAATACCCCAGACTTCGGTCTGGGGTATGTTAGCAGAAAAATATGGAGGAAAGGTAATGGAAAGAGGTAATTTTACCAGACAGGCTATTAAAGCTATGGAATATGCTAAAGAAGTGGCTATAAGTTTTGGTATGAATTATATCGGCACGGAACATTTATTGGCAGGCATTTCCAAAGTATCAGAAGGTGTGGCAGCAAATATTTTGTATAACTATAATCTTGTTTATGCAGATATAATGAAAGCCATTAGTGAGGACATGGGAATAGAAGGCAGAGTGCGTACAAGGTCCAGAAGCAGAAATCTGGAAACAACAGCAAGGGCCAAGGCAATATTGGAAAGAGCTTATGTAGAGGCATCAAAACAGGGATTGCCTCAGATTGGAACAGAGCATATTCTTCTTGCCATAGTTGCAGATCCTGATTGTGAGGCACATTGTATTCTTACAAGTTTTCGGGTAAATATTAAAAAGATTTGTGCAGATATTTTAAAACTTACAAATAGAGATCCAAGAGAGATAAGACAGTACATCCAGACAGAAAAGCGTCAAAGAGATGACAACGTTTCTGCGACACCAACATTAGACCAGTTCGGAAGAGATTTGACTAAGGCAGCAAAGGCAGGTCAGCTTGACCCTGTAGTTGGAAGAGATGTTGAAATAAGAAGAATTATTCAGATTTTAAGCAGAAGAACAAAGAATAATCCTTGTCTTATAGGAGAGCCGGGTGTTGGTAAGACAGCAATAGTTGAGGCAATAGCCCAGAAGATTGTACAAGGACTTGTTCCTGAAACAATGGAAGGAAAAAGATTAATAAGTCTTGATCTTTCAGGTACTGTTGCAGGCTCAAAATATAGAGGCGAGTTTGAGGAAAGATTAAAAAGAATAATGGATGAAGTTGAAAATTCAGGAAACATTATTCTTTTTATTGATGAAATTCATACAATTATCGGTGCCGGTGGCGCAGAAGGTTCAATGGATGCCTCAAATATTTTGAAACCATCATTAACAAAAGGACGTCTCCAGGTTATAGGGGCAACAACAATTGCAGAATACAGAAAGTATTTTGAAAAAGATGCAGCCCTTGAGAGAAGATTTCAGCCGGTTACTGTTGAGGAGCCTACAGAAGCCCAGACTATTGAGATTTTGCATGGATTAAAAAGTGCTTATGAAGAATTTCACAAGGTTAATATTTCAGATGAAGCAGTGGAAGCTGCAGTAAAACTTTCAACAAGATATATTAATGACAGAAATCTTCCGGACAAGGCAATTGACTTAATAGATGAGGCATGTTCAAAAGTAAGAATTAAGGAAAAACCAAAGCCAAAGTCAGTAACAAATAAAGAACTTGATGTAGCTGAATTAAATCTTGAACTTGAAATGTGCGTAAGACACGGAGATTTCAAGGGAGCAGCAGTGCGCAAAAAGGATTTAGACAAAGCACAGACAGCTCTTGATAAGGCTATTGCAAAGTGGCAGGGAACAGAGAAAGAATACAGACCTGTTATTGATGAAAATACAATAGAAGAAATAGTATCAATGTGGACAGGAATCCCGGTAACAAAAATGGGAAAGAACGAACAGCAGAGATTATTAAAGTTAGAATCAATATTGCATAAGCGTGTTGTAGGCCAGACAGAAGCTGTAACTGCCGTGGCAAAGGCTGTACGAAGAGGAAGAGTGGGACTAAAAAGTGCCAATAGACCAATTGGTTCATTTCTGTTTTTGGGACCTACAGGTGTAGGAAAAACAGAACTTTCAAAAACATTGGCAGAAGCAGTTTTTGGTTCAGAAGATGCAATGATTCGTGTTGATATGTCAGAATATATGGAAAAACACAGTGTATCAAAACTTATTGGTTCACCTCCGGGATATGTTGGATATGAAGAAGGCGGACAGCTTAGTGATAAGGTTAGAAGAAATCCATATTCAGTAGTTCTTTTTGATGAAATCGAAAAAGCTCATCCTGATGTGTTTAACATATTGTTACAGGTTCTTGATGACGGCCAGATTACAGATTCAAAGGGTAGAAAAGTTAGCTTTAAAAATACAATTATTATTATGACATCAAATGCAGGAGCAAACAGAATAATAGACCCTAAACATTTAGGTTTTAGCAGAGACATAACAGAGAAGCAGGATTATGAAAAGATGAAAGCAAGTGTTATGGAAGAAGTTAAGTTAATGTTTAAACCTGAGTTTATTAATCGAATTGATGAAATTATAGTATTCCATGCTTTAACTGAAAAAGAAGTAAAGAGCATAGTTAACATTATGCTTAGAAATCTTGCAAAACAGGTTAAGGAACAGATGAATATTGAGCTTAAATATACTGAAACACTGAAGAGTGCCCTTGCAAAGGAAAGCTACGATAAGAAGTATGGTGCAAGACCTTTAAGAAGGATGATTCAGAACAAAATAGAAGACAATCTGGCAGAGGAAATACTTGCAGAAAAAGTTAAGCAGGGAGATAAAGTTACAGTGTCATATAAGAACAAATCCGTAACTTTTTCTGTGGCAGAATAGTTTAAAATGTATTATACTAGAACTACCAAAAAAAATAGATAAAGTCACATTAGATGATTTAATAACAGGAGGACAAAATGGCAGTAATTAAGGAATTAATCAGAAAAGAAAATAATGGTTCAATCAGCTTCGGTAATTATGAATTACCACAGAAAACAAAGTTAGCAGACTTTGAAGTTAATGGAGATTTATATAAAGTAAAAACATTTAAGGAAATTACAAAACTTGAAAAGAACGGAACTTTTGTTTATGAATCAATTCCGGGAACAGCAGTAAGCGTTTTTAAGGAAACAGCAGATGAAGTAAGCTTTTTCGTAGACGGAAAAGGTCAGACACAGATTACATTAGAATTAGAATCTAACAAGGAATACAGAGTTTTTGTTGGAGACAGAGACCTTGGAGTATCTAAGACAGACGTTGGCGGAAAGATTACATTAGATGTAGATTTAGAAAACGGAAATCTTACTACTGTAAAAGTTGTAACAGCATAATAAGTAAGATTTTAAATTAAGATGTAAAATAAAGCTACAAAACAAAATAGGAGAGCCATGGCAAAATCAAAAAAGACGGTTTTCTTTTGCAAAGAGTGCGGTTACGAGTCAAGTAAATGGTTAGGACAGTGTCCGGGATGTAAAGAGGTAGGAACTTTTGTAGAAGAACCGATGGGGGCAAAGACCAACAATAACATTAGAAGGGGATTAATTAATAATAAACCGGTAACAATAAATCAGGTTACGGCAGATGATGAGGAGAGAATCACAACAGGTTTTGGAGAACTGGACAGAGTATTAGGAGGGGGAGTAGTTCCCGGCGGGCTAATACTTGTAGGCGGTGATCCGGGAATAGGAAAGTCCACATTACTTCTTCAGGTATGTAGAAATATGTCAAATAATGGCAAGAAGATTTTATATATTTCAGGAGAAGAATCCCTTAAGCAGATTAAGCTTAGAGCAAACAGAATGGGACAGTTTTCCGATAATTTAAGTCTTTTGTCAGAGACAAGCCTTGATATAATAGAGTCAGTTATTTTAGAAACAAAACCTGATGCAGTAGTAATAGACTCAATACAGACTATGGTAAGAGAGGATATAGGCTCAGCTCCAGGCAGTGTAAGTCAGGTTAGGGAGTCAACTAACTTTCTTATGCAGTTAGCTAAGGGTAATACCATTCCAATATTTATTGTAGGTCACGTAACCAAAGAAGGGGTTGTTGCAGGACCTAGGGTTTTGGAACATATGGTTGACACGGTTTTATATTTTGAAGGTGACAGACATGCAGCATATAGAATAATCCGAGGAGTTAAGAACCGTTTTGGTTCAACTAATGAAATTGGAGTATTTGAAATGAGTTCAGAAGGACTTAGGGAAGTATTAAATCCGTCAGAATTTATGTTAGATGGAAGACCTGAGGATGCTTCAGGTTCAGTTGTGGCATGTTTAATGGAAGGAACAAGACCGATTCTTGTAGAAATACAGGCATTAATATCCCACACCAACTTTGGAATGCCAAGACGAACGGCGGTGGGAACAGACTATAACAGAGTTAATCTTTTAATGGCAGTTATCGAAAAAAGAATTGGAGTTCAGATGTGCGATTATGATGCATATGTTAATATAGCAGGTGGAATGAAAATCAATGAACCGGCATTAGACCTTGCATTAGTAATGGCATTAATCGGTAGCTTTAAGAACAGAGTAATAGACCCAAAGACAATAGTTTTCGGTGAAGTAGGGCTTGCAGGAGAAGTAAGAGCGGTATCACAGGCAGACAAAAGAGTACAGGAAGCTAAGAAACTTGGTTTTACAACGTGCGTAATACCTGCTGTATCCAAGAAAAATCTTACAGAAATCACTGGAATCAATATAATTGGGGTAAATAATATAAAAGAAGCTGAAGAACTTATTTAAAAAAGTTGACAACTGATATTCGTTAGATTAGAATAACAAGGTAAGAAAAAGTCCAAAAGGACAATAAAATAATAAAAGCGTTGATAGAGACAGTAGTTGCCTTGCATAAATAATGCATAGTGAACGTTATAGAGAGTTCGGATAAGGTGGAAGCCGAATACAAGTAGCAGGTATATGAACATCACTCTGGAGTTGCAGCCCAAAGAACGTATAAAGTTTAGTAGGCGCTGACGGTATCCACCGTTAAAGGGAACACATATTAAAGGAGAAATCCTGCGTATGCTGTAAAAGGTGGTTAACGAAAATACAGGCTTTCGTCCTTTACAGGGCGGGAGCCTTTTTATTTAGTGCTTACACACTAAATAAAAAGTGCTCCATAGTGGACGCACAATAAAATAAATACACAGATATCATTGGATGTTTTCGAAAACAATGCAAGTATATTCGATGCCGCAGAACTTTTTTCTGGCAAACAATAGGCAGTAATTCGCAATTTTGCGAGCATAGTGTACAGCGATAAAACTACTGTCCGAGCGGAGCGAGTTTAGTTTTTCGCTGTACCATAGACGGCGGAGCAAAATAAGAAGTACAACGTGTTTGCAGCAAAAAGTTCTGCGGCATCGATACAAACATTATTTTCGCAAACATCTGATGACAAAAAAGAAAGGAGATTGAAATGTACAAGAAGGTATCAACCAATTTGAACTTTGTTGACAGAGAAAAAGAAACAGAAAAATTCTGGGATGACAATCACATCTTTGAAAAAAGTATGGAAAATAGAAAAGAAGGACCAACATATACTTTTTATGATGGACCTCCAACAGCTAACGGAAAACCACATATCGGACACGTATTAACACGTGTAATTAAAGATATGATCCCTAGATACAGAACAATGAAGGGATATATGGTTCCAAGAAAGGCAGGATGGGACACACACGGACTTCCTGTAGAACTTGAAGTAGAAAAATTATTAGGTTTAAATGGAAAAGAACAGATTGAAGAATACGGTATGGAACCTTTCATTAAGAAATGTAAGGAATCTGTATGGAAATACAAGGGAATGTGGGAAGACTTCTCAGGAACAGTTGGTTTCTGGGCAGATATGGAAAACCCATATGTAACTTATGATGATAATTTTATTGAATCTGAATGGTGGGCTTTAAAGACTATCTGGGATAAGAAATTATTATACAAAGGTTTTAAGATTGTACCTTATTGCCCAAGATGTGGAACACCTCTTTCATCACAGGAAGTTGCACAGGGATACAAGGCAGTTAAGGAACGTTCAGCTATCGTAAGATTTAAAGTTGTTGGTGAAGATGCATATTTCCTTGCATGGACAACAACACCTTGGACTCTTCCATCTAACGTAGCTCTTTGTGTTAACCCTAATGACACATACTGCAAGGTTAAAGCAGCTGACGGATATACTTATTATATGGCAGAAGCTTTACTTGACACAGTATTAGGAAAGCTTGCAACAGAAGACGAAAAAGCTTATGAAGTATTAGAAACAATGAAGGGTGCTGACCTTGAATATAAAGAATATGAACCATTATATGAATGTGCAAAGGCTATTGCTGATAAGCAGAGAAAGAAAGGTTTCTTTGTAACATGTGACACATACGTTACTATGAGTGATGGTACAGGTATTGTTCATATTGCTCCTGCTTTCGGTGAAGATGATGCTAATGTAGGACGTAACTATGACCTTCCTTTTGTACAGCTTGTAAATGACAAGGGTGAACTTACAGAAGACACACCTTATGCAGGTTTATTTGTAAAGGATGCTGATCCTAAGGTATTAGTAGACCTTGACAAGAGAGGACAGTTATTTGATGCACCTAAGTTTGAACATGATTATCCACATTGCTGGAGATGTGATACACCATTAATCTATTATGCAAGAGAATCATGGTTTATTAAGATGACAGAAGTTAAGGATAAACTTGTTGCAAATAATAACACAGTAAACTGGATTCCAAAATCAATCGGTGAAGGACGTTTTGGAAACTGGCTTGAAAATGTACAGGATTGGGGTATTTCAAGAAACCGTTATTGGGGTACACCACTTAATATCTGGGAATGCTGCGATTGCGGATGTCAGGAATCAATTGGCAGCCGTGCAGAATTAGCAGAAAGAAGTGGAAATCCTGATAATGCTAAGGTTGAATTACACAGACCTTACATTGATGAAGTAACATTTAAGTGTAAAGAGTGTGGTGGCACAATGAAGAGAGTACCTGAAGTTATTGACTGCTGGTTCGACTCAGGAGCAATGCCATTTGCACAGCATCATTATCCATTTGAAAATAAAGATTTATTTGAAAAACAGTTCCCTGCTGATTTTATCTCAGAAGCTGTTGACCAGACAAGAGGATGGTTCTATTCATTAATGGCTGAATCAACATTATTGTTTGATAAGGCTCCATACAAGAACGTAATCGTACTTGGTCACGTTCAGGACGAAAACGGACAGAAGATGAGTAAGTCAAAGGGTAACGCAGTAGATCCTTTTGAAGCATTAGGACAGTACGGTGCCGATGCCATCAGATGGTATTTCTACACTAACTCAGCGCCATGGCTTCCAAACCGTTTCCATGGTAAAGCAGTTCAGGAAGGACAGCGTAAGTTTATGGGAACACTTTGGAACACATATGCGTTCTATGTCTTATATGCTGAAATTGATCAGTTTGACCCAACAAAATACACACTTGATTATGATAAATTAAGTGTTATGGATAAATGGTTATTATCAAAACTTAACTCTATGGTTAAGGCAGTAGATGAAAACCTTGGTAACTACAGAATCCCTGAAGCTGCAAGAGCATTAGATGATTTTGTAGATGATATGAGTAACTGGTATGTAAGACGTTCAAGAGAACGTTTCTGGGCAAAAGACATGCCACAGGATAAGATTAATGCTTACATGACATTATATACAGCACTTGTTACAGTATCAAAGGCTGCTGCACCAATGATTCCATTTATGACAGAAGATATTTATCAGAATATCGTAAGAAGTGTAGATGAAACAGCACCTGAAAGTATTCATTTATGTGACTTCCCAGAAGTTAATGAATCTTATATTGACAAAGAATTGGAAGAAAACATGGAAAGAGTACTTGATATTGTAGTACTTGGTCGTGCATGTAGAAATGCATCTGCAATTAAGAATAGACAGCCAATTGGAAAGATGTTCGTTAAGGCAGAATTTGAATTATCTGATTTCTACAAAGAAATCGTTGAAGAAGAATTAAATGTTAAGGAAGTTGAGTTTACAGATGATGTAAGAGCATTTACTTCATATTCATTTAAGCCACAGCTTAGAACAGTTGGACCTAAATATGGTAAATTCTTAGGCAAGATTAAAGAAGCATTATCATCATTAGACGGAAATGCGGCTATGGATAAGATTAATGCCGGAGAACCTTTAACATTCGATTTTGACGGCAACGAAGTAGTTCTTGAAAAAGAAGATTTACTTATTGATATGGCTCAGGTTGAGGGATATGTATCAGAAAGCGATAATAATATTACTGTAGTACTTGATACAAAACTTTCAGATGAACTTATTGAAGAAGGATTTGTTAGAGAAATAATCAGTAAGATTCAGACAATGAGAAAAGAAGCTGATTTCCAGGTAATGGACAAAATTGTGGTAAATGTGGATAAAAACGATACAATAAAAGCTATAATTGAGAACAATCTTGACGAAATTAAGTCTGAAGTGTTGGCAGATAATGTCATATTTGGTAAAATAAACGGGTATGAAAAAGAGTGGAATATTAACGGCGAAAAGGTAACTTTTGGCGTAGAAAAAGCTCTTTAGAATTTGACTTGAAATATTTGGCTATAAAATTTATTAAAAAGAGAGAAGCAATGCCTGTCATTGTTTCTCTCTAATAGCATAAAAAAGGAGATTTAATATGGCTAAGAACGAAGGTATGGAAAAGCATGAAGAATTCAAGGCAGAATTCAAGAAGCGTGTGAAAGAACAGGCTAAAATGCTTTACAGAAAAAGCCTTGATGAAATAAGTGACAGACATAAGTTTGTATGTGTTGCTTATGCAGTAAAGGATATTGTAATCGATCAGTGGATAGCAACTCAGAAAGCATATGATGAGAAGGATGCTAAGATTGTATACTATTTATCAATGGA
>ULVP01085170.1_pt1 | contig 15142 bp, 10 predicted proteins | sample 1959551 | NCBI WGS metagenome assembly ULVP01 (sample SAMEA4835789, study PRJEB28245) | human gut metagenome | biome: gut microbiome; material: fecal sample | place: Denmark | collected 2008 | reverse complement strand
CCTGCGCGCGGCACAGCGCGCGAAACGGCGCATCGGTCACGCCCGCCATGGGCGCGAGCGTGAGCGGGCCGCAGATCTCGACGTTTCCGATCTTCACCATGCAATCTCGAGCTCCACGGGGCAGTGGTCGCTGCCGTAAATGTCGGAAAGGATGGTTGCCGTCTCGATCTTTTCCGCCGCGCGGTCCGAGCACAGGAAGTAGTCGATGCGCCAGCCGGCATTGTTCTCCCGCGCGTGGAAGCGGTAGCTCCACCACGAGTAGGCGTCCGTCTCGTCCGGATGCAGGGCGCGGAACGTGTCCGTGAAGCCGGCGTGCAGCAGCTCCTGAAACTTCGCGCGCTCCTCGTGGCTGAAGCCGGGGTTGCCGACGTTGCGCTTCGGGTTTTTCAGGTCGATCTCCGCTGCGGCGACGTTCATGTCCCCGCAGATGACGACCGGCTTGTGCCGGTCGAGCGAGCAGACGAATTCGCGGAACGCATCGTCCCAGCTCATCCGGTATTTCAGCCGGCGCAGACCGTCCTGGGCGTTTGGCGTGTAGACGCATACGAGGTAGAATTCCGGGTATTCGGCCGTGATCACGCGGCCCTCCAGATCGTGCTGCGGCAGGCCGAGATTATACTGCACGTCGAGCGGCTCGGCCTTTGTAAAAACGGCGGTGCCGGAGTAGCCCTTTTTCTCGGCGCTGCACCAGTACTGGTGGTAGCCCGGCAGGTCGAGCGCGATCTGCCCCGGCTGGAGCTTTGTCTCCTGCAGACAGAAAATGTCCGCGTCCAGTGCGCGGAACGTGTCCGCGAAGCCTTTTGTCACACAGGCGCGCAGCCCGTTGACGTTCCAGGATACAAGTCGCATTTCGTGTCCTCCGTTTTCACCGCTACGCAGCGGTTGATCGTGATGCCCTGATCGTAGAATTTCGCCTCATAGTCGGTCATGACGCCGACAGGGCCGTCGGCGTGCAGGTCGTGCGTGACCTCGCGCAGCTCCCAGCTCTCCTGCGCGAACTGCTCGAGTGAGAAGGCGAACAGCGGGTCGTTGTCGGTCTTGAACCAGATCTCGCCGCCGAGCGGCAGCACGTTTGCATACAGCGCCAGAAAGCCCGCATAGGTCAGGCGCCGCTTGTGCTGGCGGGATTTTTTCCATGGGTCGGGGAAGTTGATGTAGATGCGTGAGACCTCGCCGGGGGCGAACATGTCGAGCAGGTTGGCTGCGTCCCGGTCGAGAAAGCGCACGTTTTCGAGCCCGCGCTCGGTCACGCGCTCCATGCCGACGACCATGGCGTCCGGAACTTTTTCAATCGCGGCGAGGAAGATGTCCGGATTTTGTGCTGCGGTGTCCGCCGTGAAGCGGCCCTTGCCGCAGCCGAGCTCCAGCTGCAGCGCCTGATAGCCGGGGAACTGTTCCAGCCAGCGGCCGCGCAGCGCCTCGGGGTCAGTGATCAGCGTGGCCGCGCAGCGCTCCATGCGCGGGACGAGGTTGGGCTTTTTTCGCATTCTCATAGGTTGATGCTCCTGTCATAACAAGTCCTGATTTGATGTTTAGAGCATACCACACGCGCCCGAAAACTGCAACGCAGAAAACCGTTGCGCATTTCTAAAGAATATGTTAAACTTTATTTTATGCAAATTGCAAATTTCATATCCGGGTGTAGCGCAGCTGGTAGCGCGGGTGGTTTGGGACCATCAGGCCGCAGGTTCGAACCCTGTCACTCGGACCATAAGTCCACCGTAATTTCGATAGAATTACGGTGGGCTTTTTCTGTGCCTGGGAACTGTTTGAAATAAGACTTTTGGCCGTTTTGGCATATAAATTAATCCCGCTGCGGAGAAATTTCGCAGCGGGATTTTCATTTTATGTAGGCTATTTTTGTCATAAGTGTAGCAGTAATCGTTAGATTTACGTATATTCGTTGAATTCGTGTTGCCTCTTTCTGGATGAATAATTCATTTCAGTCTTGAAATATGGAATTAATTTCTTTATAATGAAAATGCGTGGATAACGCAGGCAAAACATATCATTAGAACGAAATGCGCTGATGATTTTTGGTGAAGAAAGCGAATGGGCTTCTAATGTACTCCATTTTACGGACTGAGCCGAAGTTGTATTTTCGTGGAGTTTGCCACTCCACTACAAAAGCAAAGAAAAAGCCTTGCTATGCAAGGCTTTTCCCGTTTTTATGATATTCACTTACACTAGTTTTGACTGCGTAGATCATAGGCCCACTACCTTCAATTTCTGCATATTATCCCGTTTCAGTTCCAGCGAAGCGTGCACATACCGGTCCAACGTGATCGTCACAGAGGTATGTCCTAATATTTCTGACAATGATTTAACTTCAAATCCGACCTCAACAGCTCGCGTCGCAAATGTGTGGCGCAGCGTATGAAAATGCACGCCCTCCAGACCGCATGCCTGCGTGTACTTTTCCAATCGATACTGCAATGTCCGCGGCTCCATGAACGCTTCCGTTCCGGTCAGAACATACGCAGCTGAACTTTGCGGTTTCATGCGCCTGCAAAGCCCGGTTGCGTATTCCGTCATAGGGATTGTTCGCACGGAGGTATCGCTTTTGGGCGGACCAATCACAATCCTTGTTCGAGCACCTTGCGATACGCTGGTGTCATGCAGCCTTTGCAGGGCCTTTGCAATTCGGATAGCTTTATCGTTTGTAGAAACACTTTCCCACCGCAGTGCGCAGAGTTCACCAATTCGTATGCCTGTACATAGCGCCAGCAAGATACCAAATCGGCACGAATCCAGATCCTCATGTAGATAGGCAACGAGGCGCGCCTGCTCTTCTCTGGACAAAACGCGCATCTCCTTCTTGCCAATCTTCGGATAGTTGATCTCCACCGCGGGAAATGAGCCTGCAAACTTCGAGGAAGCGAACTTCAAAATGCCATGCAGCACGACTAGAATATCATGCACCGTCTTTGGCGCCAGTTCGTCTTCGAATTGCAGTTCTTTGATGAAATCGTCCATCAGTTCCGTCGTGAAGCCCAGAGGGCGGCACGCGCCGAGCTTTGGAATGATGTGCTTATTGACCGCGGTGCTGTATTTAATATACGTCGATTCTTTCACCGTGCATTTCTTTGTATGTAGCCATTCCAAGCAATAGCTGGAGAACGGTTTTTGCGTTCTGGCTGTCGGTAAGGGAGCTCCATTTGCCAAAGCTGCTTTGCGCTTTGCGGCTTTCTCTTTGGCTTCCCGATATGTTTTTCCATAACAGTATCCATACTTGATTTTTCCGGATAGCTCACGACCCTTGATATACCGAGCCTCCCAGCGACCGTCCCGCCGTCTGAAGATATTCTCACCCTTTGCCATTTTGTAATTCCTCCTTGTGCAGTGATTATGTTGGGTGTGGATCTTATTTTAATTTCATCCAGACTGCTGGGATGACTGCGCTGAACTTTAAGTCAACGGAATTCTCCGCAAAAAATTAACGTAAGTTGACAAAAACATACTTTTTTCTTCCATTTCTTTGTTGATTCAATTGCATTTAAATATGTAATGTGCTATAATACAAAAGAATAACTATGTTTTGCGTTACACGTGGAGTGGCAAACTCCACGAAAGCTCCGCTGACACATCTGCATTTACAAAAGATGTTCGTTTTTGTGCAGCTATGGCGGAGGCGGTACTTACTTGAATTGCGCACCTTGAATGGATATTTTTGTACAGCAATTTGCAAATTCAATATCTGTGTAGAGCCTTTGCCCCTGGACGGCTTCGTGCTGAACCGATGGGGGACAGAGATACAGATATCAATGTAGGGATGTGAGATATGTGACAACAACAGCGAGCAGCTGTTTGACAGAGGAGAGCTCTGCCGATGTGATCATTCAAATAGCAAAACCTGTATTGGAACAAAAGAAGCTGTACCTGATAACGAAGCGTGCTTTTGACATAGTATGTTCTTTCCTGGGCCTGCTGATTCTGGCAATCCCGATGATAATCATTGCATTGATCATCACTTTGGACTCGCCAGGTTCCCCAATTTTTAAGCAGGAGCGGCTCGGCCTCCATGGGAAGCCGTTTATGATCTATAAATTCAGGTCAATGCGTCTTGACGCAGAGGAAAACGGCCCGCAGTGGGCAGATGAACAGGATCCAAGATGCACACACTTCGGCCAAATTCTCAGACGCACCCGGCTGGACGAGCTTCCTCAGTTCTATAACATCCTGCGCGGCGACATGAGTTTCGTCGGCCCGCGGCCGGAGCGTGCTTATTTCTACGGAGAATTTGAAAAATACATTCCCGGTTTCTCCAACCGGTTAATGGTTGTTCCTGGCCTGACTGGACATGCTCAGGTGAATGGCGGATATTCTCTGAAGCCGGAAGAAAAAATTATCTACGATATGGAGTATATAGAAAAACGATCGATTTGGATGGATTTGGCGTGTATTGGAAAAACGATCCGCGTCGTTTTGTGCGGCGCGGGCGCCCGATAAAGAAAGATGCGTTTGGAGGACAATCCTAGAATATGAACGAAAGTAAGAAACCGTATGCTTCCGTGGGGGGCACAGAACTGTCACTATGGGATATTACAAAGATCCTGTTGGCAAAGATTCATTGGCTGCTCCTTGCGGGGGTCGTTGTTGCTGCGGGCGTTTATGCAGTAGTAACAATTTTTGTTACGCCGACCTATGAATCTCGAGTGAGTTTTTATGTATATAACAGTGCGGACAATTCTTCACAGGGAACGATCAATAACAGCGACCTCCAGGCGGCGGAGAGCCTTGCTACGACCTATTCAAAGATCCTGGCGAGCAATTCTGTTTTGGATTCCGTCCTGAGTGATTTGAGAGCAGAAACTTCATTGTCGAGAAAGGAACTTAGCCGCATGGTGAATGTCTCCGTTGTGTCGGATACACAGTTGCTGGAGGTGGTAGCGACCTCGACCGATCCGGAGCTTGCCTGTAAGATCGCCAATTCCTTTGCAAAAGTTGCGCCTACTGAAATCGTTCGTATTACCAAGGCGGGCGGCGTCGAGGTCGTGGACCGACCGGAGGTGGCAACGGAAAAATCTGCTCCCAGAACCGTATTTGACAGCGCGATTGGATTTGTGGTTGGCGTGATACTGGCTTCAGTTGCTATTATTCTGCGAATGATGGCCGATACGACCATCTACCTGCCGGAGGACATTGAAAAGTCCGCCGGTGTGACTGTCCTTGGTCAGATACCGGACATCCATGCGACAAATGAGAATGCTGGCTGCTGGAAGCTGGCGGAGGGAGGTGCAGTGCTCTATGGCGAAAAAGAAAGAAAGCCGAAAGGTAGCGATTGAAGCTGTTCGTACAAGCAGAAAACGTCTGCTGACCAATGAATCTCCATTTGCGATCAAGGAAGCCTATGTAAAGTTGCGCACCAGTTTGATGTTCTGCATGACGGCGGATAAGGAGCGCCCATGTACGAGCTTCGCCGTCACTAGCTCGAAGCCCTCTGAGGGCAAGAGCCTGACAGCAGCAAACATTGCCATTAGCTATGCAATGTTGGGCAAAAAGGTGCTCTTGATCGATGCGGATATGCGCAAGCCGACACAGCGCCGCCTTTGGAGGGTGGAGAAGCCTACCGGCCTGTGCGACTTTCTTGCAAAAATATCGAAGCTCGAACTGGACAAGGTGAAAGATCTGCCGCTCTGGATCGTTTGCACTGGAACCATTCCGCCGAACCCCTCCGAATTGCTTTCATCCGAGCGCATGAAGCACTTCGTGGAAGAAAGTGCAAAGGTTTATGACTACATTATTATCGACACGCCGCCGATCAATACGGTCGCTGACGCGCAAATTGTTTCGACCTATGTGGACGGTGTGGTACTCGTAGTCAAGTCCGGCGATACGACGCAGGATGAGCTGAACGAGGCCATCGATGCGGTACGCCGTGCGGGCGGAAACCTATGCGGCACGGTGCTCAACGACCTGAATATGAAATCCGTGAAGTATGCTTACAAATATAAATATGGGGGCAAATACGGATATAAGTATTCCTATTCTGAGTCGTATGAAGCGCGGTAATATGAAGCTCGACTTGTCGCTTGACTACCATGCCCATATTCTTCCTGGCTGCGACCATGGGAGCGATGGCCTTGCGACCTCGTTGAAACAGGTGGAGATGGCAGCTTCTGCTGGCGTGAAAACGATCTGTGCAACGCCGCATTTTTACCCGCACAAGGAGTCCGTCGAATCCTTCCTGCGCCGTAGGGAGAAAACTGCAGGGCTGCTGCTCCGTGAGCTGCCTGAAAACGCTCCGCTGATTCAGCTCGGCGCAGAGGTGCTGATCTGCGATGGCATGGAACGGCTGGACGGCCTGAACCGCCTGTGCCGTGAGGGTACAAACGAGCTGTTGTTGGAAATGCCGTTTTATGCGTGGCCGGAGTCGATCTGGGACACGCTGTATCTTCTGTGTGACCTGGCGGATATTCAAATTGTCCTTGCTCACGCAGAGCGGTATCCTGCAGAGAATATTGAAAAACTGATTTGTGAGAGCGTGCCGCTCCAGCTCAATGCAGAATGCCTGACAAAGCCGCTGAAACGTAAACGGTATCTTGAATGGATTGAAAATGGATATGTAAAATACCTCGGAAGTGATATCCATATGCTGGGAGATTCGTACGAAGATTGGACTAAATGCCGAAGACTTCTAGGCAAATAATTGGAGCAGAAAGGGGCGCTTTATGAGCGCAGAGAGATATGGAGCATATTCTGTACTCATGTCAGTCTATAGCAAGGAAAACCCGGCATGGCTGAAACTTGCAATTGAAAGCATACAGGATCAAACACTGCCGACTAGCGATTTTGTTTTGGTATGTGATGGGCCGTTGACTCCGGAATTGGATGGTGTCATAGCTGAAAAGCATTGTCAGATGGGCGAAATCTTAATGGTCGTGCGGCTTGAGAAAAACGTGGGTTTGGGGAATGCCTTGAATGAAGGAATAAAACATTGCAGGAATGAACTGGTTGCGCGTATGGATAGTGATGATATTGCATATCCAGACAGATGCGAGAAGCAGGTCGCAATCTTCAATAAGTATCCGATTGTAAGTATTTGTTCAGGCATGGTAATGGAATTCTCGAAGAACCCGGAAACTATAAACTGCAAAAGGGTCTTGCCGGAGAAAAACAAAGAAATCATTGAGTTCGCTAAAAAGCGGAATCCGTTTAACCATCCATGTGTAATGTATAAAAAATCGGCAGTAGAGGCAGTAGGCTCGTATCAGCACTTTTATCTGCTGGAGGACTATTATCTGTGGATTCGAATGCTGATGGCTGGTTATGAGGGATACAATATTCAAGAGCCGCTGCTCTATATGAGAGCAGGTACAAGTATGTATAAACGAAGGGCGGGTCGGCGTTACGCAAAAACGCAGATAGAATTGTTCCGTTTCATGTGGAAGCAAGGATTCATAAATGCTTGGCAGTATGCTGAGAGTTGCATTATCCGAAGTAGTTCTGCGCTGTCACCGAACTGGCTGCGCAAGTATATGTATATAACTTTTCTGCGTAGCTAAGGGCGCACATATGAGAGTACTGGAACAACATACGGGAATGACGGCTCATCAGACACTTCTGCTTGAAATGCTGAAAGATATTGATATCGTCTGCAAAAGGCACCGAATATCATATCAGCTTTTTGCAGGCACGGCATTAGGAGCAGTCAGACATCACGGCTTCATTCCATGGGATGATGATGTGGATATTATAATGTCTCGCAGTGAGTATGAGCGTTTTTTCAAGGAAGCGGCCAAAGATTTTGACGAGACTTTATATTTTGCCCAGCAGGAACACAGCGCTCATTGGCCAATGCCCTACTCCAAATTGCGGCGAAACAATACGACCTGCATAGAGAAGTATTATCCAAAGGATTTGAAGACGCACCAAGGCGTGTATGTCGATATCTTCCCGTGCGATAACCTCTCTGATTGCACTTTGATGCGGAAGATACAGTTTTGTGTATCAAAAATCATTATTGCAAAAAGCCTATATGCTCGTGGGTATGAAACCAATAGCGTGATTAAGAAGCTATTCATGCAGGTATGCCGCATGTTCCCGCTCAAAGGGCTCAAGGCAATTTGTATACGAAAAAAAGATCAGAAATCGCAGTTAGTCCATACATTTTTTGGCGCAGGGAGCAAATACGAGAAAAATATATTCCCGCGGGCATGGATTGAGCAGTCCGTTGAGATGCAGTTCGAGGATGGAGTATTTCCGGTATCTGCCTATTATGACGAGCTGCTGACGAAGCTGTACGGCGATTACCACGCGCTCCCAAATCCGGAGGACAGAAAGTGCAAAGAGCATGTCGCCATTCTGGATCTGGAGCACCCGTATGAAGCGCATCTGTCGGAACTTCATAATATGCAGTTCGACGTTCTTACAAGAAGCATTCGATAAATGCGATTCCGGATATTTTCGAGGAGATAATATGGTAGAACCGCGAGTACTTGTTGTTAGTCACAATGTTTTCAGTTCTTCTGGAAACATGGGGAAAACAATGATGCATATGTTGGCTGGAATCCCCCCAGATAATCTCGCACAATTGTACTTCCATCAGGAGATTCCGACTCGAAGATGCTGTCTGCACTATTTCAGAATGACGGACAGCAATATTCTGCATTCGCTGTTTACACGAAAAACAGAGTTCAGGGTCTTTGATGCATCAGACATTGATGAATCGGCGGTGCAGAGCAGAACCGACACAGGCTGGCTGGCGAAGGTATATCAGTTTTCCAGACGGCGTACATCATTCATCTATTTTTTGCGGGACACAATGTGGAGATTCGGCAAATGGAAAACCAAAGCGCTTTTGGAGTGGGTGCAGGCATTTGCCCCTAATGTCATATTTTTAGCGGCCGGAGACTATGCGTTTCCCTATCGTATCGCCATTTGGCTGTCGGATTTCCTGCACATTCCGATTGTGATGTGGTGCGCAGATGATTTCTATATTGAGCCGCTGAATCATGGACCTTTTTTGCGTCGAATACAATGCCAACAGCTGGTGAAGCTGGCCCGAAAGGTCATTCATCGGGGCGGGACTATTGTTACGATCAGTGACATGATGCAAAGAGATTATGCACGCTTGTTTCAAGTTCCAACAAAAACGATCCGAATCTCAAGTGCAATTAACCATTACTCGCTGCCTGCTGATTCCCGGTCGGGTGTTGTTTATGTTGGGAATTTGGGAATCAATCGCATTGTACCGCTGACTGAACTGGGGCGTGCGCTCAGGGCAGCCGCAATAACTGGATTTGAGACAATCAATGTATATTCCGGTGAGCGGAATTCCACAATTCTTCAACAAATCAACAAGGGAAATGGATTGACTTATTGCGGATGTATTTCTGAGCGAGAGGTTGAGCGGCTCTTAGGGACAAGTAAGTTTATTATCTTTACTGAAGCCTTTGATAACAAATCAATTTGTCGTACTAAGTATTCCCTTTCTACAAAAATTGCAGAAAGCCTACGAAGCGGAGCATGCATTCTTGCGTATGGGCCATCTGAAATTGCAGCAATTGATTATTTGAGACGTTATCGTGCTGCATACATACTCGAAAAAGCAGAAGAACTTCCTAATGCAATACGGCATTTATGCGAAGAAGCCAATGAGTACAGTCATTATACACTATGCGCACAATCATTGGCCGAACAGTTTCATAGCGCTGAAGTTAATGAAGAATGTCTAAGAGATATTTTCGTGGAAGCAATTAGTAATTATAAAACTGCGGAGGTCAAGGAATGCAAGACGACAAAGTGACAAGCAAACAAAACAAAATCCGAATACGCCAAAGGAATGCAGGGATGACATATCGAAAATGGATATCAGTATTTTTGTGCGTCATATTCGTGTGTGGCCTGTTGGCCGGGTGCGGCAATGACAAAGTGCAAGAAGAACAGAATGATAATGTTTCTGCAAATACGATTCCAGAAGATGTAGTCGTTCATACGGACTACGGTGATCTGCACTATCCGGATCGTTGGCAGGAGTATGTTACCATTCGCCAGGAGCAGAACGGCAACACGATTGCGGTTACCTTTGAAACCAAGAGCGGAGAAGAAACCTATGAATTGTTCAAGGTTTTAATTGGTGATGACAGCAGTGAGGTTGTCGGCAGCCTGACGGACGACACGGGAACCCAGCGAAATGTTTATCTGCATGTTGAGGAACTGCCTGCCGATTCTGGCTTGGAAGAGACAGAGCAGACCCGCTTCTACGCAATGCAAGAGGACTTAAATTATCTGATCGATCATTTAAGCTGAATGTAATTACAATAGGAGGAGAACTGTTATGACAAGCAGACTGATGAAACGACATTTGTCTTTGTGCCTTGTTCTTGTGATGCTGCTGACAGCTATGCTGCCGGTCAGCGTCTTCGCGGCGGGCTCAAACGATGAAGGCTCTGCTGCTTCCGGGGGGAACGCAGCTGCAACTACGATGATTTCAGACTATGCAACATTCCTTTCCTGTTTCAAGGTTCTGGAAGGCTATGCCCAGACCTATGCGGAAGAAAATACTGGTGAGGATGCCAATGCGCTGATCATCAACTATATCCGTACAGGCGTGGAGCGGTACACCTCCGGCACTTGGGAAATGGTCTGCGGCAAGGAGAATACTGCCTTTACCGCCTATGTTTCCGAGCAGGATACCGCGAACAATACCTCGGCTTCTGCACTGAAGAACTTGGGCAACTTCACATTGCCCAATGGCAATAAAGTTGACCTTGGCCATGTGTTTGGCGCAATGGATGTGGCCAATTACGCCAAGGTGCAGGGCATGACGGATGCTGTTGTTCAGGCTCGTGCCGACATGGGCAGTTGGGCCGGTGATATCGCCGACCTGATGTTCTGCGCCGAAAATGTGGACATCCCCGAGAAGGTGGATACCACGGAGACGGACGTTGACATTCTGGCTGCCAACATTCGTACAAAATACCTCGGTGTAGATTATGGCACACTCAACAGTGTGGATCACTCCTTCACTGATACGGACCTCTATGGCGACATGGATGCGTTCTATCTCACAACGGAGATGAACCGCGGCGGTGTGGCGTTGAGCACGATCATTGAGAACTACTTTACCGCAGGGCTTACAGACGCAAGCCGCGCTTCCTACTTCCTGACCAACCGTCTGGGCGGCATGGTCACCAAAGACGGTATCCGGAGCAAGGTCCTGAGCACCTATACCGGGAATACCCTGATCGGTGCGCTGGAGAGCTCGTACTCGCTGACAGATCTGCCCAATTGCGAGACGCTGCGCAAGGCCTGCTGCTATGCATTTGCGGATTATCTGTTTGATCTGGCTGGCGATCCCAACGGCACGGATCCCGTTGATCCCGACCCGGTCGATCCGGATCCTAAGCCCGAGCCGAAGCCGGATAATGCCTACTATTCTGTGTTTTCTTCGGATACGACGACTGTTGCCCCCGGCGTGACGCAGACGATCAATTACGCACTGACCAAGGACGACAAGCAGATCGTCTACTACATTGCCACGGCGGATATCGCCCGGGAGGATGTGAGCATCCACGCCAATTATCACGACAACGATCCGAGCCAGGGCTGGGCAATGTCCCGCGTGTCCGATCAGATGGCGGCGGCTCAGAAGCGTCATTCCGATCCGTCCGATGCGGCAAACTACGTCGAGCACTACAATGCAGTGGTCGGCGTCAATGCAGACTTTTATAACATGACGACCGGCGCTCCCGGCGGCGCGCTGGTCATGGATGGCGTCGAGTATCACGGCGGCACCTCCGAAAACTTCTTTGCGATTCTGAAGGATGGAACCGCCATGATCGGCAGCTCCAGCGATTACGCAGCCTATAAAGACCAAATCCAAGAGGCTGTCGGCGGCAGCGTTTATCTGGTCAAAGATGGGAAGGCCGTCGTGACCAGTGCGGCGGACTATTATAACAGCCGTCATTCCCGCACTTGTGTGGGTATCACTGCTGAGGGCAAGGTCATCATGATGGTGCTGGACGGCCGTCAGGAACCCTTCTCCGCCGGCGGCAGTGCTGAAGAACTGGCACAGATTATGCTGGACGCAGGCTGTGTGACTGCAATCAATCTGGATGGCGGCGGTTCCACTACCTTCGTAGCGAAGCAGGAAGGCAGCAATACGCTCACGGTTGTGAACCGTCCTTCGGATGGTTATGAGCGTTCCGTTAGTTCCTCTCTGATGGTGGTCTCCACGGCCCCTGTCTCTACGGAGTTTGATCATGCCCTGATCACCTCTGCTTACGATTACTTGACGAGCGGCGCCACGGTTCGTCTGGTTGCTTCCGGTGTCAGTGTGTCCGGCAGCGCGGCGGAACTCCCTGCCGATATCACATGGAAGTCCGCGGATGAAACCATCGGTACCGTCTCTGAAGATGGTGTTTTCACCGCCGTCAAGAAAGGCAGCGTGGAGATCCAGCTCCTGTCCGGTGACACGGTGATCGGCAGCAAGACGCTTACCGTGGTCGAGCCGAATGGACTGAAATTCTCCAAAACGAGCATCAACGCCATCTACGGGGATTCGGTGCGCCTTCCTCTGGTTGCAACCTATAACGAGAATCCCGTCGCTGTGTGCGCGGGCGATATCACATTTGAACTGAGCAACAGCGCAGCAGGTACTGTGGAAGCTGCGAACAATGGCTTTGCCTTTACTGGCAGCGAGGGATCCGGCCTGCGCAATGTGACCATTACGGCTATGATCACGCGGGACTATTCCATCAGTGCCACGATCAAGGTCGCCATGTACAGTGCCAATCAGGCGATTTTCGACTTTGACAACACCACAGGCGGCGACAGAACCTTCGCATGGACAAGAGAAGTCTCCAACGCGGAATATCTCCCCGGCGGCGACGGCGAGACAGACCGCTATCATGTGATCGATCCCAGCCAGCCCATGAACGTCACCTATGTCTTCGGACTGGATATGATGACGATCAAGATGCCTGAAAAGCTGAAGCCGCTTCTGTCCATGGTTGCTGGCGGCGATATTTCCGGCATCACGGCCTGGGACCTGCTGCTCCAGCTGGCAGAGCGCGTCAGCCCGAAGACCGAGGTGACGGTGAAGTTCCAGTTCGACCAGAATGTCGATGTGGACATTTCCAACCTGACGGTGTCGAATGATTATTTCCGTCTGACGTCCGCATCCATGGACGAGAATAATCTGCTCACGGTGAAGTGCAATTTCATCAAGCAGAGCCAGGCCATTGATCCTGAAACGGCCAACCCCATCTGCATTCTCAGTGGTGTAAAGATGACCGCTAAGAACGGCGCGAATCAGACGCTGACAATTACGAACGCTGGTTCGATCGGCTATGATATCTATCTTGGCGCAAACGCGCTCTACAGTATGGCCAAGCAGACCTCTTTCCAAGAGCAATATGGTATTTATCCCTATGAGGAGCCGGAAAATGTCACACATCCCAAGGGCGGCCATTTTTACTGCGAATCGTATCAGAAATTTACGGATAAGTTCATTCTGGATGGCACAGTCTGGTCCGGCTGGAAGCAGATCAACGGCGCAACCTACTACTTTGTGGATAACGTCGCTGTGAAGGGCGTTCACAAGGTCCCTGGTCTCAACGATGAAAGCAACGAGTATTTCTACCAGTTCAATGAGACGACCGGTGCTTGCGAGGGTAAGGTCACAGGCCTGTTCGAACTTGACGGCGCACGGTATTACGCCATCAACGGTGTGGCCAAGTCTGGCTGGTGGAACCTGACGGATGCAGATGGTGAGAACAGCTATTATTACTTTGATAAAGAGACATTCAAAGGACTGAATGGCCCGAGTAGAGCATTCTTCGAGAATGTGACGTACACGTTTGATAACGGAAAGCTGTTGAAGGGAGAATGGCTGACAACCGATCAAGGAACCAAGTATTATTATGGGCCGACATTCGTACAGGGAAAATGGTATACGGTTGAAGGCGAAAAGTACTATTTCGACCCGCAGGGCTATCGTTATACAGGGCTTAGATATGTGAAAGAAAGCTACAATCACGATGATCATATCTACTGGTATGACTTTGGCGAAGATGGGATTTGCCACGGCGTATATCAGCACACAGGCCTCTTCTATCTTAACGGAAATACGTACTACACCATCGACGGAATGGTCTGCTTTGGCCTGTATTTAGCGGAAGATGGATACTACTACTATTTTGGAAGTGGCAATTATACCGCTGTTAAGAACACCCGTCACTGGGTATCCTTCCCGAATGACACTGGTCTTGCACAGGCGTTCTACGATTTTGACGAAAACGGCAGGATGATTATTGATAATCCGGATCCGAGCAAAAACGGCATTGTCAACGAAGACGGTACGCTCTATTACTACGTGAATGGTGTCAGGAACTATGCCGGTCTGATTCAAATTGACGGTGACTACTATTACGTGAACAGTTCCTGCAAAGTAGTCACGAGTCAGCGTTACTGGGTATCTAAGACCAATGATCTGCTTCCTGCCACCTTCTATAACTTCGATGCAGACGGTAAGATGACGGATGCACCGATTCCGACGCCGGATCCTGACCCGAATCCCAATCCTGATCCCGGGGTGAAGAACGGCATCGTCAACGAGGATGGCGAGCTGTATTACTATGTCAATGGCGTCAAGACCTACGCGGGCCTGATCAAGATCGACGGCGATTACTACTATGTGAACAGCTCCTGCAAGGTCGTAACAAATTGCCGTTACTGGATTAGCAAGACCAATGATCTGTTGCCCGCAACCTTCTATAACTTCGATGCAGACGGCAAGATGACTGATGCACCCATTCCGACGCCTGACCCCGATCCTAATCCCAATCCTGATCCCGAGGTGAAGAACGGCATCGTCAGCGAGGACGGCGAGCTGTATTACTATGTCAATGGTGTCAAGACCTACGCTGGTCTGATTCAGATTGACGGCGATTATTACTATGTGAACAGCTCTTGCAAGGTTGTTACCAACCAGCGCTACTGGATCAGCAAGACCAATGATCTGCTGCCCGCAACCTTCTATACCTTTGATGCAGACGGCAAGATGACCGATGCACCCATTCCGACACCTGACCCCGATCCGGATCCCAATCCTGATCCCGGGGTGAAGAACGGCATCGTCAATGAAGATGGTGAGTTGTATTACTATGTCAATGGTGTCAAGACCTACGCTGGTCTG
>ULVP01049435.1_pt1 | contig 15186 bp, 10 predicted proteins | sample 1959551 | NCBI WGS metagenome assembly ULVP01 (sample SAMEA4835789, study PRJEB28245) | human gut metagenome | biome: gut microbiome; material: fecal sample | place: Denmark | collected 2008 | reverse complement strand
CCATATGAAATCCGGCTCTGCTATTTAATCAGCGTTTCCCTTATATTATACCCGATAAAAAAGGCGGTGGCTAGGAAGCCGGGCATCGGCGTGCTCATAGGGAGCGGCACTCCATATACAGAGGGAGATAGGCCTCCTATATGTATGATTTTAACTCATTTCCAATGACTTCTTCATATAGAATAAGCATACATGTTCCGGTTTGCATAAAAAAGTGTATACTATAAGAAGAAGGACGGATCAGAATTTCTTCGATCAAGAGATCCTGATCGTCCATCCTTCCGTATGATTCTATGCCAAAAGGAGGAGTCACTATGTTCCGTTTCACATTACCTAGAGATATTTATTGTGGTCATGGAGCCATTGATGAGCTGTCTTTGCTGAAGGGGCACAAGAAAGCTTTCATTTGCACCGGTGGTCATTCCATGCGGGCAGGCGGTTTCCTTCAGAAGACTGAAAAGGTGCTGAAGGACGCAGGACTTGCCACCTATACGCTCGAAGGCATCACACCAGATCCATCCATTGAAGAAGTGCAGAAGGGCGCGAAGCTGATGGAAGAATTCCAGCCGGACGTGATCGTGGCGATCGGCGGCGGTTCACCGATTGATGCAGCCAAGGCCATGTGGGTCTTCTATGAATATCCGAATCTGACATTCGATGAGATCAAAAAGCCATTCTCTTTGCCGCCGCTTCGTCAGAAGGCGATCTTCGTCGCTATCCCATCCACATCGGGGACTGCGACAGAAGTCACGGCTTTCTCTGTCATCACCGACTACTCGACAGGCATCAAGTATCCGCTCGCTGATTTCAACCTGACGCCGGATCTTGCCATCCTTGACCTCGATATCCCGTTCACCATGCCGAAGAAGCTCACCGCGCATACAGGGATGGATGCGCTGACACATGCGACCGAGGCCTATGTGTCAAAGTTTGCGAATGGCTTCACGGAACCGCTCTCCAAGCAGGCTGTCTCCGATATTTTTGACAACATCGTAGAGTCGTATCATGGAGACAAGGAAGCCAGAGGCAAAATGCATATCGCGCAGTGCCTTGCCGGCATGGCCTTCTCAAACGGACTTCTGGGGATCACACATTCTCTGGCGCATAAGATCGGTGCCGTCTTCCATGTCCCGCATGGTTGTGCGAATGCCATCTTGATGCCGTATGTCATCCAGTTCAACAAGAAAGCCTGTCTTTCGCGCTATGCCGATCTCGCTCGCGTGGCAGGCCTTCCGGGACGCACAGATGCACAGCTTGTCATTTCCTATGAGGAAGCTATCCAGAAACTGAATCAGAAGATGGACATCCCACTGACACTCAAAGACTATGGGGTGTCAGAGGAGCTGTACCTTGCCAAAAAGGATGCCATCGCTGAGAATGCCGTCCTCGATGCCTGCACTCCGGAGAACCCGCGTGAGGCAGATGCGGAAGCTATGGCAAAGATCCTCGAATGTGCTTACTATGGGAAGACTGTAAATTTCTGAGAGATCGGCTTTAGCGAAAAGGTGACTGCCAATAAAAAAGCACTGTGAGATCCACAGTGCTTTTTTTGGTGCGAGCGAAGGGACTCGAACCCCCATGCACAAGGCGCAGGATCCTAAATCCTGTGCGTCTACCAATTCCGCCACGCTCGCATGGCTTGCGATACCTATTATATAAGGTTGGGACCTTTTGGTCAATGGGTGGTGAGCAGATGATTTTGGGCGAGGAAAAAAAACGTATCATTCGATATTGAACTATTTGAATATTGTGATATAATACTACATAGAGAGATGTAAATATAGAAAGAAGGGAAATAAGGAGCCGAGCGCTTGAGAATTTCACTCTTGCCAAATCACAAGCTGCGGTCGCACCGACATTTCCTTCCTACAGGGAAGCCGACATGCGGCCCCCTGTGAGTTTTCCCAAAGGAGGGAACGACTATGAAAAAGTATGTATGCACTGTATGCGGATGGATTTACGATGAAGCCAAAGGTGATCCGGATAATGGCATCGCCCCGGGAACCAAGTTTGAAGATCTGCCGGCAGACTATGTATGCCCGGTCTGCGGCGCCGGTAAGGATGAATTTGAAGTTTATGAAGGATGATTGTTAATTATTGTTTCTGAAAACAATAAACAATACTTGACAATGAAGGCAATGTGAGGTAATATAGAATCGTAAACAAAAGGAAATCACCATTGGCCGTGATGATTCCACTCATTGTTACAAATCTTTCTCAACAACTCCAAACACCTCTAAAAAGCCTCCCTTCGGGGAGGCTTTAGGCGTCTCATGGGGAAACGAATGTAAAAAGGCGGTGTGACAAAACATACAGGTTTTTGTCACACCGCCTTTGCTGCCGAAAGAGGCGTCTCAGAGCTGTGCCGTGCAGTGCGGGCAGCGGGTCGCATCATCTGCGATCGCTTCTTTGCAGTAGGGGCACTTTCTGATTTCCTTTGGCGGAGCTTTCGGGAAGAAGTGGTTGATCTGCTTGATGGCGATAAAAATGACGAAAGCAATGATCAGGAAATCAATGACTGCATTCAGGAATTCTCCGTATGCGATGACCGGGATGCCGAGCTCTTTGGCTTCGGCGAGCGTGGAGACCGGGGTATCGCTCAGAGGGATGAAAAGGTTGGAGAAATCGATACCACCCAGAAGGTAGCCCAGAGGAGGCATGATGACATGGCTGACCAGAGAAGAAACGATCTTTCCGAATGCAGCGCCGATGACTACACCGACTGCCATGTCTACTACATTGCCGCGGAGGGCAAAGTCTTTGAATTCTTTAAGCATACCCATGAGGGAACGTCTCCTTTCTAAAAAATAAAGAAATTATTTTTCATATCTTACCACAAGTGGAGGAAAGTTGGGAAGAGTAGAGTATAAAAATGGCAGATCGAAAAAAGAGAGCATCTGACGAGGGGTCATAGAGACCAGGGCACTGTATTCTTTTTTTCTTACAGAGGTTTGACACATTCCTTTATCTATGCTATAGTATGTCCAATAAGCGATGAAGAAAAAGAGTACGCAGGGATTTCTTCTCTTAGCGAGTCCGGACAGTGCAAGCGGGCAGAGAAACTTTGCTGAAGTGCGTTTCAGAGCCAGGAGACCGAAAAGAAGTAGGCTCTCCCGGGGATTCCCGTTATAGGATCAGAGTCTGTTTGGACTTAAAGAGGCCGATGCGGTGACGCAACGGTGAAATTGGGTGAGAATCACGAGTCTTTCGTCCCATGGGGGAGGAAGGGCTTTTTTTATTGTTTGAAATGAAGATCTTGCCCGATGCGGCAATGTTTCGCGAGCCTTGCTGCATCCATAGAATCTGCTGCTGAACTCTTTTTCATTGATCGCCATAGTAGGAATAGTAGGAAATGATAGGAGGAAATGATATGAATAAAAATGAGGATGTCAAAAACTTAGCACAGAGCGTGCTGAAAGAGCACCAGACAAAAAAGCAGGGACGGCAGTTTATTCTCTGGATCCTGGCATTGGTCGTGGGCGCCGCTCTGGGCTGGCTCGGGATCAAGCCTTTGAATGAGCTCTTTAATTTTATCGCGACGGTATTCACCCGTTTGTTCCAGTTCATCGCGGTACCGACGATCGCGCTCGCTGTCATCACGACACTGGCTGCACTCGGTGGCAAGAAGGAAACCGGTCGCATTTTTGCACACGCGGTCGTCTACACGCTTCTCACTACCGTCTTTGCGGCAGGTATCGGGCTTGCGATGTATCTCTGGGTGACACCGGGGAATCTGCCGACGGATCTGGCGAGTGCAGGGGCTTCGAGCGTGCCGCAGAAGCTGGGAACGGTCACATACTATGACCACATTTTGAATGTCATTCCGAATAACATTCTGCAGCCATTCCTGTCCGGCAATGTACTTGCTGTCATGCTGATCGCAGCCTCCTTCGGTCTCGGGCTTGCCTTCATGCCGAAGACGGAGAATCGCGAAGTCCTCCTGAAGGGCATCCTTGGTTTTCAGGAGCTTCTCTTTACGCTGATCAAAGCGCTTCTCGCCATTCTTCCTGTCGGCATTCTGGCTTTTGCAGGGCAGCTCTCCGCCCAGATCGAAGCAGGGGTCATCGTAGGGGCGCTTGGGAAATACACGCTCGTCATCATGGCAAGCAACGGTATCCAGTTCTTCCTTGTCCTGCCGCTCTTCCTTCTGGCTCGTGGACTGAATCCGATCGATGTTTTCAAGAAAATGTCTCCTGCTATTGCAGTCGCTCTCTTCACCAAGAGCTCTGCGGGCACACTGCCGGTAACGCTTGCCTCGGCGGAGAAGAATCTAAAGGCGAATCCGGCTGTTTCACGCTTTGTACTTCCGATCTGCACGACCATCAACATGAACGGATGCGCAGCCTTCATACTGATCACTTCGCTCTTCGTCATGCAGAATGCGGGGATCGAGCTTTCGATGACGACCATGCTCACATGGCTCATCGTCGCAGTACTCGCAGCTGTCGGCAATGCAGGCGTACCGATGGGATGCTACTTCCTGACGCTTTCCCTCATGAGCGGTATCGGCGCACCGATCGGCATCATGGGCCTCATCCTTCCGATCTATACGATCATCGATATGATCGAGACAGCAGAGAATGTCTGGTCTGATTCCTGCGTCTGCGCGATGACGGATCATGATCTGAAAGGGAAATTGAATCACGAATAGAAAAAACCGCTGTCCGAATGGTTTCGGACAGCGGTTTTTAGGTGAGGTTCAGAGGGTTCAGCGGGGGTGGTGCGGCACATTTCGTCATCCTGAGCGGAGAAAAACGTCGCGTGTTAAGGAAACTCTGATTCAATCGCAGAATCAGAGTTCATATGAATTTTTATACATAGCTTCGTCACCATCTTGATATAGTCGAAGTCATATTTTTCTGTGAGATCGACTTCTGCCTCGGCGAGGAAGATTGGGGTCTGGTCGAATGCGGAGAGGTGCATCCAGGCAGCGACCGGTACGCGGTCGACTTCTTTGCCGGCAAGGGCGGCTCTGACTCGTCCTTCTCTATTCATACAGGGTCTCCTTTCTGTATAAGAAATCATGAGATTCGCCATATTGTAGCATAGGTGGAAAGGTCGCGTGATATAATGAGGGGAAAGAGGAATGGCTGTGGGTTCAGGGTTAGCCCTTGGGGCGTGCCGTTCCTTTGATTACATTTGAAAACCTCGCTTGAATGAGAAATTAGAAATGAGAAATGCGAAATGATGGTGCAGCGCATAAGAATATAGAAGCGCCGCAGAGTATAAATAGTGGCGATGCCATGAGCTGACATTCCAATCACCAGTCACTGGTTACTTGAGACTTCTAATCCCTAATCCCTAATCCCTAATCCCTAATCCCTAGACACTCATTCCTAATTTGAGCCACACTTTCTTTCTCGATGTATGGGGAGATGCTCCGCGGAGCGAACACGGAACCCGACGACCTTTAAAATCTAGGAGCTTTTTATGAAACTGTTTCGGACACGTTTTTCTTACCTATATATATGCTTTTCTTTCTCCTTGGCGGCTGCGCTCTGGTACACGGTGAAGATAGACTGTCTGGATCGGGCAGGAGAGCTCAAAGCGGCCGGGCGCGCGCTCCTGGACTTTTGGGACGTGCCGATCCTTCTTCTGGGGACGGCGTTCTTTTCTCTTTTACTGCCCAAACTGGTCGATCGGCTTTCCGGCTTTTCTTGTTCGAGGAGAACGGCAGCAGATCGGACATGGGTTCTTCCTGCATTCCTTCTGATGGCGCTTTGGCAGCTGTCCTTCCTTCTCTCGTTTTATCCGGCGCCGGGAATGAATGACACGGTCTTCATGATGGAGAATCCGCTCTATGCAAGCGTGCAGTTTCCCTGGCTGTATTCGGTGATATACGGCTATGGTGCGGGCTGGGGAAAGGAGGTGCTGGGGAGCCGGGAGCCGGTCATCTTTTTCTTTTCTCTGCTGCAGCTTCTTTTGATCTCCTATGGGCTTACCGCCTTTGCCTTCTGGGTGAAGGGACGAGTGCATGATCTTGCCGGATGGGGGCTGTACGGGTACTTTCTCTTTTTTCCGATGGTGGGAAATTATAGTATCGCGGCAGTGCGCGATGGTCTTTTCTCTCTGGGGTTGCTCTTTTTCGTATGGCTCTTCCTTCGGCGCGCGGAAGGGGAGCCTTGGGGGAGGGCGTCTCTGGGGATCCTTGCTGCGGCGCTTCTTGCGATGCTGCTTCGCAGCAATGGCCTCCTTGTCGCGCTGTCGGTATCCCTTGCTCTCTTTTTTCTGGAGAAGCGGAAGGAGATCCTCCTCTTTTTTGTGATTTTTGCGTTGATTTCCATTGTTCCCGCCCAGGTCATCCAGCGCACCCATCACTGGGAGCCGCTCTTTCAGGAGTCTATGGCGATCCCGCTCCAGCAGCTGGGGCGGACGATGGTGCTTGGCGGTGAGCGAAGCGAGGAAACGAAAACGCTGATGGAAAGCCTTCTCACCGAAGAGAAGTGGAAGAAAGAATACTCACCCTATACCGTGGACTTTGTAAAGTGGCATGACCATTTCCATAGAAACTGGCTGAATGGGCAGAAAAAAGAATTCCTGTCGGCATGGGTGGATACCGGTTTGAGAAATCCGCGGATTTATGTCGAAGGCTGGCTGACGGAGACATATGCCCTTTGGAATCTGGATCCCTTCGAGTATGACGTGCAGTCGCGCTTCGGCTGGGCGCTTTCGGATGAGAATACGAAAGACATGAAGCCGGCGGATAACGACCGCATGGCGACGGGGGATTTCCCGATGCCGCTTTGGCTCAAGGCGCGGCTGGCGAATGTCTCCTATGAGGGAAGCCATTTCATCGGGACAGGGCTTTCGCTCTGGATCACGCTCTTTCTGGGGCTCGTCTGGATCAGACAGGGGAAAAAGGAATATCTCTGGGCGCTTTTGCCGCTTCTAGTGAATACAGCCACTCTCCTCCTCTCCACGCCGGCCTCCTCCGTTTTCCGCTATTCTTTCGCCTATGTCCTCTGCCTGCCCGTGCTGGGAATCCTTACGGTGGTGGGACGTAGTGAAAGTGAAGGGTGACAAGGGAGATGGGTTCAAGAGGTTCAATGCGCTGCACTATCCCCTTAGAACCCTTAGAACCCCTTGAACCCTTAAAACCCATTATACCTGCTGACCCTAGTCCCCAGTCACTATTTCCCAAAGGAGTTCTCTCTATGAATGATTCACAAAAAGCTGCCATCCACTCCGAAGGTCCCACGCTTTTGATCGCGGGACCGGGGACGGGAAAGACCTATACCATCATTCAGCGCGTGCTTTACCTCATCCGCGAGAAGAGGGTGAAGCCGGAAGAGATCATGCTGGTCACGTACACACAGAAGGCATCGAAGGAGCTGACGACGCGTCTCACGGATGTACTGTCGAAGGCGGGCATCGAGGTGAATCTGCATGAGATGTACATCGGTACCTTTCATCACATTTGCCGAAAGATCCTGAAAGAGTTTCAGGAGTATACGCATCTTCCGAAAAATTATCTGGCAGTGGATCAGTTCGAGCAGCAGTACATGGTGTATGAGCATCTGCAGGAATTTGCGGCGATCCCGAATTTTCGCCGTGTGATACAGGACTCCTATCTGAAGCAGGGAAAGCTGATCGGTATTTCTCCATGGCGCCAATGCCAGACGATCTGCCGCTATGTGAATGGTCTCTCCGAGGAGCTGCTCTTGCCGGAAGAGATGCGGCGGACATGCGGGAATCTACTGGGCGGGCGCATAGAAGTGCTCGCACGGATGATGATGAAGTACACGCGCCTCGAAGAGGAAAGTCATTTCATTGATTTCTCCCGCCTGCAGAAGGAGACATATGCGCTTCTTTCTTCCTATCCGGAGATCCTTGATAGCTTGCAGAAACGGATCCGGTACATCATGATCGATGAGTATCAGGATACGAATTTCATCCAGGAGCAGCTCATCCGTCTTCTTGGGGGCTGTTCTCAGCAGATCTTCGTGGTGGGGGATGATGACCAGAGCATTTATCGCTTCCGTGGGGCATCCATCGGAAATATTCTGGGATTTTCGAAGACCTATGAGACATACCATACATGCAAGCTGGATACGAATTATCGTTCGCATCCGGGAATTGTCGGCTTCTGCATCGCATGGATGAAACGGCAGACGAAGTGGCGGGGGCCCGATGGGCGCTTCTATCGCTATCTGAAAGGGGAGATCAAGGCTGCTTCTGCGGAGAAGGGGACGCCGGTCCTTCGCATCACGGGAAGAAGCCGGACGGAGTGCTATACGAGGGTCGCTGATTTCATCGAAGGACTAAAGAAGCGGGGGCAGATCTCCGACTACAATCAGGTGGCGGTGCTCTGCTCTTCGGTGAAGAATCCGAATTCCCGCGTGCTACAGAGCCAGCTTTCACGAAGGGGCATCTCATCTTATGCACCGCGGGCGGGCAGGTTCTTTGAACGAAAAGAAGTGAAGTGGCTGATCGGCGCGCTCCTCCTGCTGTTTCCTGATTTCACAGATGCGATGGAAAAGGAGACGGAGATGCAGGAGACGAAGGGGATCCTCGAGCTGTACCTGGCCTGCATGGGCGTCGCGAACATGATGCTTGCGCGGCCGGAGCATAAGGCACTGAAAGACTGGATCGACCGGACGAAAAGCTTCATTTCTTATGAAAAGAAGATTCCTTCCTCCTTCCTGCACCTGGTTTATCAAATGTTTGCCTTCGAGCCTTTTTCAGGGCTCTTGGATGACGCTGTGAAGGACGAGTCGAATGAGGCAAGAAATCTCTCAGCCATTACGCGCCTCATCCAGCGCTTCGGATTCTTCCTGCCGGAAAATCATGGGCATGGCGAGGAAACGATAGCGGATGTGCAGCTCTTCTTCTCCCGCTATCTTCGGCTTTGGTTTGAGAATGGCGTCAATGAGTACGAAGATGAGGAGCGCTATGCGCCTTCCGGTTCGGTGTCTTTTCTGAACATCCACCAGTCGAAGGGGCTGGAGTATCCGGTCGTGATCGTGCCGTCGCTCGAGGACTACCCTCGCTGGCAGGCAGAAAGTGACCTGATCACCCGTGTGGTGGAGACGGCCGCAGGGAGAAAGCCCTGCGAGCCGATGAACGATACGAAGGACTTCGACTTCTGGCGGAAATACTACACGGCTTTTTCGCGTGCAGAGACACTCCTCGTTCTTGCGTCCCCGCTGGGGAAAAATGAGATCTCTGAGGCTTTCCGTCCGCTCATGTATGAGCTTCCTGAGTACGATGCGGAGGCTGCAGACTACCGGCATCTTCGATGCCGTCCGGTGGGGCGGAATGTATGTAAGCCGCGTTTCGCCTTCACGTCGCAGATCGCCCTTTATGAAGAATGTCCGATGAAGTATCTCTGGCATCGCGTCTACCGTTTCGCAGGCACGCAGGGGAGTCATGCCATGTACGGTGAGCTTGTCCATGAGACGATCGAGGATATCCACCGCGCGGTCCTTCGCGGAGAGGCCGATCGCGTGACGCCCTCTGTGATCTACGGCTGGATGATGGCGAATTACATTTCCCTGTCTGAGAAAGAGAATAGCTGGCTCCCTGAGGCAAAACTGAAGCAGGCCTTTTCAGAGATTCGTGGATATGTGGATTTCCGGAAAGGAAACTGGAATGATGCGCTTGCTGCCGAATGCCCTCTTGAGCTGGTCAAAGAGGACTACATTCTGAACGGCACCATCGACCTTCTCTCAGGAAATAGGGATCAGGTACGGGTCATAGACTTCAAGACCGGAAAGAAACCGCCGATGGACAGTCCCCTTATGGAAAAATACCTGAGCCAGCTCGAGGTATATGCCTACCTCGTCGAAACGAAACTCGGCCGCTCCGTGGAAAGGCTCGTCCTGTACTTCACCAGTGATGCCGAGGATCCATGCGTTGTTTTTCCTATGAGCAAAGAACGCGTGAAGAAACGGATAGAGGAATTCGACAAGACGTCGAGGCGGATCCTGGCGCGTGATTTTGCGCGCCGCTGTGAAATGAAAAAGAACGAACTTCCGACGGCGTGCCGGTTCTGTGATTTCAGAAAATATTGTGGAAGATAATGGGTTCAGGGTTCAGGTTGATGGGTTCAGGGTTGTGGTGGCAGCTTCGCTGCAAAATATATATTTGCGGCGAAGCCGCCACCACCATTTCTAATTTCTCATTCAAACGAGGCTTTCAAATGGAATCAAAGGGCGACCCGCCCCCATGGCTACCCCCGAACCCCGAACCCTGAACCTTGAACCCTGAACCCTAAATAATAAATCTACGATTATGATAAGCATGATACATAATGAATACTATATCATTACACATCTATTCATATCATTTATTAAAACCATGATTGATACCAATTCATACAGGCTATTGATTTTGCGCCTTTCACTGGTTAAAATAGTACTATCAAACGCTAAAAGCGCATCAGAATGACGCGATCATCGTGCTCATTCTATTTTATTGAGAGGGAGAATCTCATGAGACGAATCCATAAAGTACTGGTAGCCAACCGCGGCGAGATCGCGATCCGCGTATTCCGAGCCTGCAGTGAAATGGGCATCCGCACCGTGGCTATCTATTCGAAAGAAGATATCCTGTCCCTGCACAGAAACCGTGCGGACGAAGCCTATCTGGTCGGTGAAGGGGATAAGCCGATCGACGCATACCTTGATATCGAAGATATCATCCGTATCTGTAAGGAGCATGACGTCGATGCCATTCATCCGGGCTACGGCTTCCTTGCTGAAAATGCGAAGCTCGCCCAGCGTTGCGAAGAAGAAGGCATCATTTTCATCGGACCGAAGGTCGAACATCTCATCATGTTTGGTGACAAGGTGAATGCACGCATTCAGGCAGAAAAAGCGCAGATCCCGATGATTCCGGGGACCAAGGGTGCGGTTCACAGCTTTGACGAAGTGAAGGCTTTCGCAGAAACCTACGGATTCCCGGTCATGATCAAAGCCGTCAATGGCGGCGGCGGACGCGGCATGAGAAATGTCGACCGCATGGAAGATCTGGAAGAAGCGTACAACCGTGCGCGTTCTGAAGCAAAAATGGCCTTCGGTGATGATGAAGTCTATGTTGAACGCTGCATCATGAACCCGAAGCATATCGAAGTGCAGGTCATGGGTGATGAGCACGGCAATGTGGTGCATCTCTTCGAACGTGACTGCTCCATCCAGCGCCGTCACCAGAAGGTCATCGAAATGGCGCCGGCATGGTCTCTTCCGAAGGCGCTCAGAAAGAACATCTGCGATGCAGCTGTCAAACTGATGAAGAATGTCCACTATGTGAATGCCGGCACGGTCGAATTCCTGGTCGATCAGGATGAAAAGCACTTCTATTTCATCGAAGTTAATCCGCGTGTCCAGGTCGAACACACCGTCACGGAAATGATCACCAATGTGGATATCGTAAAGAGCCAGATCCTCATCGCTGAGGGCTATGCTCTTGACGGGCCGGAGATCGCCATTGGCCAGCAGAATGAGATCTGGTACAAAGGCGTTGCGATCCAGTGCCGTATCACCACGGAAGATCCGCAGAACAATTTCATGCCGGATACCGGTAAGATCATTGCCTATCGTTCCGGCGGCGGACCTGGCATCCGTCTCGATGCCGGCACGGCTTACACCGGCGCCGTCATCACCCCGTACTATGATTCTCTCCTCGTCAAAGTCACCGCGCATGCTCTTCATCCGAAGGACACCATCCACAAGATGCTCCGCTGCATGGAAGAATTCCGTATTTCCGGCGTGAAGACGAATATCTATTTCCTGCAGAATATGCTTCGTACCCGTGATTTCCAGGAAGGGCTCTGCGATGTCAACTACATCGACAGAAACCCGTGGCTCCTGCAGGAACCGGATATGATTTCCGACCGCGGCACGAAGCTGCTCTCCTACATCGGCGACATCACCGTCAATGGCTATGCCGGTGCCGGTCATCAGGAAAAGCCGGATTTCAATCCGCTTCCGCTGCTCGATGCAGACAAGATCGAAGCGCCGAAGGGTACCCGGCAGCTGCTCGATGAAATGGGACCGGAGAAATTCTCCAAGTGGGTCATGGACCAGAAGGAAGTCATGTTCATGGATACCACGTACCGTGATGCGCACCAGTCTCTGCTCGCGACCCGCGTCAGGACCCATGACATCATGAATGCCATCCATTATACGGCGGTCCATGTTCCGCAGCTCTTCTCCTTCGAGAACTGGGGCGGCGCGACCTTCGACGTAGCTTATCGTTTCCTTGATGAAAGCCCGTGGGAACGCCTTCGCCAGATGAGAAAAGCCGCACCGAACATCCTCTTCCAGATGCTGACCCGCGGTGCGAATACCGTCGGCTATACCAACTATCCGGAAAATGTGGTCCGTCACTTCATCGATCAGGCGGCTGACAATGGCGTCGATGTATTCCGTATCTTCGACTGCCTGAACCAGCTCAGCCATATGACCGTCACCATCGACGAAGTCCGCAAGAAAGAAAAGCTCGCTGAAGCCTGCTTCTGCTACACCGGCGATATCATGGATCCGAATCGCCAGAAGTACTCCCTGAAATACTACACCGACCTTGCGAAACAGATGCAGGATGCCGGTGCGAATATCATCGCGATCAAAGATATGGCGGGCCTCCTCAAGCCGGAAGCTGCGTATGCCCTGATCTCTGCGCTGAAAGATGCTGTCGATCTCCCGATCCATCTCCATAGCCATGAAGGCGGCGGATGCACCCTGTACTCCTATGCCAAAGCCGTCGATGCAGGCGTCGATATCTTAGACGTTGCGACCGGCGCACTCTCTGGCGGTACCAGCCAGCCGTCCATGACCTCCATGTACTACGCACTGCAGAATAACCCGCGCCAGCCGCAGCTGGATATCGATGCGCTTGAGACCATCGACCGCTACTGGCAGGGTGTCCGTCCGTACTATGCAGGTGTCGACTCCAAGATGACGAATCCGAATACGACCCTTTACCAGCATGAAATGCCTGGCGGACAGTACTCGAACCTGCGCCAGCAGGCAACAGCTGTCGGTCTCGGAGCCCAGTGGCCGGAAGTCTGCCGCATGTATGCGAAGGTCAATATGATGTTCGGCGATATCATCAAGGTCACCCCGTCCTCCAAGGTCGTCGGCGATATGACCCTCTTCATGGTACAGAACCATCTGACCGAGAAAGATATCTATGAAAAGGGAGATACCCTCGACTTCCCGCAGTCCGTTGTCGACTTCTTCGACGGCAAGCTCGGCATCCCGTATGGCGGCTTCCCGGAAAAACTCCAGCAGATCATCCTGCGCGGACAGAAGCCGCACCTCGAAAGCCAGCCGGAGAATGTCGACTTTGAAGAAGTCAAGATGGAAATGAAAGAGAAGCACATCCCGACCCGCGAAGAAGATGTCTCCTCCTACTGCATCTATCCGAAAGTCTTCTCCGACTACATGGATCGCTATCATAAGTATGGTGACCTCTCTCTCCTTGATACGCCGACCTATTTCTTCGGCATGAAAGTCGGTGAAGAAATCCGCATCAACATCGATGAAGGCAAGATGCTCCTTGTTCGCCTTGATAATGTCACAAAACCAGACCTGGAAGGCAACAGAGAGCTTCAGTTCGAGCTGAACGGCATGCCGCGCGAGATCAAGATCCACGATGCTCATGTGGCAGAGTCTGCGAATACCTCCAGAAAAGCGGACAAGGACGTACCGGGCGAAGTCGGTGCGACACTCTCCGGCTCCGTGGTAAAACTCCTCGTCGAAAAAGGCTCCTCTGTCAAGAAGGGCGACCCCGTCATCGTCACCGAAGCGATGAAGATGGAAACCACCATCACCGCGCCGATGGATGGTATCGTGAGTGAGATCCATGTCAAGGCTGGTCAGCGCATCGAATCCGGCGACCTCCTCATGGTTATCGAATAAGATAAATACATAGCGCTTGAAAAAACCGCTCTGCCAAAGCAGGGCGGTTTTTGATCGTGAGAGCAACTGGGGGGCGCATTGATTTTCCTATCCTTTTTTTGCTAAAATATAGACAATAGACAATAAAGGAGGATGAAAACAGTGTTCACATTTTACAAAAATTCGCAGAAGGGGCAGGATCTTGTCGAGTATGCGCTGATGCTTGCGATCATCATCGGTATCGGATGGGGGATCTACTCCCAGACAGGAGTCGCAGACTCGATCAAGAATGTGTTCGGAAATGCATCGAGCCTTATGGAGACGGCAAAGAAGAATACGGGAACTGTTGATATGAAAGCGATTATAGACCGGATTGAAAAGATACAAACCGATTACCTCGGCAATTTGAATAATGGTATGAATTACAGGCGTGGGCTGATACAGTCTGGTTGGCTCAAGGATGGTGACGAGACGGACCCCACGATCGGGAAGCTGGCTTCCGAGCTGGGTGCGACCATGTGGACGTATTACAACGGGAAGAAGAGCGGCTTCGAAAACGGCGTCCTGTACTGGACCACAGAAAAGCTGGACTCAGCACCATTGACGAAGTATTCTGACGCTTCGGGGAGCAACTGGAGCGAGCAAACCGTATTGTCCTATCGTTATGACAGGGACACGGGGACATATTCGGTGATTAAGAATCATGTCTGGCTAGATCAGCCTGGCGCTGATGGAAATAATTACAAGGGTTTGGCGCAGCTAAAGGAAGAGTATAGTAAACCTGAGGGAACAACGCTTAAAACCTTCCCTACCTATGAGGAAGCAAAGCAGTTTTACGAAACGGAAAAAAGAAACAATAACAATAGCGTCGTTTTCAATAAGTAGAAAGGATGCAGCATAGGTGTGCCTCCTTTCCGCTCCATGTTCAAACTGTTCAGTATAGTGAACAAATTTCCCAAAATGGAAAAACTTTTCACTATACTGAACAGTTTTTTGATTTTTGAAAAAGTTTTCAGCAAGAGTGGACAGGGATGCAAACGTCCTGCCTTCGGGCATCGCCTCATATAAATATGCGGCGAAAGCCGCCACCTTCTCCGTTGAACCCGTTGAACCCTGAACCAAATGAAAGCAAAGTAAAAAGGGGCTGTGAAGAAATGAATCCTCATTTCTTCACAGCTCCTTTGTGTTTTATATATAAAGGAAATCTTTTCAACAAATAAAAGCGGCGCGCAGCATGGGAATAAGAGCAGTACGCGCTGATGCTAGCGATCTTCGTCGGTATCGGCTGGGTAATGCTAACTGCTATTAAGTTAAGGAAATCGTTAGCTACGCAACGTCTTGCTTC
>ULVP01042698.1_pt1 | contig 15208 bp, 7 predicted proteins | sample 1959551 | NCBI WGS metagenome assembly ULVP01 (sample SAMEA4835789, study PRJEB28245) | human gut metagenome | biome: gut microbiome; material: fecal sample | place: Denmark | collected 2008 | reverse complement strand
CCCCCTGCCATACCGGCTGTACGGGCATTGGTTTCCAGGCCGAGGAACGGCATGATCCCGGCATCAGTGGTCTGGGCTTGCGCCGCATAACCGCCTGTCGCGAAAAGAAATGCCGCGGTAAAGTGTTTGATCGATTGGTAGATATACATGGTTTTGCGGTTATCTTTTGATGATATGGCTGTTGAGTTTGCGGCCGCGGCACTCGACCGTGCAGCTGTAAGTCCCGGGAGAAAGCCCGGATACGTCGATGCGCCCCGTGTTACCGTTGTCGCCGGCACGGACCGAAACCTGCGTAGCGAGCACCTGCTGCCCCGCCGCATTGTGGAGCCGGATGGGAAAATCGCCCTCGGCGTCCGGAATGCGTACGTTGAGTACATCACGGCATGGGTTGGGGAAAAGCTCCATCGCAACGCCCGTACCGTCGACGATCACCTGGAATTCCGAAGTCGCCGCGGCGCCGTCGAGGTCTCTTGCCGTTACGGTCAGCGTCGTGCGGCCCGCAGCGCAGGGCCGTACGAGCAGTTCCGAATCCTGTACGCGGCACTCCACGACCTTTTCCGCGGAAGGCGAAACAAAGTAGGAGAGCCGATCGCCCGGAGCATCGGCATCGGTAAAATAAAGTTGAAGATCGATGCTCCTGCCCGCTTTGTCGTCACTTTGCAGAAAGAGGTTCGGAATGGAAGCGGTTGCCTCGGGCGGGGTATTTTCTCCGGTCCGAACGGAGATGACGGCCGGGCGGGACGGAACGCCCGACGGACTTCGGCCGACGATTGCCAAGCAATAAATTTGCCGCGGTTCCAGCCCCTCGATTCGGCAGGCAAAAGTTTCACCGAGACTCGCATCGGAAGCAAAAGTGTGTCTGACGGCCGTAGCAGGAATGTCGTCGACCGTAGCGGCCGAAAATGTCCGGGTGTCGATGTAAACGTCGAATGATGAGACCGGACGCTCCAGATAGCATCGCGGAACACGCCACGACAGTTCCGCATGGGTGCGGTATCCCGAAACCGCAATCGTACGTTCGTCGACCGGATCCGGCCGGGTATCATAGAAAAGAACGTATTCGGCATCGACCAGTCCGTTACCGAGCATTCCGGCATACTCGGGATTGATCGTTTCCGTAAACTGCTTTCGGCCCGAACCCACGAGTATTTCCCGCAATTTCTCGCTGGTGAACCCCGGTCTTTGCACACCGAATGCGGCGACAGCCAAGGCCGCAATGCCCGAAACCTGTGGCGCGGCCATCGAGGTTCCTGCGGAGTAACCGTAACCGCCGTTCGTCGTGGTGCTGAAAACGCGAAATCGTTCGTCGCCGGTAGCATGGCCGCCCAAAGCCGCGAGATCGATCCACGAACCGTAGTTGGACCCGGCGACCTTACGGCCGTCGATGCCCAGCGACGCTACGGCCACCACTTTCTCGTAGGCTCCCGGGAACACCGGGTCGGAAATGCCGTCGTTGCCCGCGGCAAAAATGACGATGCCGCCTTTCATGGGACCTGTCTGATTGCCGTTCTCATCGCACCCGGCATACTTGATAAAATAGTCAATGGCTGCTTTGCCCGACTGCGACAAGTCCGGAAGACCGGGGACATAAGTCCAGCTGTTCTGGCTGATGACGGCCCCATGGTCGGCCGTCCAGACCATGATCTCCTCGATCGTCGCGGCATCGCGTCCCGGTTCGTCGAAAATCTGGCAACTCATCAGCCGCACACCGCTTCCGGGCGTTCCGTCGCCCCCCGCGATGCCGCAGACGCCGATGCCGTTGTTGTTGACGGCGCCGATCGTACCTGCGACATGCGTGCCGTGGCTGCTGGGAGTGATCTCCGTATTATGGCGGCAGAAGTTGTAGCCGCAGGCGCCCTGTCCGTCGCGCCAGATATTCGCTGCCAGATCGGGATGCGTATAGTCGATGCCGCCGTCCACCACGGCGACGACGACGTCTTTATGTCCGGTGCTGACGCTCCATGCCGGAAAAATGTTGAGGTCGGCCACGGCCGTCGATCCGACCGCAGCGCCCACCCGGTGGTAAATCCACTGATTGACCAGCAGCGGATCATCGAATCCGGGGATTGCGACATTGTCCGAACCTGAGGTGCGGCTGAAATCGGCTTGCGAGACCGTCGCCCCGGCGGGAACCATACGCGGAACAGGTTCGATGCACTCGACTTCATCCACCCGGCCGAAGCGTTCCATGGCCTCGGCGACAGAAATCGCCCCGGAGAAATGAACGTCGTACCACAGATGAAGTCCGGCCCTGCGGCGGCGTTCGCGGAAACGGTCGCCATCGGAAAAGACACGCTGTACGGCAGTTGCCCCGGCACGGGTGGCGGCGGCATCGAATGCAGCGATTCCCGAGCCGGAACCGCTGCGGGTAAAGGCACGGGTGTCGAGTTCGGCTGCCGTTTCGCGCAGCTTAATACGGAATACGCCGGGTATGTAAAACTCCTGCATCGGGGTTTGTCCGACGCCGGGAGCCGGGCCGGATTCCGGGTCTCTGGTACAGGCCGTCAGCAGGAGGAGCGTCAGAAAGAAAGAGAAGTGTTTCATCGGTTTTAAAGGAAAAAGGTCCGGAGCCGGCAGACGGCATCCGGACCGAATAAACATTTCTTAAGGATCACGGAACCAATTTGATGTCGAGAAACGAGTCGGTGCAAACGTAACAATCCGATGCCGAGGTAGGTCCCAATTGCCATTTGAAGGTTTGCACCGTCTGGTTCGGAAGTCCGAACAATTCACCCCGAAACGTGTAGGGGGCATAAAACTGCATGATGCCGTCTGGCAGGTAGATGACGCTGACGGGATCATTGGCTTCGACCGTTTCGTAGACCGGTTTCCCATGTTCGTCCACCTTCGGCCGTCCATAATCGTCGAAGGCCTGTTGGCGATAACTGTAGCGGAACGACCAAACTTTGCTGGCGGCATATTGCCGGAAATTGGTCGTCAGCGTCGCGTTGGGCCGCGTGAGTGTCCCGATTTGTTCGCCATTGGCCATTACCTTGAATTCGGTCTCGGTGATCGCCAATTGGCTGCTGCGGATGGTTTCGAGGTAACTCTCCGGCGTGTATTGTCCCGAAAGCGGCGTCATGCGAATCCGGTTGCCGGTTTTAATGCCCCGCAGAATGATTTCATCGAAAGCCGGAGAGAGCGACATGAACGTGAATTCGTAATCTCCTTTCCATCCTTGGTAGCCGGCGCCGTTGTCTCCGGGAAACGAGAAGAAATGCAGGTAATCGTTATGGGTCGCAAATTTCAGCATGGGACCGGTCGAGAATTCGACCCGATATTCCGATTCCGTCCGCAGCGGGTCGGCTTCGACGAAAGTGCTCCCCTCGAACCAGGCCTTAACCATACGGTCATCCTGGAATTCGACGATATAAATCCAACCGCCATAACCGAGATTCTCGTCAGGGAAATACTCCATCACCCATGTCTTCCCGGCCTGCAATGCGAATTTGTAGCGTTCAAGCGTCTGCTCGATCCGGGTCGAGGTCGACTCGCTGAAGTTATTTTCCGAATCGTCGCATGCAACGGCTGAGAATAACAGCCCAGCCAGCAGTAATATATTGATTCTCTTTTTCATACATTCAGTTTAATCTTCAAGATTTGTCCAGTCGATGTCTCCGAGTTCGGAAAGACGGCGCAGGTAGATGTCGCTCCACTTCGCAACGTCCACGCCAAAATCGTCGCGGAGCCATGCGATGAGAATCGAGCGCTTCTTCTCGATTTTGGCGCGGCCGTCCGCGCTTTCGATCGAGGAGAGCATCGCCTCCCACTCCTCCTCGCTCATGCTGATCAGGCGTCCGCCCGTTTCGGCGATGTCCTCTGCGGGACTCGAACGTGCATACTTCGAAACGAAGCCCAGCTCCATGTAGTCATTACCGCTTTGGGCATACTTGTCACCCACGTAATCGCTTTGCGTAATGGTATCGTAGTCGCTCGGTACGGGATATGTACCATCGAGGATATGCATGAACTCGTGAAGCATCGTTCCGGCGATTCGTTCGCTGTCCTTTTCCCGGTCGAAAAATTTTACGCCGAGAACATTGATTTGAAGGCCATTTTCAGCCGATGCCAGCACGGTGTTCCCGGTGCTGCTGATCTCAAAACTGCCCACCAAATAGAGTACCCGCGGGAAATAACTCTTTGCGAAGAGCAATGGATCTTTCTGATCGGACATCAGTTCCGCCATGGCGTCAAGCGTCGAGTATTTGATCAGTTTGGCCACCTCGATCGATTTGTCCACGGGCGGCGGCGAGACCCAGTAGTTGAAGTGGGTTTCGCGGTCAGGCATGCGGTATTCGAAACGAATGTTGTAAGGTTCCGTATAGTGCCGGTCGAGCCAGAAATCGAACTCGGTCTTTTCCTCGGCGGGATCGACAAAGATGCTTTTGCCGTCCGGTTCGTCCTTGTCGCATGAGGTCGTAGCGCCTGAGACAAGCAGAAGCAAGAACAGGGATATGATTGTCGGTTTCATAATTCAATATAAATATTTAGTGAATTGGTTATTGGCAGAACGGATGGTCAGGACGATTCTCATTGCGGGGATTCGCTTCCAATCCGGCTGTGATAACCTCTTGAGGCAGTTGGAGCGCACGTCGAAGATCTTTCTCGCCGAGCGTGGCCGCAACAGTGAATCCGGTTGTATTGTCATCGTTGTAGGCCGAGTCGTCGAAACGATCAATCACGATGCCGTAGCGTTTGATGTCACCCCAACGCAGTCCGTCGGCGATGGTCTCAATGCGGCGGCAAAAGAGCGTGGTCTGAATAAGGTGCTCCTGTTCGCCAGCCTCGACTGTAAAGCCGTGGGGATGGAGCGGCTTGCGCGATGTCGGCTCCAAAGCGGTGTATTCGGCGATGTAGCGGTCCGATGACGGATCACCGTAGACCTCGGCGATGCGTTCGCGGGTCAGAGATTCGATGCCGTTCTGTCCGACCAGATAGAAAGAGCCGATCCAGGCATTGAGGTCGGCAACTGCCTTGTCGTACTCCTTGAGATGGACATAGGCCTCTGCACGGCTCAACACCGTTTCATTGGTTGTGAACGCCACCATCGTCGAACGACCGATTCCTACGCCGGTTACCGGGTCGGTTACCTCCCACTGGTTGGGCCATTTGGGCATGTAGATCTTGTTGACATCGTTGTCCTGCCAAATGAAAGGAGGATGCTGGTAGACCTTTTCGATGCAGTTGTCCTTCCACCGGTCCCACGGACCGCCCATCGGCCGCTTCGCGCGGTAGGTCTCCCTCTTGGCGACGCGGTAGTTGTGAGTGAAGCGCGCGCCGGAGTTGCTCCAGGCGTTAAAAAGCGATCCGTTACCGGTCACCATGGGAATCATCAGCAGGTTGAACGAGTGTCCGACGCTGATGTAGTCGAGGGTACGGACCGAGCCGTCCCAGGCCAGCTGCTTGACTGCCGCCCAGTCGCGCATGACGGTCGAAGGGGCACTGCCGAGGACCTCGGAGGCGTATTCGACCACCTTTTCCCACTTCAGATAATAGAGGTTGAAGCGCGTGGCAAAGGCATAGGCGGCGCTGCGGTTGAAGTGGTACTTCGGAACCGCATAGTTTGCGTCGCTGACCAGAGGAAGCGCCTCCTCGATATCCCGGTCGATTTTCTCATATACCTCCTTGAGATTGTCCCGGTGATAAACCGGATTGAGCGTCGTTTCGGGAGCTTCCATGTAAGGGACTCCCAGGTATTCGCCACTTTTTTCAGGATGATAAGGGAGACAATAGAGCATCGTGAGGCAAAAATGCGAATAGGCCCGGCAAAGCAGGGCTTCGGCTTTGGCCGGAAGCAATTCTTTGGGCGTACCCTGTTTTTCGATCGCTTCCAGAGCGGTGTTGGCTGCGGCAATCGCGGAGTAGTAGGCCTGCCAGGTATTTTTGTTGCTATCGTTCTCGGCCTCGTTCATGTCCATCCAGTAGCTGTTGTGCTCCAGCAGCAGGCTGGTGTTAGGATTGTTCGCTCCCATGTCGTCGCAGTTGTCCGATGCGATTTCGCACATGCGGGTGAAACTGCGTGAAGGATAGGCCGACACGAGCAGCCGGTTGATTTTGTCCGGCGTATCGAGCTCAGTACGGTTGTCGGGCAGTTCGTCGAGGAAATCGTTGCAGGCAGCGAGTATGAGCGAACCGGCGCCGAGAAGCATTATGCGTGATATCAGTTGTTTGATTTTCATGGCGGAGCGGGTTTAGAAGCTGACACGAAGCGTCAGCGTGAACTGTTTGGGCATCGGTACTGCAACACCTCCCGTATTGAAGAACTCGGGATCCTGGCCTTGCAGTTTTTTGTCCGAATAGATCAAAAACGGGTTGGTTGCCTGGAATTTGAGCGACAATCCGCTCATGCGCAATTTCGAAGAGACCGATTGCGGAAAATCGTACGAGAGCGAAATCTCTTTCATGCGGATGAAATCGCCTTTGGCGACCCGTACATCAGAGTAATTGTAGGCGCTGTACGCGACATAGAGATTGGAAATATCGTTATTCTGTCGCGTGCTGGCGATAACCGGGACATTGGTCCGTCGTTCATCGCCGGGATTGAGGTAGCGATTGGCGAATTCCCGGGGCATGGCCGTCAGATCGGAATAACCGTTCGAGAAAATCGGATCGAGACGGACGACGTTTCCAAAGGAGTAGGTCATGAAGAGGTTGAGCGTGAATCCCTTCCACTTAAAGATATTACCCAGGCTGCCCGTGATGGTAGGATCGACAGGACCTTCATAGACGAGGTTGCTCATATTCACAGTCTCCTGGAACTGGATGTTCGTTGAGGTAATGCTGCCGTCAGCAGCGAGGAACGTCGGGATGCCCATCTCGTTAAGTCCCTTGAATTTCAGGGAAAAGAGCGAACCGCGCGGCGTACCTTCCATCGAGTAACCTGTGCCGGTGATATAATCGATCATGCGCGTCATGGTTTTGAGTTTGGTTACCTCGTTGTCCATCCAGGCAAAGATGAAATTGGTCTGCCATTTGAAGTTTTTACGTTCGATATTGCGGGTGAAAAGCGAAAGTTCCACACCCTGCGATTTCATCTCCGCGACGTTACCCTGCTTATCCACGGCACCGCCCAAACCCATTGTTACAACGTTGCCGATCAGGTCGAAATTATTGCGCCGGTAGGCGTCCATCGAAAGAGTGATGCGGTCGTCGAGGAATCCCATGTCGAGGCCGACATTCAACTCATGCTTTTTTTCATAGGTCAGTTCCGAATTCTCAGGAGCTGAAATACTCAATGCAGGTTCCCGGATTTCAGTCGCACCACGCCACGGGTTCAGCGGATAGATCGTAGCCGTGGAGTTATTGACCCATGTGGGGCCCCGGTCGGCAGTGAGGCTGTAAGAGAGTCGCAGCGCAAGGCTGGAGAAGGCCGGACGCAATGGTTCGAAGAACGACTCCTGGTCGATGCTCCACTTGCCGGCGATATTCCAGGTCGGCAACCAGCGCGCCTTACGCGATCGGCCCAACCGGTTGGAACCCTCGTAACGGAGCGTACCGTTGATCGTATAGCGGTAGTCGTAGGAATAGGAGAATGTGCCGGCGAAGGCGGCGTTGCGTTCCCGTGTATTGGACAGGCTGTAATACTGGGTGTTTTCCTCCAGTTGTTTCTTAAACAGATCCAGGATGTAGAACGGCGTTTCGCCCATGTCGTATTGCAGGCCCCAGCCCTGGAACGAGGTGGCGCGGCGGTCGATGGCATTGACTTCCACAATGCCGAACAGATTCAGAATGTGCTTGTCGTTGAACGTGTCGTTGTAGCTGATCGAAGCCCGGAAATCGCGGCTCTTGGCGCGGAAGTCGCTCCGTTTGTAGATACCACCCTGGGGAAGGATCGAGTATTTGTCACGGTTCGGCTCATCGGGATTGTCGTAGAGGTAGGGATTGTTGCTCTGAATGATCGAGGTGGCCATCGAACGGTAGGCCTGCGCCTGGTTCGAACTGTCCTCGATGTGATGCTCGGTGCTCGAAGCCTGATATTTGATTGCCCCAAGGGCCGAAACTTCGACTTTCGGAGTGATCTTCCATTTGAGTTCAGCCTGGAATTTCACGTCGCTCACATTCAGGTCCATATAGTTCTTGGACAACTCGTCCTTGATGTTGAACGGAGTGTAATTGCGTGTGTAGAATTCATCAGGGTCGAGCGTGCGCGACGAACGCAATGCATAGGAGTAGGGGTTGATGTCGAAATCGCGTTTGACGGTTCCGAACACAGGGTCTACCTCCGACGAGAGCGATCCCGGTGCACGCTGTTCGCGGTACGAAGCGTTGCCGATGAGGTTCAGCGTCAGCTTGTCCTTGAGAATGTGCTGCGTGGTATTGACCAGAAGCGTGTAGCGGTTCACCTTGCTTTGGATGCTCCATCCCGGATCGACCATCGCACCGACGGAAGCGTAATACGAGCCTTTTTCACTGCCCGAGGAGATGCTGGCCGAGTGGCTGTGCTGAATGCTGTTGCGGAAGAGTTCCTTGAACCAGTCGGTATTGCGAAACTCCGCCTGTCGCAGGTAGGCGTTGCGCCCTTCGGGGGTGTTCAGTACGGCGAACTGCCCTGTGGCAGGGTCGTAGGTGTTGATCAGTTGCGACAACTTGCCGTAGACGCCGCTTTCCGAGCGGTAAACGGTATTGGCATAGTTGAGCCATCCCTTGTCGTACATCTCCTGGTAGACGGCCATCTGCTCTTGCGAATTCATGATGTTGAAGTTCGAGTAGCTGGGAACCATACGCATCGTGAATTCGCCGGTGTAACTGACTTTCGTAATACCGGGCGTGCCTTTCTTCGTGGTGATGACGATGACTCCGGCCATGGCGCGGGCGCCGTAGATCGAGGTTGCCGAACCATCCTTGAGAATCTGGAAACTCTCGATGTCATCGGCGTTAAGTCCGGCGATGGCCGAACTGATGAGCGTCGTGGCGTCGCCCGACGACAAGGAATTGGCGTCGACGTTGATCACATCCTCCATGATCACACCGTCCACCACCCACAACGGCTTGGAGTCTCCGAAGATCGACGTAGCGCCGCGAATGCGGATTTTCGGGGCGGCGCCGAAAGTTCCGGAAACGTTTTGCACGGACACGCCGGCAGAACGGCCTTCAAGACCGCGGCTGATTTCACTGATACCGTCCAGTTTGACATCCGAGGCCAACAATTGGTCCGTGGCCCCGGTGAAGATTCGCTTGTCCATCTTTTGCATACCGGTCACTACGACCGATGCGATTTCCTGTGCGCTCGCCTTGAGTATGAAATCCATGCGGTCAGCATTGACCTTCTTCTCGACCGGATCGTATCCCAGAAAGGAGACACGCAGTACGGCTCCGGAGGGGACATTTTTGAGTGTATAAAGCCCGTCGATCGCTGCCGTGGCGGCATTGTTTGTGCCAACGATCTGGACGACGGCGCCCGTCAGCGGTGTACCGTCCTCTTCGGATACCGTGCCTGTTACCACGCGGTTCTGTGCCGAAGCCCGGCACACCACTGCCATGGCGAGCAGAATGAGTATGGTCAGTTTTTTCATTGGTCAGTCATTGAAATTCTTGGTTCCGGGGCGCAGGCAGGGCCGCGGTCGGCAAAAGTCGCGGCCCGCCCGCTGCATTCGGAGTCGGTTAGTAGTTTTTGGAAAGTTCCAGTGCGTTGGTTAAACAGAGCTGCCCGGTAAACGACCAATACCGGTCGTTGTTCTCCCAGAAACAGAGCGTCCTGGCCTCCCGGCCATTGCCCTGGCCGTTATCGCTGAACACGAGCTGGATCGTGCCTGCATTTTCATCGAAGACAGGTTCCGCCGCCCAGGCGACCACGCCCGCCTGTGACCAGATATAGTTGCCTTGCCCGTTATCCGGGCCATTGAAATGGAGGGTGTAGAACTTTGTTCCCGAAAAACCCAGTTCCTGACCGGTCTGAATGACCACTTTGCCATCGGCGAACTCCGCCGTAAAGGGATAATCCTTGAGTGCGGGATCGTTGATGGTGACCTTGTACGAATATTGATTTTCCTTGGCGGAGAATGTGACCGACGAGAGATTCTGGATGCTCCCGGCAAAAATATCGGTTTTGGTTACGTTCCACGTGCCGAGCAGGAAATCATAGGTGCTCTTTTTAGGTTGTATAAGCGTAACGATCACCGGATCGCCTTCTTCAGGTGTAAACTCCGCGCGCCCCTTCACCTCGACACGGCTCGACGCCTTGTTCGATGTGAAACTGACGCTCGCGCCGTCTTCGCTCTTCGAGAACGAGAATGCGTTATTCGGGTTCTCCGTGAGTTTTACATCGTAGACTCCGGAGCAGGTTACCGCAACGGAGAGCGTGCGGTCCGTATCGGAGAAGATGAGCGTCGAGGGTACAACGACAAGCCCCCTGAATTTATCCTGAACAACGTTGATCAGCAACGGCTTGAGTCCTTCCGCCTTCACGGTGACCGTGGCTGAACGCTCCTCTGAGCCCGTATACGCAAGAACGTTGAAATTGACGGTCGAGCCGATGACTGCAGTACGACACCACGATTCGCTCGATTCCGCCGTTACATCCCGGCCACCGGCATCTACAATAGCACTGGCAAGACCGCCCTTGTAGTCGAATTTTTCACGCGTAATACTTCGGAGTGAAACAGATGTAGGATCGTCATCCTTCTCGCATCCGGTCAACATGGCCAAGGAAGCCAGCAAGAAAAGTAAGTAATGTTTCATATGGGTAATTTTGGGTTGGTTGATTCCGCATTGTCAATCCTGGCCGGCTGATACTGCGACCTGCCGAATTCAATGTAAAATTACTGAATCCGGGATTCCGTGTTGAAAAATATCGTTCACTTTTACGATAAAATCGGCTCGGAGGCCCCGGGAGTTGAGAAATGGCTCATTCTGCCCCTGGCTACTGCGTTCCGGGGTCCTGCTTTTCGAGGAATTCCGTCGGAAGAACCCCGAACTGCTTGGCAAAACATTTGGCGAAATAGGACGACGAACTGAAACCGGTAAGAAATCCGATTTCGGTAATGCGGTATCGGCCTTCGATGATCATCCGTTTCGCCTCGTTCAAACGAATGAGTTTCATAAAATCGTTTGGCGTCAAGCCCGTAACGGCTTTCAGTTTTCGGAAAATCAGCGTGCGGCCCATCGCCAACTCACGAGCAAGAAGTCCCACGGACAAATCCGGATTCCGCATATGGGCGATGATCACGTCGCGGCATTTAAGGATGAACTCTTCGTCCAACCGGTTCTGTTGAGAACCCGTATCGAATTCGGTCATGAATTTGCCTGCATAGAAGCGCCGGATTTCATCACGCGTACGAAGCAGGCTGGAAATCTGCGCTTTGAGCTGGTCAGGCGAGAACGGTTTCTCGATATAGGCGTCAGCGCCGCATTCGAAACCCTCGATTTTAGAGCTTATGCCAGTCCGAGCCGTGAGTAAGATCACAGGGATATGGCTTGTGGAAATGTCGTTTTTGATACGCCGACAGAGCTCTATTCCATCGATATCGGCCATCATGATGTCGCTTACGACCAAATCGGGATCGTTGTTTCGAAGCAGGTTGAGCGCCTGGCTCCCGCTATCCGTTGAGATAACAAAATAATCGTTTCCGAGCACCTTGACCAAAAAATCGAGGATATTGCTGTCATCATCTACAACCATGACTGTATGGCGGACCGTCATATCGGAGGGCCGTTGTATCGCCAGGTCCGTTCCGGGTTCTTTCTGAAGCTGCGATTGCCCGACGGTTTCCGTATTGAGACGTGTCTCCACACGAATATCCATCTTTTCGCTCGCAGGTTCAGGGATGAATGCCGTCAGCAGCGCTCCGGATTTGCCGTCCGGACGTTCTGTCGCCGTAATTGTTCCGCCCATCAGGCGGATGAAGATTCGGCACAGATGCAAGCCAATTCCGACTCCGGACGCGAATCCGTTGTTCCGGGTTTGGTAAAAAGCTTCGAAAACCTTTTCCCGCTCTTCAGCCGGGATACCGGGACCGTCGTCCCACACTTTCATCACAAGACCGTCGTCTCTGCGATCGATGCAAATGTGGATTTCTTCTGCGGCGAAACGCAGAGCGTTAGACAACAGGTTGCTTATGATTTTGGTCAGCGCCTCTCGGTCGGTGATTTGCATCAGGCGATCAGGGATCTCTTCGATCAAACGGATGCGCCGCTGTTGCGCCGTGGGACCAAACATAGCCAATTGCTCCCGGACGAGCTGGCCGACATCGCAGATATCGTAGCGGAGTCTGTATTTGTTCGAATCGATCTTCCGGAAATCGAGCAGTTGGTTGACCAGCGAATGAAGTCGGTGGTAATTTTGCTTGATAACAGCCAGATACTCTCCGTCCTCCTCGGAAATCCGATGCGATTTCATGACTTGTTCCAGCGGCCCAATAATCAGGCTCAAAGGAGTTCGGATCTCATGGGTGATATTGGTAAAGAAACTGATGCGTTGCTCGTAGAGATTCCGTTCGTTCTCGCGTTTGACCGATTCGATCTTCTCTCGCTGCTGTTGCTCGGTACGCCGCATCCAGTAATACAGACCGACAGCGATTACGATAAGCGTCAGTACCACGTAACCTGCCAAAGCACCTTTCGACCGGAAAAACGACGGCTGGATACGAATCCAGAGTTTCGTCTCATCAGAATTCCATTGCATGTCGCCGTTGCCAACCTGCACCCGAAAACAATATTCTCCGGGACGCAGGTTATTGTAGTTGACCGAAGCGTTCCGGCTATCGGTCATGGACCAATGATCGTCGAGTCCGTCGAGTCGGTAACGGTAGCGGCAATCTCCCGGAAAGAGGTAGGTTGGCGAAACGAAACGGAATCCCACCGAGGTCTGGCGGTGCGACAGCGTGATCTTCCGGGTGTATTCGACAGGAACCGAAAGCGGCGAGCTTCCGTCTTCCGCATGGGATACAGGCAGTCCGTTAAGCGAAAATCGGGTGATTATGACCGGATAGAGGTTCAAGTTGCCCATGATGTCATGGGGGGGGGTGAACGTACATATACCATCGGTCGTACCCAGCACGATGCGCCCGTCGGAAGTGAGGATACCCGAATTGGACATAAATTGTTCGGTGTGAAGCCCGTCGGCGCGCGAATAACGTTTCAATTGTCCAGTTGCGGGATAAAAGACGATCAGCCCTCTGTCCGTCGTGATCCAGAGTCTGTCGTTTTCAGGGATGATCCGCTGAATGATCTTACTGGGCAGAGGCAAGGTTTCATGGCGAACGAAACCGTCTTTTTCGTTATAACTGCAAAGTCCGTAACCGTTGGTTCCGATCCACAACCGGTTCGTGCGGTCGACGGCAAGCGTGTTGACCGCATTGCGGCTGATCGTCGCAGGGTCGTCGGGATCGTACCGGTAGTGCTGCAGGAGGTCGGTACGGGCATCGTAGGAGTAGAGGCCGTCTTCGTTCGTCGCGATCCAAAGACGGCCAGCATGATCCTCCGTAATGTCTGAAATACGCACCTTGGGGTCGCGTGTCACAAAACGATCTTCAAACCGGTCGTAATAAAAAAGCCCCACGGAAGTTCCGGCCCAAATGCGGCCGCTGCTGCTCCGGAATAGGACGAAGACACGAGAACTGGGATCCGACGGATCTGCAAGATAGGATTTCACGGTTCGGCTTTTCAAGTCCACGGCTTCGATACCCCGTTGGAAAGCGGCGATCCAGAGCGTTTGGTCATCGACAAGCATTGAAAAGACGTTGTAAATGGCAGTCCCAACGTTTTGAGCCGTGCGGTACGGAACGACCATGCCGGCATGTCTGTCGAAGAGCAGGATGCCGTCATTTTCGTTTCCCAATAGATACTGCCCGTCTTTCAGTTCACAGACCGCGCTGACGACCTTACCCCGGTCGGAACTATCGTTCTTTCGTGTGGCATAGCAAGTGAAGCTGTTACGGGCCGGGTGAAATTCTACACCCTCATAACAAGATCCGAACCAGAAATTTCCTTCGCGGTCGTATAGAAAAGAGAAGATGTTGCAACACTTGGTACGCATGAAGGGAACTTCAGTGTCCTCTATGGGACGAAGTTCCGATTCAGAAATACGGTAGAGTGTCGCACCACTGTTCGCACAGACAAGCAATTCGCCCGGCGCCCGCTCTGCCAGGCAGTGGATACGTTGCAATCGGCCCTCCCCATTCCTATCGTCATAATTGGTGAAACGGCCTGTGCTCCGGTCGAAGCGATCAAGACCGGAACTTACCGTCCCGAGCCACAACGTGCCGTATGAATCTTCTGTGATGGCATCGATCGAATTATCCGAAATGCAATTCCGTCCGTCTGTTTCCTTCCGGTAATGAGTGAAGCATCCTGTCTGCTTGGAAAAAGCGCACAACCCTTCGCTGTAAGTTCCAATCCATATGGTTCCATCCTTGCTTTCGTAAATGGTAGAGATATAATCCTGCGCGATGGAGGTGTCATCACCGGGAACATGGCGGTAAACCGTAAGGCATTCCGTTACAGGATTCCAGCGAAAAAGCCCCGAATTGACAGTCGCAATCCAAATTTCACCTTCCCTGTCCTCAATGACTTCGGTCGTCTGTCCCGTAACACATGCTCCGTCGGAAGTTCTGACATCGAAATGTCGGAAACGGTCGGTCGCGGGTGTGTAAATGTCCACGCCGTTATCAAGTGCGAGCCAGATCTGCCCGTGGCTGTCGAGCATCAGCCGGCGGATATTGTTGCTCGAAATGCTCGACCGGTCGCCATCGGTATGGGTGTAACTGCGGAACTCACAGCCGTCGAAACGGCACAATCCGTTGTCGGTTCCGAACCAGATGAATCCTATCGAGTCCTGAACGATGCCATAGACGTGATTGGATGACAGGCCGTCATCCACAGTATAGTTACGCAGATTATGATAAACAGAGGCGTTCGCCGATTCGGCACGCCCCGGCAGAAACAAGATATAGAGTAGAAACAAAAATGCAGCAATACAGCGGAAAATTCGTTTCATAGAAATTTGGATTATTGACAAATGTAATAAATGCAGGACTTTCTACAAAGATAATATGATGCAGAAAAAGGCCAATTTCGTACATCTCGGTGTTGCAAGACGACGTTTCATGACGCGACAATTCGATTTTTCCTTTCCATTCAGATTATTGGCCTCGATATGTACTATTTTATCGTACAGCGGAAAACTTTTCATCTATTTTTACTTCGCGAGACGAGATAAAGAATTACTACTTAAACCCGTTGGTTGAATTAAAAAGTTAGTAAAATGACAAAT
>ULVP01006352.1_pt1 | contig 15345 bp, 10 predicted proteins | sample 1959551 | NCBI WGS metagenome assembly ULVP01 (sample SAMEA4835789, study PRJEB28245) | human gut metagenome | biome: gut microbiome; material: fecal sample | place: Denmark | collected 2008 | reverse complement strand
CAGATGCAGCCACTCCAAATAAGCACAACCAGCAAAAAACTTTCCAGCCGGGTTCACTCAAAACAGCCTTCGTGTAGCAATACAGCATAACTACCAGCAAAAGCATTCCTGCTATATCCGTATAAGCATACATAGCCCATAACCACAACGGCATACAAAACCATGTCATTAAGCCAACAAAAAACGCCTTCTTTTCATTCCAAATAAGCACTGCTATGTGATGAAGCAACACGATAGATGCCACTGTCATAACACATCCAAGTGCTATAGACGCTAAATAAAATTCATTTATTCCCGTCTCCGGCCATATAAAATGAACCATTCTGAAAAAGAATGTCAAAATACAATACCAAAACTGATTATTCGGATATCTTGCAAAGTACGTAGTATCTGTCAACTTATCTGTTAATGTATACTCACTTGCAGAACGAATTACTTTTCCCCAATCCCATGAAAAAATCTGCACACGCACGGAATAAGCAACAAGAAACATAAACACAGCAAAAACAATGCTTACGACATAAAAAACAATCTGATAATTTATCTCTTTAAGGGCAATTCGTTCTCTCATAAAAAAATGATATATTCCATAAACAACAATCGGCAGTAAAAGCATCGCAAAAAAAGATTTTTGTACCAAACTGCTAAAGGCAATCAAAGCAATGCCGTACACAAACACAAACCAAAACCATTGCCCTGCTTTAAAAAAATGATCTTTACATGTCTTTTTCATCATCTCTGTCGATTTCGAATTCATCATGTTCTTCTGTTTCCCCTTCAAAATAAATCAGCCTTACCTCATTAAATACAATCTCATTCATCAAAATATCCGCATCTGCTTCTGCAATATGGATTCCAAACACAGCACGATCCCATTCTTTCGGAATCGCAATGGCAAACCCTGCATGATAGTAGCATCGCAGACGTTTCCCAAGAATAAAAATCTGTTTACGGCAGATAAATTCTTTGGAATCAATCCGTACCCCGTTATGCTCGGCAAAGATATAATCTTCTTTTTTCATAGCGTAAATCGGTGTGCAAAAACGCCCTCTCCACATACCGTTAAACTCCGATTCCTCATCTTCTATGATATGGAATAATTTAACAGAGCGCTCGGACATTCTGGCTAATTCAACGCCCTTATACATAAGTACACAGTCATTGTCCTTGTAGACACGTTTGGCACGCACCTGTTTCCCGGCACGCATTGAGAGCATTCCCTCAATAATCGGAAGTGACGTTGGAATCTGTAAAATGTATTTCACTTTTATCTTTTTTAATACCTTCTGCACATCATCTCTGAGTGCCGCCAACTCTTCTTCCGATAAAATTTCTTCGATAATGCTCTGCTTACTTTTCATCATCATAAGCCGCATATGATACGCTACCATGTACTGCACATAAGGAATAATACGATGGTGCTTTTTCCTTGAGTAGGCAAATAACTGTCCATAACCGGACGATAACAGCGTTGTATAACGCTCTTTTTTATGCCATGCCATATCCACTAAAGAGGACTCATCCTCTCTCTTTCTATAAAAATAAAATGTATCCTGAATCAGTCCGTATTTTCCTTCTGACACAATCACCTGATTAATCGCCAGCGCATCCTCCCAAAAATTCATGGTCTCATCAAAATGAAGTTCATTTAAAACACGTTTTCTCAAGAAAACGCCACCTACATAATAATGTGGAAACGTATATTGTTTTTTAATGTCCACAACATCCATTTCCTGAAAGCGCCAATTTAAACGCTGCTCTCCGTCTCTTGTGCCAAAATATTTTACAGCAATAGCCGCAACCGAAATATCCTCATGTGATTCAAAATACATTTTCGCTTTTTCCACTGCATCATCTGCTAACTTGTCATCTGAATCTAAAAAGGTAATAAGTTCGTCACCCATCTCTCCGGCAATCCGTACGCCTTCATTGCGAAGTGCAGAAACACCCTGGTTTGTGTCATAGTGCTTTACTACAATCTGCTTTGGATACTGCTTCTGATACTGCTCACAAATGGCAAATGAGCCATCTGTACTGGCATCATCTAACAAAATCAGCCGGATATGCTCTGCAAAAGACAGTGTCTGGCAAATGACACTGTCTATTGTTTCCCGTAAATATTTTTCTGTATTATAAATTGGTACAATCACTGCTATCATAAGATACCTCATTTCTCCCAAAGCATAATCGTCTTTCCAAAGGACTTCTGAATGTCCATCTCAAATGCTTTTTTCATATCAGCTATCGAACGAACCGGAATTACCGCACCTACAATATTAGACAGGTAATTGATAATTTCCGGATGCTCTCTATATAATTCAACCGTCTTTTCAAAATCCACTCTTCCGCTTCGGCTGCTTCCGAATACTCTCAATCCTTTTTCCAAAATCATGCGGGTATTAATCGGTACCGGATACTCCGATACTCCTAATATAGAGATCGTTCCCTCAGGCTTAATAAAATCAATAATCTGGTCGATTGCCTTTCCGGAACCGGCTCCACCCACACACTCAAAAGCATGATCTAATTCCATATTCTCCGGAATGTCACTTACCTGATACGTTGCGTCAGCAAATGTAAAATCAGAAAGCTTGTCTTTGCTGACACCAAAAATATACAGTTTTGTATCCGGGAACATTGTTTTGAAAAATACAGCCGTAATATAACCTAAATTACCATCGCCCCAGATACCTACCACATTTCTTCTACCATGTGCAAAACGGTCAAAGCGTGAAATCGCATGAACACTGACACTGACAATTTCCGTAAATGCCGCTACTTCTTTGTTGATTCCCTGTGGCAGACGAACTAATCTGTCCTTGCGGATTTTAACATATTCCTGCATAAATCCATTAAATCCGCTGGCACGGAATTTACTTGAGCGAAGGTAGTTCTCCGCAATAAACTCATCTTCTTCTACCGGTGTATTCGGTATCATCACAACCTCTTCCCCCGGCTCAAACTCGCCACTTGGGTCACGAAGTACAACACCAATCCCTTCATGAATCAATGCCATCGGCAGTTTCTGACGAAGTATATGTTCTTCCCTAAGCCCCTGATAATATCTCTGGTCTGCATTACAAATCGAAAGATGTGTCGGACGAACGATAATGTCATCATCCTGCAATCCGATGTTTTCATAAGTGACCTCGAATTTACGAGGAGCCACCAACTGGTATACTGTATTAAGCATTCGCTCTTAATCCTCCTGCTTCGACTGAATCAATGTTTCTGCCACACGCAAATCATAAGGATAAGTTATCTTAATGTTTGATACTTCTCCTTCTACGAGATATACGTCTTCGCCCTTCATAACAAAAATCTTCGCTGCATCCGTAAGAATTTTCTTTTCCTCATCGGTCAAAGATTCATACAACGATTTTAGTTTCTTTAAGCGGAATGTCTGCGGTGTCTGTCCCTGATACATCTTACTGCGGTCCGGCACAGATGAAATCACCTTGCCATCTTCACTCTGTACAATCGTATCAGTCGCAGCTACCGCCGTATCGCAGGCACCATACTCCAGTGCATAACGAATATTTTCCTCAATAATTCTATGTGTCACAAACGGACGGACGGAATCATGAGTCAAAATAATCGTATCATCATCCACTTCATAGTTTTCTTCAATATAAGAAATGGCATTCATAATCGTCTCATTTCTCGTTGTGCCACCTGCCATCACAGCAATACGGTCTGTCTCCCCCAAATATTTTTTTATAAGATTCTTGGTGTGTGAAATCCACTGTTCCGGACACAAAACAAGGATTTTTTCAAATTTATCATTCACAAAGAACTTTTCAATTGTGTGAATAATAATCGGCCTGTCACCAATATTCATATACTGTTTCGGTTTCTCTACATTTCCCATGCGGCTTCCAACACCGCCTGCTAACAATACTCCAAATATCATAATCTGCTAAAACCTCCAAAAAAATTCGTTGTTTTTATCATATCACAGATAGTTTGTCATTTCAACTCATCATCGAGGCGAAGTTTCCATTTACTGGACAAAATCGCACGGCAGCATGCATCAAATGGTTTCAAGCAGCAAATCAAGGTCACTACAATTCCAAGCAAAACAAGTATAATTTCCCATGTATTTGGGAAATTATGATATAATGCCTTATACCAACAAGAATGCACAAAAAGGTTAATGAAATTATAATGAAATACATAAACACCCAAAGTTCTCGTTCCTAATTGAGAAAAAATATTCTTTCCTTTTGGAATGATGCATAAAAAAGCGAACACAAGTCCAAAGGATAACACATAAGTAAACAACCGTAAAATACCACCATAAAATGCACCATGCGTAAGTGCCTCATAACTTCTTCCCGTCAACAGAAATCTCGCCCAAAACAATTTATCAATTCCGACATAGCAGACTAAAAAATATATCAGGATAACTGCCACAGAAACTATTTTCAACTTTCTATTTTCTGTCCATTTCGTAATAGTATCCATTGACAATGCATATCCAGCATAAAAAAATGGATAAAAAATTGCAATCCTCAACCAGCAGAAAAGATTCGTATCCATATTGGAGTAACCTGCTGCCATTGAAACAAAAACAGATACAATCAAAACATAAGCAGGTCGAAATTGTTTGGTATAAAACGTAATTAAATACATGAAAAATAACGCAAGAATAAACCAAGCGGCACCCGGTTCCCTGAAGAAATCAACCGATATAAATGTTCCTCCATTCATAATACCGGATACAAAATAACCAAACATTTTCATAAACAAATAAACCAGCAGATATGGTACTACTTTTACAATTTTTCTTTCCTTCACGGTTTTCTTGGAAAACATACCTGAAATCAGAAAAAAAGCCGGCATGTGAAACGTATAAACGGAAAAGAACAAGGAATTTACCAATTTAGAACTTCCTAAATAATTTTCGTAAAAATGGCAAATAACAACCAATATTATTAACACAAATTTTGCATTATCCCATTTTGCAATTCGATTCATCTTTTTCCTCTCTTTCTCATTCAATCTAACAAGCATTTCAACGTTTGATCATATACATTTTTCTCAATACCATATGACATACTTGCGTTAAAATCCGCCTGTGCTCTATTGCACACATCCACCTGATATGCTGTCTCACACAACCTCCCGGCATTTTCAAAATACATTTCCGGATATTTTAAACTTACATATTTTTCAAAATAATTTTTGTTGTAGTGGCAAACATATAAAGGCTTTTCTAAAATTGAAAATGCAGAAGCCAAACGTCCGTTATTTGTCACCAAAACGTCTGTAGCATACAACAAATCCGGAACCGGGAGAATCCGGTTTACATAGCCAAAGCTTTTTTTGTATTGATTTCCCATAGAAAATGCATTTTCCATCAAAATTTCACTGTTTGTAAAAACAAACCATTCTTCCCCAAGCTCTTTCATCCATTGCTTTACATCAATAGTTTCCCAATCCTTCCTTTTCATCTCTTCATCACCATATACAATAACAGAAAGAATCTTTTTGTCTCTTGCATGCGGAAAGTAATAATAAATCAGTTCCGAGACATTCTCTCTTCTTTTAGCATCCCCTATATCATAGGCAAACGGCAGGGAAACACCCTCGATTATTTCTTTATCTTCTAAACGGTACGCCCGTTTTAACAAATCTGCCGTAAATGGAGAGCCCGGAATGATGTGCGTAAATCTTGCAAAGGTATTTAAATTAAATTCTTTTCCTTTTGACTCCATTAAAAACATATTCTTAAACTGGTAATCATACGGAACACCCAGTAAAATCCGACTGCCTTCCGGTGCTAAGTTATTAATTTTAGTTGATAGAGAAGCATCCACACAGACAACATTTGTCATACCCTCCATAAAATCCTTTTTCGCACGGCGGTAACCATGTGCTGCCAGTGGATTTTTATGTCTTTCATTATTCAAATAATAGCGGAGCTTTACATCCTCTCCGGATTGTTTCGCAAGATAATCTTTCAAAAGCGCAAGGTCATTACTCAGCCCACGTCCGCGGCTGCTCAAAAATGTAATTTCTGTCTCATTCATGTTTCGCTTCCTCCATATACTGATTAATCATAGCGGCAATCCGCTCACTGCTGTGTCCGTCACACGCTCCCATATATTTTTCAATGAACTGGTCATATTTTTCTGTCAATGTATCTTTTTCCGGTGACTTTAGATACGCTGTAAGTGCCTGCTGCGTCTCATAAACATCCCCCGGCAAATCATCCGGATAATTCAGATAAAAGCCCCGATTATAATTGAGTAAATCATAACAGTAAAATGCTATTGGCTTTCGCAAAAGCGCATATTCAAAAATAACAGAAGAATAATCCGTTACCAGCAAATCCGATACCAACATCATATCATTTGTGGAGAAATCTCTGATAACTTCGATATTGTCATAAGACTTCTCTACAATTTTATTTTTCATGACCGGATGCGGGCAGATTACAAATATCTGATTTGGCAGTAAGTCTTTTGATAATTTATCAAAATCCAAATCCGGTTTAAACTGCGTTCTGTCATCCCCTATATCACGAAATGTCGGTGCATATACAATAACATAGCGGTCTTTGAATTCCGGATGTGCGGCATATACTTTCTGCTTTGTCTCATCCATCAGCTTTTCATCATAAAATGCATCCGTTCTCGGACATCCCAACGCCTTTACCTTGTGCACATCGATATCAAAGGCATCCGCATAAATACTTCTTATTCTGTCACTGCTTACCGTCACCATATTGTACTGCACATGATAAGCATGATCCGCAGCAATCGACATGTTGGTTCCCCGCTGTCCGAATTTCTTAAACGCACCGCAGGCATGCCACAACTGTACAACACGCTGGCTCTGACGCAGCTGGAAGTGACGCAGATAACGGTTATAGTCATCCGTTACAATAACACGGCTTGTAATATTTTTATAGTACATATAAAGTTTCGTAAAAGGATTATGTGGCAGACGCTTGGCACAAATCACTTTCTTTCCTTTGACATACGGATATAATGCTTTTGCATTGCCCTCTAGTTCACCGTCTTTTCGCACCGTAAAAAACAGCACCTGCTCTTTTACCGGATAGCGTCGCAGGAAATTTACCATCTTACGGAACAAAATCTGACCGATGTTTTCAGACGGGAAACGAAGCATCTTCGGCATAATCTCATTTAAATCCGGAACAATCTCCGGGCTGTTCAAATCTGCTTTTCTATCTACCAAATATTCCTTCATCATCGGAATGGTTTCCTTCGTTCCAACATAATCCACATATGTTGCTTCCAAATCCTCATAGAATACAATACGGTCATTCATAAACGTAAAATATCCTCTATGGTACCACTGTGTCAGATGTGACAGCAGACTTTTTGACTTATCTAGGGTTTGATTTTTCAAAAATTCCGTCTTAAAAAATTTATTGGCAAGTGTGTAATCCATACCCATGTATGGGTTATTTTCATAGCCTGTCTTTACGGAATTCAATGCCACCGTGCTGAAAAGTACCGCCTGCATATCTCCAAAATTGCGGTGATATATCAATTCTGACATAAAATCTGCCGGTGATTTGATAAAGTTCTTAACCACATACTTAAATGCATTATTCGCATAACTGACTTTGGCATCCGCAAAAGTAATGTATGGCGTCTGTGCCTGTTCCAATGCCTGATAATACAGTTCATCTCTTGTTTTTACATCAAAAAACTCCATATTATCCTGTAAAAATCCGGCTTTTTCCACTGTCTCTTTCCAGAAAAGCGGCATTATAATCCGAATGGCAATCAGATTTTGCAGTGTCAAACTCTGAATACTTAACAAAAATTTTTCTTCCTGTTCTTTCTCCCCATAAAGGGCAATGGTAAACCACGCATGAGAAAGCAAATCCTCTTTGTCTACCGCCAGATTATCAAGTGCAAATTCCGGGTGAGAATCTTTTAACATCGAAATATCACGCATATCCAATGTTGAAATTTTATCATTCATTTCTGAAACCAGATGCGTAATTGTCTCCTTTGGCAGTGTCCAGTATTTCGCATAAAACTGATCCAACAGAATCTGCACTTCTTTTCGGCTGATTTCATTTAAATATTTGTGAATATCGTCATTATTCTCTTTTACTTCCTCAATATCTTTGTACTGTGGGAAATCAATTAAAATACTTTCTTTTGCCGACTCCAAAATCAGCCGGTGTGCCTCAATGTAGTCTTTGATTTTCCAAGAAGAAATCGAAGCCGTAATCGACTCCGCCTCACCATCAAACATTCTGCGGTAATGGAAAATCACACGGTCAAGTCCGGTAATTCGGTTCGTACGGTATACATAACGCATCAAAAATGCCCCATCCTCCGAATAGGAAATCGGTGGAAGACGCAGTTCATACTGCTCAATAATTGAGCGTTTAAATAATTTATTACACAGCGAAAACGTCCACAGAATCTGTGGCTCATATTTGTCTATTTTTTCCATCTGCACCAAATCATTGATTCCATTGACTGCAAAAGTCTGAAAACGATTAAAAATATCATACTTAGCAATAACTAAATCTGCCCTTTTTTCTTTTGCACGCTCATACAGTGCCTCTAAGGCGTCTAACTCTAAGACATCATCTGCATCAAAGAAGTATACATACTCTCCTTTTGCCAAATCCAGTCCGCGGTTTCTCGCCGAAGAAGGTCCACCATTCTCTTTGTCCACAACTGTTATGTTGTCATAACGGCTTTCATAATCCCTCAAAATGTCAATCGTGTGGTCTTTGGAACCATCATTGACTACAATAATTTCATAATCGTCGATACTTTGATTGGCGAGACTTTCCATCGTCTCTGTTACATATTTCTCTGCATTATAAGCAGCAACAATTGCCGAAACTTTCACTCTTTCTCTCCTCCATGAGTCTCTTTCTCTTCCTGATAAATATCTCTGACAATATATATCGGTCGATCCTTAATTTCCGCAAACAAAACGGCGATATATTCTCCTATAATTCCAATTACCATAAGAACAACCGCAAACATAAAACATAAAACTACAATGATTGTAGAATACCCCGCCGGTGCTCCATTGACAATTTTGTTTATAATAGTGAAAATCATCAATATAAAACCACACAGAGCCACAAATACACCTGAATACATTCCCAGTTTCAATGGCAAATCCGAAAAGCTGCACAGTGCATTAATGGAAAAATGCAGCAATTTTCGAATGCTGTACTTACTTTCCCCTGCCTCTCTCTTCTGTGCCTCGAACTCCAATGTTGTTTTTCGGAATCCAACACTCTGCACATATCCTCTCAAATAGCGGATTTTTTCTCTATAGTCCTTTCGCAGAACGCCTGCTACATTTTTGCTGATAGCAAAAAAGTCAGAAGAATTATTTTCAAATTTAACCGGCGACATAAGATTCAAAACTTTATAAAAGGCACCTGACGTAATTCGCTTAATAATTCCGGCATCTGCATTCTTCGTTCGAATCATCGAAATCACTTCATAACCATCCTCAAACTTAGCAATTATGTCCGGAATACATGCCGGCGGATGCTGCAAATCTGCGTCCATGCACACAACTCCATCCCCTTGTGCATGATCAATACCGGCAATCATCGCTGCCTCATGTCCAAAATTACGCGAAAAATCGACCACCTTAACTTTGGCATTTTCCTTTGCAAAACCTTTTAACAATTCAATACTGCCATCTTGGCTGCCATCATTTACGAAAATAAGTTCATAGTCCCAAACACACTTGTCCAAAACACTTACTGTTGTCTTATAAAATTGGTTCAAAGACAATTCCTCATTATATACGGACACGACAACTGAAATTTTTTTTCTTTCCATAAAACATTCCTCCGTAATCTTGTTATTTTTTCTTACTGTATTCCCATACTGCTTTTATTTCCAAATCCTCAGGCAAACCATAAAACAGTTTGTAACGCTCAATCCATGGCTCCCATTCAGGAGTGGCTGTCCATAAATAAGATTCGTATGGCAAGTGCCGAATTTCCACGGACGTTTTACCTGCCTCTACCTGTCTCTCAATTCTAGCCAATCGTTCTTTATCCACCTGATAGATTGAGGAAAAAATATTAAGATAAAAGCCTAATCCGAAAATGGACACAACTGCGCATGTCTTACAAAATGTCTTTGTAAAAATCCGGCTTTCTTTCTCTTCTCCGTCTAAAAGGATAAGCAGTTCCAAAAGGAGCATCAAAAACAGTATATACGTGGCAAAAAAGCATCTCTCACCAATCGGATTTACAACAAGCAACGGCGCGGCAACACAAACAATTCCCGCATTCCAAAACAAAACTTTCCATAAACATTTTTTTTGACTGCCAATAAGAATACAATAAATAATGAGGGCAATCATGTAAGCTGCCACAAAAGCCGCTTCAAAATATAATAACCGGTTCTGTTTTGCAAATGTACTGATGCCAAAGGACGACAACAAAGACCATGTCGTAAATCCTGCCATAACTACCAGACAAATTTTTGCTACTAACACACTTCTGTTTTTATTTACGTCAGAATAGATCTTTTTATAAATCATGGCACATACAATAACGATTGCTAAATTCATCCAACAATTATTCAGGCAAAGATGCTTTGCAATTTCATTGACATAATTGTCAAATGCACGACTGATTACTCCTCCCTCTGCCATTTGACGATACTGATCCTGATTATTTGCGATCGTATGATATGCCGAATTTGAAAACATATAAGCTGCCCCTGCCACACTTCCGATTAAATACGCCACATGAGAAGCAACCACCTTGCGATGAACACAAATTGTATACACAAGCACACCACAAGCCAAAACCACATTATAAATTGTCAAATGCTCTACAATTAATGCATTTATTACCGCTAACACAAAGAGCGGCAGACAATGCCAAACTTTTCTTCGTGGCATTGTCTCCTGAAAAATAGGATAAACATACGCTATAAATAACAATGTGAAAAACATTGAGGTTACGTAGTTTGCATAACCTGCCGTCCATACAACGGCCTGACGAAAAATCAATTTAGGTATCAAAACAAGTGCAACACAACTTACATAAAAAACCCATTTTCTTTTAAATATATACTCGCAAAGTGCTACAATTCCTGTTAAGCAAAATGACATAATAACTGCCTTTAAAAGATTTGAGCGCGTCATTGCCAAAACGATAAGATTTCCCACATATCGTCCGTTGTAATTTTCAAACCAGTTGTTTAATCTGTCGATACCGATTTTACTTCCCCATGCCCAGTCATCTCCGGTATATGGAAACAAGTAGCATAGAATGGCAATCAGCCCAAAACATATGATATAACGCAACCATATTTTATTATTTTCCTTCATGTTTTTCTCCTATCTTTCAATCATTTTTTTATACTAAGACGTTTACATGTCAAAATTATATCATGCCTCGTCCTCTAATTCCTGTAAAAATTTATTTTTTGGTACTTTTTTCACAAATAAATCACCAAATGCAAACCAGTACGCAAATGCCGGAAATACTTCAAACGGCAGAAACAAACATTCCGTCAGTGTAGCAATAACAAATCCGATACAGATTGCCGGTATCAAAAAAGCATATGTTGCATTTTTTCTTCTCTGTGTCAGGTAAAATTTCAAAGAAAACGCTACCCCTAATAACGTAATCACACCATAGAAAAACATACTGAGAAGTCCATAGGTGTAACCAAACTGAATCCAGTTGTTATGCGAATGGTTTTTCTTTTCCCCATCCACTACCATTGAGGTGCTGGCATGTCCTTTAAAATTCATTTTATCCCAATAGGCAAGATAAATATCAATTCTTCCATTCGTAATGGCATTCAAGCCCTTTGAATACTTGATGTTATACCAAATGCGTTCCCACATATTGCGTGGTGCAATCGTATTTTTCTTGTTTTGTGTCTCCTCCACATCTTTATACTGTGGCACCACAACATCGTCCGGCTCATCCGCTTTTTCTTTATTCCCCTGAAATTCACTTGTATAATACAAAGGTTTTCCTTCAAACACAATCGGATGTCCAACAATGTTTGGCAGATGCAAAAGGCAGATTAAAAACAGAGGATACAGCACTACGGTGAATACTGCCATACAGCCTAAGTTTCCTAAAAAGGTCCGGTAATTTTTTGTCTTTTTGGCCAAATAAAACCGCAGTACAATCCAAAGCAGCACAATTGCTGCAACCGCAATCAGTGAAGTTCTCGCCTGACTTTTTTCCAGATAGAAAAAGCATAAGGCAAGCGAAACATACGTTACAATGTTTTTCCGGCAAGACCGGCCGGTCTCCACACACCAGTCCAAATCCGACAAAAATACAGCGATAATAATATACAAATACAATCCAAACGTATTCGGATTTGTAAAAATGCCGGCATACCTGCCTCCCTCATACAGAGGACGGAACAAAAAGGAAATCACCGACATAACGGCAAACGACCATTTTATGGCATTCTTGAAGCACTGCCACAACAAATCTTTTCTCGTATGATTCTGCCACACAAAAAATACAGCGGTAAAGACAAAAGCTAAAATCAGACCCAGTCCACACATTTTTTTCGGCACTAGAATATCCGAAACGGTAAAGGAAATGCACATACCAAACCAAGCAATCCAAAGAGAACGTCTCCAGTGAATATGAACCAATGTCCGGTCAAGCGATAATATGGCAATGGCAAACATAACAAAAATACCACAAACCGTATTATAAAAATAGCTTTCCTTATGAAGTCCGTAGCGGACGATACAAAACAAAACAAGGTCAATTACAAAGCACAGCGTAATCAGCCGGTACCTTACCTTGTCTTTTATTCTTCCCACAATCGGAATCCATGGATTAAGGAGAAGAATAAACAAATCCTGTAATTTCGTAATCAATTTTATTCCCCACTTATTCACGACAAACGACCGCTAAAAAGCGGCCGTTTTATCTCATGTAATGTCTTACTTAATAACGTCATTCTTATCGGAAGCCGAGCTCTCGCTTTCTTTCGTTTCCTTCATTACTTTTTTCATTCTCTTTGTAATCTTCTTCACGGAATTGTAGTTTGGCTCACAAACATACAGTGCCGTTGAGCGAATTGAGAAGGTCGTCTTCTTAGCTCCGGTACCCTCGGCATTCGCATAAGCAATCTTCCATTTTGCCATATCATTCAACTGCATATTGCAGAGCGATACAATCTTGTCCTTTGACATACTTGTCTGGAACATGGACTTCGATTCTTTCAACAAACTTGAGAAATTTGGCAGTACGGAAGGTGACATCACCTTGTTCAAAATTGCCTCAATCATATGCTGATGGTCACGTCCACGCTGGTAGTCACCATTTGCGAAATGGTGTCGCTCACGGCAGAATGCCAATGCTTTCTTACCATTTACTTTGTTATAACCTTTTTTGAACTTATAATGTGTACCGGCACCGTGTGGACCCCAGTCAGAAATGAAGTCATAATCCGAATACACTTCTACACCGCCAAGCAAATCAACAATCTTTTTCAGACTGGTGAAATTGACACGCACGTAGTAATCAATGTCAATGTTATACAATTTTTCCAGTGTATTAATCGAGCAGTCAACACCATAAATACCGGCATGGGTCAGTTTATCCGGAATACCTCCGGAATACGATTTACCGCCCTTACTGTACAGCGGTACATAGTAATCACGAGGTGTAGATGTCAGTAATACTTTCTTTGTAACTGGATTAACCGTCGCAATAATATTTACATCACTTCGGCTTGTCTGTCCAATCTTACCATATACATCAATACCACTGATATAAACATTAAATGGTTTTGTTGTTACATCGGTATCAACCAATTCTTCTACTTCTGACTCAATCTTGCTTGCATCCAGCTCTCTGGTGTCCGTAGAAAATGTCTTATACTGGCTCTTAACCGTATCTACAAAACTTTTATTCATGATAATTGCCTGCACTTCTTTTGCGTACAAGGCATCTACCATAGTCAACGGATCATCATACTCAACCGTGTTCAATGTCTTGTTCAGTTTCTTACTTGCATCCTGAACCGCTTTGTCCGTATTCTCACGGTCCTGCTGTCTTAGAATACCAAAAGAGTAATTTTTAGCATCTGCTAATGTCTTTGCTGCATCGTCCTTCATGACGTAGAAAGAAATAACATCAACCTTTTTGGTTGCACCACCGACATTCTGGAATGCTGCCATACTCTCTCTCACATAGTTCGCACCAACAAGGAACACGGCACAAAACAGAACGGCTAACACACGTCCAAATATATAACTGGAGTTTGTCAGCTGGCTCATCACCTGATAGACAAGCAATACAACCATAACGACTGCAATCGCAACCATGTACTTAACCGGTACAAGCCCTGTTGTTCCAAAATAAATACAAACTAACAAGGAAACTAAAAACTGCAAAATAATTACTACTAAACTAATCTTTCTCTCTAATAATGTTTTCACTCGTAGCCCTCCGTTCTCAAATTAGCCTAATAATACGCTCACAACATTATATCTTATTTCTTGTCAAAAATCAAACATAAAAGTCGATTTACAGCATTTTTATCCTGATACTTGAAAATGCGCCTGCAAAACTGCTCTCGTTGTGAGTCATCCTCGTAAGCCGTATGCCAGTTTTTTTCCAGCTCCGGCTGCGTATATACAATCATTCCCGGCACAAATTTCTCATAGTCCTCGTAAAAATTTCTACCATCTTTCTGAAATACTTCATAGTCATACGCATAAAAAATCATTTTTCTTTCCAAAAGGCAGTACTCATAAATAATAGATGAATAATCCGTAATCAATTGGTCTGCCACAGATAACAGCGTAGCCACTCCCGGATAATCGGAAACATTTCTTATTTTATCCGGATACATATCCCATATACCGACAGGACAATGCTCTGCCACGTGCGGATGCAGACGGATAAGAAGCACCTCATTCTCTCCCATACATTGATTAAGGGAATCAAAATCCAAACAAATTTCCGGATTTTCAACCTGTGAATCTCGGAAGGTAGGTGCGTATAACGTAATTTTCTTTCCCCTCAAATCAGGATACTGCCCAAAAAAACGCTCTTGCATCTTCTGCCTCTTAGATTCATCTAACATCAAATCGGTGCGCGGCAGTCCAATCGGGAAAATTTTTTCATCGTCTACACCAAACGCACTTTTATACCATTTTGCCGTACATTCGGAACTGACAATCAAGTGCGTAATATTTTCATTTGCTTTTTTTGCTAGTCTTTTTACTTCCCCGGTATCCGAATCCAAGCCGAATTTCTTAATCGTACCGGTTCCATGCCACAACTGCACCACTTTCACATTTTTATTAAATTTCATATACGCCATCGGCATGAACTCATTATCGAGAAAA
>ULVP01090572.1_pt1 | contig 15656 bp, 7 predicted proteins | sample 1959551 | NCBI WGS metagenome assembly ULVP01 (sample SAMEA4835789, study PRJEB28245) | human gut metagenome | biome: gut microbiome; material: fecal sample | place: Denmark | collected 2008 | reverse complement strand
ATGGGTGGCTCCGGCATGGGCGGCTCCGGCATGGGTGGCTCTGGCATGGGACGTGCTGGCATGGGCGGTTCATCAATGGGAAGACCTTCGATGGGGGGCGGTTCTTCACCGTCCGAAATGGATTGGAATGAAACGTTCAAAACGTTTATGGGTTTAACTTATACCAATGATGTTAATGTGAACAGTAATAAAATCTTTGTAATCGAGGGAAGAAATTCCACGAAGATCAATGACAACCATCGGATCACTTACGGGGCAGAGTACATCAAGAATACGGTCAAGGGGACGAACTTTGGGGATGGTAATCAGTTCGGTGTCACTCATATCGGATCAGTTAGCAAAAATGGAGTGACAAAAGAAATTTCTGAAAAAGAAATCGATACCTATGCGGCGTATCTGCAGGATGAGATCAATTACGGAAAGTGGTTTGTTGTTCCTGCTATTCGCTACGATCACCATGAGAATTATGGTAGTCATACTTCGCCTAAATTGGGTGTCACTTATAAAGCGGCAGAGGATTTCCGCGTAAAAGTGAACTATGGAAAGGGATTTAAAGCACCAACTGTACAGAATTTGTATCAAAAACTGGTAACGAATATGGGGCCGGCGGGGACTATTACAGTCAATCCGGATTCGAACTTGAAACCCGAGACTTCTAACAGCTGGGATGTGGGCATTGAAAAGGAATGGGGAAAGTTGTCTACATCGCTGACTTATTTTGATACCAAGCTGGAAAATATGATTACGACGACTCCGATCGGGCATAAAGAATATCGGTGCATCAATGTCGGAAATGTACGTATCAAGGGCATTGAACATACATTGGGGTATGAGCTGAGTCCTATGTGGAAGTTCAAAGTCAATTCGACATGGCTGGATGCGGTGAATAAGGATAAGAATCAGCCTTTGCCGCAGCGTTCCAGATTAAGCCAGATCTACTCCTTGAGTTTCGATGACGGCAAGGACATTGGCTGGAGTGCTGTTCTTTGGGATGAGCTGAACTACAAGTATGTGACTCCAGAGACCGTCAAAGGAGATGTGGTGGCCGGTCCGAAGAAGACCTACAATCTCCTCAACTTTACGCTCACGCGCAAGATCAACAAAGATACCAAGATCTACGGCAGCGTACAGAACATCTTCGACAAAGTGGACAGCGACTGCGATCTTGACGGTCGCTACTGGTCTCTCGGCTGGGAGCATAAGTTCTAAGAGGAGGCGCTATGAGGAAGTGGCTCGCGCTCTGCCTGCTGCTCTTCCTATCGGTCGCTTCGGGCTGCGGATTTCCTCAGGCGACGGGAGGACACACAGAGACTTTCTATCGCATGACGGATGCTGTGGGAAGAGAAGTGGTGCTTGCAAAGAAGCCGGAGCGGATCATCATTCTCGCACCGTCGTTTCTGAATATCATGCATGCGGTGGGGGGAGACTTCATCGCCTGGGCGGACAGCCCGGGGGACAAGGCGCCTTCCTATGCGGCGGGGAAGAAGACGGTGGGATACACGTTTCAGGTCAATGCGGAGGCGGTGATTTCCGAGAAACCGGATTTGGTGATCGGTCTGCACGGGCTGCATGACAGGTTTACGGAAGTGATGAAGCAGAATGGGATCCCTTTCATGCTGCTTTCTGCGTCTTCTTTGGAGGATGTAGAGCGCGCTGCGGAGGTCCTGGGTGATGTGACGGGGCATCATGCGGAAGGCGTGAAGGCGAGGGAACAGCTCAGGAAGGACATGGAGAACGTGGTATCCGGCCTGTCTCTTAAGGAGTATACGTGTGCGATCCTTCATGGGACGCCGCACTCGGTGACGCTGGAAGGGAAGGGGACGATCGCGACGGAAACGGCAGCGCTTCTTCATATCTGCAATGTATTCGTGCTGGACAATGACCGGGATATGAAGCTGCCGCCTTTCAGTCTGGAGACGTTGGTCGCAAAGGACCCGGATATTATTTTCCTGACGACGATGGTGATGCCGGGACAGCAGCAGGAGGCGTTTCGAAAGTCCTTGATGGAACAGCCTGCCTGGGCAGGGATGCGTGCAGTGAAGGCAGGGCGTGTGTACTTCCTTCCGCAGAAACTGTTTCTGTCGAGTCCCGGTATGGAGTATCCGAAGGCGCTTTCCTATATGGCGGATGTAGTATATGGAGGGCAGCGATGATTTCTTATGAGAAGAATATAGAGTCTATGTACCGGGAATCGGTGTATGCTACGGACGGCGGGACGCGCCGCACGGCTTGGGATATCGAGTGGCAGGATGAACCTTTCGCGGCAAGTGATACGGCGGTGGTGTCTCCGCTGAAGCTGCCGTCGCTCATGAAAGATATTTGGGAGACGGGAGTTCCTACTAAGGAATCTGCTGTGTACATCCATGTGCCGTTTTGCCGGCTTTCCTGTACGTATTGTGCATTTTTCAAAAAGAAGGCGGATGAGAGGGAGCAGCACGAGTATGCAAAGCTCCTTTGCCGGGAGATAGATGCGCTCGCCGGCCGGCCGTACCTCACGCGTTCGCACATCCGCTCGGTTTTCTTCGGTGGTGGGACGCCGGGGATCCTGTCGGCGGAGGATATCGAAAGGATCTTGAAACGGATCCGCACGGTCTTCCCATTGATGGAGAATGCAGAAATCACGATGGAGTCGAGCCTTTCGGATATGACGGATGAAAAAATGGATGCGGCGATCTCCGGCGGGGTGAATCGATTCAGCTTCGGCGTGCAGTCGTTCCAGACGAAGATCCGAAATGGGATCGGCCGTCCGCTCCCCCGAGAGCAGGCGATGGAGAGGCTGGCGCATTTTGCGAAGAAGGATGCGCTCATGATCCTCGACCTCATCTATGGGCTCCCGGGTGAGACGGAGGAGACGATGCGTCAGGATATCCGTGATGCAAAGGCGTGTGGCGCAGCGGGGCTCGATCTCTACAAGCTGCAGCTTCTTCAGGGGTCACCTTTGGCGAAGTCTTTCGCCAAGGCGGGAAGGACGCTCGAAGTTCCCTACCTGCAGGCACTCTTTCGCGCGGCGGAGGAGGAGCTGGGAGTGTCGGGTGCTTCGAATATTTCCTGTACCCACTGGAAGTGGGACGCGCGGGAGGAGAGCGTTTACAATACGCTGGCGGCAAATGGCAGCGATATCTTCCCCATCGGCATGGCCTGCGGGGGGAAGATCGGTGGTCTGGGGCTTATGAAGCCTGTCGCGGAGGCGATGTATCGCGGCGCGGTCCTCCTTGGGAAATTCGTCCCTATGGGGGCGCGGAAGGAGAGCCGCTACCGGCGGATCTATCAGGCCATCGAGGCGGCGAGCGATCGCGGACGCATTTCTCCAGCCGCGTTGGAAACGCTGTGCGAAGTGCCTTTCACCGCGCTCCTTACACCGCTCTTGGATCAGTGGGCAGATTGGGGGCTCGTCACGAAGTCTGGCGATATATATGTGTACACATCTGCCGGGCGGTACTGGTACCGCACGATGCTCCGCCGCATGCTCCATATGACCCAGTACATGCTGCTGGGCCGCTCGGAGAGTGCGGGCAGGGCGCGTTTCGGCGATATGATGAATATGAAATGAGGGGATCGTATGAAGGTTTTAATCGCATACTCCAGCCGCACGGGAAATACTCGGCGTGTGGCGGAAGCGCTGGCGAAGGCGGCTCCGGAGGGAAGCCTGCTGGCTCGTGTGGAGGATACGCCATCTGCGGATGGGTTTGATGTGGTCTTTGCCGGTTACTGGCTCGATCGCGGCGGCCCGGATGCGAAGGCAAAAGAATTTTTGCACTCTCTTCATGGGAAGCATGTCGTCCTTTTTGAGACCATGGGAGCCGATCCCCGGTCAGAGCATGCCTATACGGGATTTGCGAATGCAGGGACGGAGCTCTCTCCGGATAACCAGATCGTCGGCGTTTTCGCAGTGCAGGGGGCTGTCGACCCCGCACTGCTTGCAATGATGAGAAAAATGCCGGAGGGCAGCGCACACCATTCGGCTCAAATGGAGCAAACGGTGAAGGAGGCTGCAAAGCATCCCAATGCCGAGGATCTTAAGCAAGCCGAAACGTATATGAAACAATTTATAGAAAAATATGGCCGATATCACCATTAAGCGTGGTCTACCGGCAAAAGCCGAAGCGTTTGTGCTTCGGCTTTTTACATGGTACATATTCATTGATTGATCAGGGCTGCATGACTATGGAGCATATCATGTGCGTGTAAAGGGGAAGTGATGATGGAAATGTTCGTACTGATAAAAGGAGAACCGTCAGAGCCATATGTATGTGGATCGCAAGCAGCGGATCGAACGTTTCTGCTTGCGGCAGAGGAGCCCTTGCTATGGATAAACAAGCGTGAGATCGGATAAGGATGTCACTTACTTGGATGGGACGGCAGGTCTGATGGAATCAATTTGTATAGTATAATAAAGTTACTTTTAAAAATGGCTTCTGTCACAGGTGGATGAAGGAGAATATGATGAAGAAAGATAATTACAGCATACAAAGGCTGCCGAAGAATATCGAGGTACGGGGTGCCAAAGTCCACAATCTGAAAAACATTGATGTGGATATCCCGCTCCATGAGATCGTAGCAATTGCCGGTGTTTCTGGGTCAGGAAAATCTTCATTGGCTCTCGGCGCGCTCTATGCGGAAGGGTCCCGCCGGTATCTGGAGTCCCTGTCTACCTATACCCGCCGGAGGATGACACAGGCGGAGCGGGCAGATGTGGATGATATCAGATATGTGCCGGCGGCTCTTGCACTTCGTCAGCGTCCGGGAATCCCGGGCATCCGCAGTACCTTTGGCACACTATCGGAGCTTTTGAACAGTCTGCGTCTTATGTTTTCCCGGCTGGCAAGCCACCGCTGCCCCAATGGGCATTACTGCCCGCCTTCCCTTTCTGTGGCAGCCATGCAGGAGATCACCTGCCCTGTCTGCGGAGCAAAATTTTATGGCCCTGGGGCGGAAGAGCTCGCCTTCAACAGCAGCGGCGCCTGCCCGACCTGCGGTGGGACAGGGGTGGTTAGAAATGTGAATGAGGCGGCCCTGGTGCCCGATGATTCCAAGACCATCGATGAAGGTGCCGTGGCTGTCTGGGGAACGCTGATGTGGTCGCTCATGAAAGATATCGTGCGCACCATGGGTGTGCGTACAGATGTGCCCTTTCGTGATCTTACGCCGAAAGAAAAAGAAATCGTTTATCACGGGGAGCTGAAGAAGCATCACATCCACTATGTGAATCCAAATACGCTGGAACCGACGGAGATGGATTTCAATTATTACAGCGCAGTGAATTCCGTGAAAAATGCCCTTGCCAAGGTGAAGGATGAAAAGGGAATGAAACGGCTCGAAAAATATCTGGAAGAGGACGTGTGCCCGGACTGCGGTGGAACAAGGCTGTCGGAAGCTGCCCGTGCACCGCATCTTTGTGGAATCGGACTGGATCAGGCAGCGGCTATGACCCTTTCGGAACTGATTCTCTGGGCACAGGGAGTTCCTGCATCTCTTCCGGAAGAGATGCGTCCCATGGCGGAAAACATTTGCGAATCCTTTATGGATGTTTCAAAGCGGCTCATGGACCTGGGACTCGGCTATCTTTCACTGGACAGGGCGGCTTCAACGCTTTCTACTGGTGAGAGGCAGCGCGTACAGCTGGCAAGGGCAGTCAGAAATCGTACGACCGGTGTGCTCTACGTTCTTGACGAGCCATCCATTGGACTTCATCCTTATAATCTCCAGGGGCTTACCGGAGTGATGGATGATCTGCGATCCGATGGAAACTCTGTCATCCTTGTGGATCATGATACACAGGTGTTGAAGCATGCCGACTGGCTGATAGAGATGGGGAAGGGCGCTGGTGCAGAAGGCGGAACGATTATTTCCCAGGGAAGAGTGGAAGATGTTTCGAAGAATCCGGACTCTGTCATAGGACCCTACCTGTCCGATCACTATGAATCAAGGATCCGTCCGGTAACAAAGGGAGAGGCCTTGTTTGACAGGGGGGCGATTCATCTGGAGACCGGGGCCATCCACACTGTCCATCCTCTGGACGTGCGGATACCCATGGGACGTTTGACTGTAGTGACAGGGGTCTCTGGATCCGGAAAAACGACCATGGTCCTGGAAAGTCTGATTCCGGCCCTGAGGGCTGCAATCAGCGGACAGAAGCTGCCTTCCCATGTGAAGAAGGTAGAGGCAGACGGCATTACACAGGTCAAGCTGATTGATGCCACGCCCATTGGTATCAATGTACGGTCTACAGTAGCCACTTATGCCAATGTACATGACGGACTCAGAAAAGTATATGCCAGAACGGCAGACGCCAAGGCACATCACTATAAGGCAGGAGATTTTTCTTACAATACAGGGGAACTTCGCTGTCCTACCTGTGACGGCACAGGGGAGATTTCTCTGGATGTCCAGTTTCTGCCGGATGTTCAGATTCCCTGTCCCGAATGCCGGGGCTCCCGATACAGAAAAGAAGCCTATGATATTCGCCGCAGGGCTAAAGATGGAAAGGAATACAGCCTGCCGGAACTTATGAATATGAGTGTGGATCAGGTGCTCAACGCCCTGGGGGGACTCAAACTCCTGCAGCAGCGCCTGCAGGTGCTGCATGACCTTGGACTTGGATACCTCACGCTGGGGGAGGAAACACCAGGGCTCTCCGGCGGTGAGGCTCAACGGCTGAAACTGGCCAGCGAAATGGGAAAAGGACAGAGCGATTCTGCGTTTGTCTTCGATGAACCTACCATCGGGCTGCATCCGCAGGATGTGAAGACACTTCTCCATGTTTTCCAAACCCTCATTGATCATGGAGCAACACTGGTTGTTATCGAACATGATCTTGATATTATAAGAAATGCGGATTACATCGTCGATATGGGACCGGGAGGAGGAAAGGAAGGCGGTCGGATCATTGCCCGGGGTACGCCTGATGAGATCCGGCAGAATCCAGACAGCCTGACCGGCAGGTTCATATAATGCTGTAAAGCCAGGATAAGAGATAAAGCTGTTTCTCACATAGATCACGGGAGATATGTTTTCCGGCGTTGTTCTCCGGAGAAACCAGTGAAAGTTTTCTACCATTCATCAAAAGTTTCCACTTGGGCCGGGGATTAAACTTGAGCCAGGAAAGTAGATAATAAAAGGATAAGAGGAAACTCCCGCTTTGGTCGGGGGTTTTTCTGCCTTATATGATATAAAAACATCAGAAAATAGGAGAATGCGTATGGTGGCTGGCTGTTCTGGCGGAGGAAAATGGTCTCTCCTTCGCAGACTGCGTGGAAACATTTCTGAAAGAAAAAGAAGAATTTCTGAAGCAGGAATAGATGGGTGAAAAGAACCGATACGCATGTATTCTGCTCTGATGAGGGAAAGATGCGCAAAGCATGATGGGCATGGCTACAGCCAGTGAAATATCACAAAACGTATGGCCTTGACAAACGAAAGAACCCATAAAATGCATGACAGCTTGACATAGTGGCGATGGAGGAGTATATATTAAAACAAGGAATAGATAGCATGCGTTATTTTCCTCGGGGGGGAAAATACAACGCATACTGCTATATGACAGGTCGTTCTATAAGGAGGACTCTATGATGAAAAGGAAACAAGCTGTATTGATGATGGCAGTCATGACTGCATTGTTAACTCCAAGTTTCGGGGGGGTTGCTGCTGACTTATCGGAATTGCCCCCAGAAAACTTTGTAGTCACTGGCAGTGGTCAGGGCACCTATGGGACATATGATGGAAAAACAGGAACCTTTACCTGGACCAAGGGTAACCAGACGGCCCAAGGGAATAAGCAGGGCGATATTATTTCGGTATCAAAAGGCGCATCCTTGAAAATTAAAAACCTGGACTCTTTAAATTTTAAGGAGGAGCTGGATTCCACTACAGCCAAGCAGTCTGTAGATGCTGCGCTTAAAGCTTTTGAAGGCGCTTCTGTGAACATGAACGTCAAGAATCTGAATTTTGGCAGCAAAGACGATGTACTGAAAGCGGATCAGGGGCTTCATGCCTATGGCGGGACCATAGCTGTCACGGCGGACAATATCTATGGGAACGTACGGGGAGCCGGTTTTCTCATGAATCAAAGTGTGAAAAGCGGCAATACTGTCCATCAGGGGATGCTGACTGTTCATGCGACGCAGAATATCGATCTGACCAGCAATTATCGTACGCTTGTCGGAACCCAGTCATATCAGCAGACAAAGGGAGACAATGGTACAGCGGTATCAAAGATCACCGCAGACGGAACCATTGCTCTCCATGTGACCGGATCTGAACCAAATGCGGCTAATGTGGCTGTTGTCAATGTGGTAGCAACCAGTTGGGGAAGTCCAACCCAGTTGAAGGATGGTAGTGATATGGACCTTACGATCGCCGGGAAGAAAGGTGTCACACTGAGTAGCGATCACGGGCTCGGAGTTTACAGTGGCTTGAATATTGGCGACAGTGATGCCAATCAGGCAAAGATTGCTATCACATCCGAGGAGGGAGATGTATCCATTCTCTCCTCTGGCAATGCCATTCAGGCTACCGTGAAAAATGATCAAAATACCCAGGCGGCATCTCATATCGATGTATCCGGAGCTAACGTCAATGTGGTGAGCCGGAATGGAACCGCGGTTCGATTGGAGCGCAATGCTAGCGTGAACGTAGGCACGAATAAGAATCAAGGCGTGGTTCATATCTCAGGGAAGGAGCTGGCTGCTGATGTGGGGCATGGCTCTCAGCTGACCATAGGGAATGGTACGAATGATACTACCATTCAGCTTAGCGGTCGAATCAACGTAGCAAATGGCGGCACGGTCACGGTGAAAGATAAGACAACCACGGTCATCGATGCCGATTCTCTAGGGACGAATGCTCTGGTTTCTGTCGGAGGCAACGGGACATTTACCGCAGGAGAAAATGCCAAGCTGGTCGTCAAAGGCGCTGATACGGGGGCTGCTTTATATCAAAAGGGAGATACAAGCTCGCTCGCATTTTGGCAGGCGAAAAATACCAGCTTTGACAATCCATTCCAGTATTTGGATAATACGGGGAAAGTCAAGGCCGGTATCACCGAGTCCAATCAGCAGGGCATCACCGGCTATATCGCACCATCTGTCGCCATTGCCGCGACAGGCAAGAATGATAAAAAAATGGCTGCTTTCCTTAGAAATGGGAAAACCTCCTATAATGATGCCATTGGCATCGGACAGGCAGGTGGCATCGAGCACAGCACCTATGCCGTGACGGGCCTTTTCACGGATGCTCTCACGGACCGTGAAAATACACCGGAAAAGGATCTGTGGGCCGAAGGTTTCCATAGCAAAGAAAACATCGACGGTCTTGGATTTGATGGCGGCGGTCTCTCTCTGGATACCCAGTACAATGGCACTGTAGTCGGTATGGATCTCTATCGGAAAGCCAATACCACTGCAGGCGTAGCCATCGCCTATGCGGATGGGAATAGCAGCAGCTCTGATGGGGTCGCTTATACCAAGAATGATGCGACCTATCTGGGAGCATCTTTATACGGTCTGAAAGACCTCGGGGGCTATCGTCTGGCAGCGGATCTCTCCTATGTGGGCGGCAGCCATGACATCACCCAGTACAATGCAGATAAAGTCATCACCGCAAAACCGGATACTGAAGCATGGACTCTTGGTGTGAAAGCCATGAAGGACTATGATCTGGGAGAGGGCATCCTGACGCCCTATGCAGGTCTTCGCTATCTTCGTCTCACCACAGACAGCTACACCTCCAGTGCGGGTCTTTCCTATGACAAAGAAAGCCAGAACCTCTTCCTTCTGCCGATCGGGGTAGATTATTCCCTCCATCTGAACCGCGGCAGCTGGGATGTCAAACCGTATGCAGGCCTTAGCTACATTTGGACCATGGGCGATAGAAATGCCGATCAGACCGTATCCTTCGGCACGACATCAGATGTCTTCTCCTATGACGTGGCTGATGCAGGCAGCTTCCTTGGCAAAGTGGGAGTCACGGCCTCCAAAGGAGCCTGCACATTCGGCGTAGGCTATGCGTACCAGACCGGCAGCAGCGCAGACAGCTCCACTTGGACGCTGCAGGCCTCTTACGCCTTCTGATCTCATAACATCATGTAATAAAACACCTTCTGATGAGTTTCTTATCTCACCAGAGGGTGTTTTTTATTTGCGGAAGTATGAGATAGAAAATAGGGCTTTTGCTTATGCCTTGGTGGTTCTTTTGAGGAAGACGCGGATCTGCCGTGCGGATCACAGATCCCTTTCTTTGATCAGCGTTTCCTCAAGCATCTATGCATCGTTGTCATGAATGGACAAGGGTCGATAGAGATTTGTAAAAATATAATTTAACACTTTACTAACGGGGGGGTAATGATATCCTAATGACATGAAAAGGAGTTTATTTTTACTTTTATCATGGTAATATCCGGGAGGGATAGGTATGAAGAAGGAAACAAAGAAACTCATTGCCGCTGGTATTGTGATGGCGCTTGGCTGTGGCGCTTGGGGAAGCGTGTCGGCCGCTGATCCTAATGCTGCTATTGCAGGGGAAGATAAAAATGTGAATAGCATTTATTCGGATGGTAAAATTAATGCTTCTTATGGATTGAAAGCTGAAGGGGATCCTTCAAGCTCCAAAGAAGGAAAGATATCTTTAACGACGGCAAAGGTTGAGATCCAGGCTACTGGGACTACTTGGAATACTGGGTTTGGAATCCAAGCGACTAATTGGGGATCTGTGATTGTTGGCAATACAGATACACAAGACGTCAGTATTTCTGGCGTTTCGCAAGGAGTCAAGCTGAAAAAAGGCGGACGTGCGGAGATTACTGGTGAACAGGTAAAAATATCTAATAATGAAAAGAAAAAACCGTTAATTGAGATTGATAATAGTTTAAATGGCGCTAAAAGACCTGCTCAGCTGATTGTGAAAGGAAAACAGATCGAGCTTGTGTCTGCTGGTCAGGTCATTGCTGCAACATCAAAATATTCTGCGTCGAAAAATTACCCCAAAGCTAGTGTTGTTTTGGGGGATGACTCTACGGAATCACTGACTATGACAGGCAGTAATGGAATTAATGCTGGAAGAAATTCGGAAATCATAGGGAAGGCGAAAAATATTAACCTTGTAGTCAATTCAGCCGCGAGCACGAAGGGCGTGCAAGCAACTACTGAGGAATCCATGGTGCGGTTGACCGCTACAAACAATTTGCTAATAGATGTAACTGGCGCGGACGGTGCAATAGCTGTGCATAATCGTTCTGCCGCTGGAAAGGTGGAACTTGCCGGAAATGATGTAAAGATCCATGCAACAGCAACGGATGGCCAGGTTTATGGTATTCAGTCAGAAACAAAATCGGATGTAAAAATTTCTGGAAATACGGTAGAAATCGGTACTACCGGCGGGAAAAATGGAAACAATGGCGAAATTGGCAGTGCTGCGCTGTATGCCAAGAACTCCAATATTGAGGTAGACGCGAATAAAGTAGTCGTCAATACTACGAATGCAACGGAGCATGCATTTGCTGTGTATAGCAATGGGGGCTCTGCTATTACACTTGGCAAAGATGCAAATTCTGAAGTGCAGATCTCAAGCAGCAGTAAAGGGACCGCTTTGGGCGTTGCGGTCGCTTCAACTGGTAAGCAGGCACCAGATGGTAGCAAAGTGATAATCCATGGTGCAAAGATCAATGTATCTGCAGAAGGTAAGACGGCTCGCGGTTTGTATGCCCAAGATAATAACAAGATCAGTGTCGGAGATACTGGCTCTGATATCCAGATTTCTGCCAAAGGCGAAGATGCTATAGGGGTATTGGCTCTTGAGCATGGTTCTGTCGATTTGAATGGGAAAAATGCTGTCATCAAGGCGGAAGGCAGTGGGAGTCAAGCCTCTGAAGGGATTCATGTCCAGAATAATGACATGACAGATCAGGATCATCGTGCTACAGTCAACGTAAATACCGAGAATACGACGATTCATGCCGATTCGGCTCTCGTTGCCATGAGTCACAGCGTGCTGAATGTGAACAGTAATCTGGTCACCAATGGCAAGAATGCCATCCTGACCCGCGGCAACTCGGATGTGAATATCAACATGGAAGGTAAGCATACGACACAGCTGAATGGTGATATCGTATTCAACTATGATGGTGCAAGTAGCGGTACAGTCATCGATTCGAATGTCAATGTGAATCTGAATGGGGAAGGCTCGTTCTGGACGGGCAATACAAAGGCGGAATGGAATAATGGTAATGAAGGGAAGCCTGACGCCGAGAAGATGCAGGTCTCTCATATGACGTTGCAAGTAGAGAATGGGGCACAGTGGAATCCAACCTCTGTCAAAGAAGTGGGGAATAACTCGGCTTCGGCGGGCTCACAGGCTGTGGCGTTGAACAGTTTGAAACTGAACAACGGCGTAGTCAATCTGGATAGCGACAGACTTGGTGCAAATTCTCCCGTCAAAGTTGAAAAGATCAGCGGTAACGGTACTATCACCACCAATTCCCTCGATAACAAACTTGTCATCGACGAAAAAGCAGCAGGTACAAAGCTCAAAGTCGAAGGCTCGGGCGAGATCGGCGACAAGATCCTAGCGGGCAAAGCCACACTGGAAGACCTCGCTGGCACGGCTAAAGTGGGGGATAAAACAGCTTCCGATGAAGTGGAGACACAGGATGGTATCATTGCCGGCAAGATGTTTGCCAAAGTAGGTACTGATGGCACGATCGATGCTTCGACGGTCAAGAGAGCCATTCAGCAGCATAACCAGGCGGTCAGCAGCATGGCGAACCTCTCCCTCATGACATGGCGTCAGGAAAACAATGACATGAATAAACGTCTCGGCGAAGTACGCGCGAGCGAAGGCAGTCAGGGCATCTGGGCTCGTATGGCGCGCGGCCAGTCTAAGTATGGACCGCAGGGCATCAAGAACCAGTACAACTACTACCAGCTCGGTTACGACAGCAAGATTTCCGATGACTGGATCCTGGGCGGTGCCTTCACCTACACCGACGGGGACAGCAGTTATACCAATGGCAGCGGCACGAATAAGCACACCGGCTTTGCCGTATACGGCAGCAACCTTCGAGATGACGGCAGCTTCATCGACCTCATTGCGAAGTATGCACACATGAAGAATGACTTCGACGTGAATGGCGGCGTAGGCAACGGCGACTACAGCACGAATGGTCTCTCCTTCTCCGCGGAATACGGCAAGCGTTTCCATCAGGAAGGCTACTGGATCGAACCGCAGGCGGAACTGACCTACGGCAGAGTCTCCTCGGCAGACTTCACAACGAAGAATGGGGCATCCGTCCATCAGGACAGCATGGACAGCCTCGTCGGACGTCTCGGCTTCTCGCTCGGCAAGGATGTCAAGCAGGGCAATGTATACGTCCGTGCGTCCTACCTCTATGATTTCCAGGGCGATACCTCTGTGACGATGTCTAAGGGCGGAGCAGCGACCTCCTTCAAGACAGACCTCGGCGGCGGCTGGTGGGAATTCGGCGTCGGCACGAACCTTGACCTCGGTCATGATACCCATTTCTATCTGGATGTAGAAACCACTGCAGGCGGCGATGTCGATACGCCGTGGCAGTGGAATGCAGGGGTGCGCTACTCCTTCTGATGATCCCGTGGTGCAGATACGGGTAAGTCGGAAAGACGACTGTCCTGATGGCAAATGGATCCGCAGGCGGCATGGGTCATTCATGTACATCTATCGGAGCATCCTCTCATGGGAAGCGTCTCATGAGAGGGTGCTTTTTTGCACCGTAGCAGGCTGCTTCTCATCACCTGTTTGAAACCATGCACTGCTTGCGGCAGAGGAGCCCTTGCTGTGGATAAACAAGCGTGGGATTGGATAAGGATGTCATTCGCCTTTTGGCGTAATATACTCCCGTGCAGGACAAAAACATGATATAATAATTGTCGATAAATGACAGCAGCTATGGGCTGCCCGGTGAAGAGGGGTATATGTATGCATTTTCAGGATGAATTGACCATCGATATGACGCATTTTTCCGGCGAGGGCTGGGGGATCACGGAGGAGGAGATCGATGCCTGCAAGGAGCGCATCCGTGAGGCGGCGCTTTCTGTGGAGCGGCTTCGGAAGAGCGGGAAGGGGCCGGATGGCAGTCTTGTGCTTTTCCCGCATTTGCCGTATCTCCTGGAGGAAGAGATCCTGATCTCCAAAGAGGAGAGGGAGAGGCTGCTTGCCCTCTCTAAGCTGGCGAAGGAGCAGGATATCGTGGTGTCGATCGGTATCGGGGGCTCGTATCTTGGAAATCAGGTGCTTTTTGATCTGTTCTGCGGACAGTACTGGAATCTGATGACGAAGGAGGAGCGCCACGGGTATCCGCAACTGTATTTTGCGGGGCAAAATCTGGATCCGGTGAGTCTTCTCTCGCTGGTGGACCGCATCCGGCGGAGCTCGCAGACAGCGTGGTGGAAGCACAAGGTGCTGCTGGTCGTGAATTCGAAGTCCGGGACGACTTTGGAGCCGGTCATGGCAGAGCGGGCGCTGCGTGAGATGCTGGGGAAGTTCTGTGAGGTGAGCGTCATCGCGGTGACGGACAAGGAGAAGGGGGCGCTGCGTCCTCTGGCGGAGAAGAATGGCTGGCCGTGCTTCACGGTGCCGGACGGCATCGGCGGACGTTTCAGCGTTTTCTCTCAGGTGGGGCTGGTCTTTGCGATGCTTTCGGGGATCGATATCCGGGATTTCCTGGCGGGGGCGAGGATGACGGAAGAGGCTTGCCGCAGTCTTTCGCTTTCGGAGAATCCGGCGCTGCAGCTGGCGGTCCGTAAGTATCTGGCGCGGGAAAATCATGGTGTCGATGCGGAGATCATCATGCCGTATGGGGACAGTCTCCGCTCGCTCGGCTGGTGGTATGCACAGCTTCTGGGTGAGTCTTTGGGCAAGGCGCTCACGGTCTCCGGGGAAGAGATCCACTATGGCCGTATCCCGGTCGCGGCGGTGGGGACGACGGATATGCATTCGTTGACGCAAGAGCATCAGGAGGGGAAACGGAATAAGCTCGTGCAGTTCATCACGGTCAGGGAATCGCGGAAAGACGCGGATATCCTCTGTGATGAGGGAAAAGAGCGCGGCCCGGTCCCGCTTTCCTATATGCTTTCTGCGGCGCAGCGCTCGGATGAGGAGGCGCTCGCGCATGATGGCCGCATGAGCTGTGATCTCATCATGAGAAGGTGTACGCCTTTCCATGTGGGGGCGCTCATGTATTTTCTCTTCCTCACGATCGCTTACGAGGGGGCGCTTGCGGGCGTCAATGCCTATGACCAACCGGGGGTGGAGAGTTATAAGAAGATCCTCCATGCGGATCTGAAAGAGTATATCGTGAAGCATAAGAAGTGACTAGGGACTGGTGGCTTGTGACTAGTGGCTAGGGACTAGGAATAAGGGAGTAGGAATAAAAAACCGCAGCGACGTTGTCGCTGCGGTTTTTGCGCGCTAAGGAAAGGCGGATTCATTGCAGAGTATAATCGGAAAGGGGACATTGGCAGCAGGCGGCTTTCTCGTAACGTCATTTCGAGCGAAGTCGAGAAATCTTCCCTGCCCTGCGGTTATCCATGTCAGTGTGAAAATGAAAATCGACGTCTTTGTGTTTCGTTTCCCTGCTGTATCATGTCAGCCGTTTATGGGTCTGCCAGAAAGATCCCTCGGCTGCGCTC
>ULVP01047542.1_pt1 | contig 15914 bp, 9 predicted proteins | sample 1959551 | NCBI WGS metagenome assembly ULVP01 (sample SAMEA4835789, study PRJEB28245) | human gut metagenome | biome: gut microbiome; material: fecal sample | place: Denmark | collected 2008 | reverse complement strand
AAGATTTGATTGTGCTAAAATAGATGGTGCTTAAAGTAAGCATCTAAGGGGATATGTAGATATGAAAAAAGAAGACGGACGTTTAAGGGGAATGGACGGATTGCGTGGGGTTGCGATTATTGCGATTACACTATTCCATATGTTTCCTAGTGTTTTTAGGGGTGGATACTTAGGAGTTGTGTTATTCTTTGTATTAACTGGATTCTTGTTGGTGGTATCAGCAAAGAAGAAGATGAATCAAAAAGAGTTTTCATTGCGTGATTACTATCTTGCCAGAATCAAAAGAATATACCCACCATTACTTGTGATGGTATTTACTACATTGGGAATCTATTTTATTTTGGCTAAGGACGCATTGTATAACATGAAAATGCAGGTGTTTAGTATTTTGGCTGGTTTCAATAACTGGTGGCAAATTTCGCAAAGTATTGATTATTTTACGCGTATTGCGAATACTTCGCCATTCTCGCATTTATGGTTTTTATCTATAGAGATGCAGTTCTATGTGATTTTTCCATTATTATTGTTTGGAATGTATAAATTGAAAGATAAAAAAGGAGAATCATTCACAATTAAAACTATGTTTGGTGTAACAGTTGGCTTTGCGCTTGTGATGCCAATTCTATATTTATGTAGAGTGAATGTCACAAGATTGTATTATAGAACGGATACGCGAATTTATTCATTGTTTGCGGGCATGCTTCTAGGCTGGATCTATACAAAAGGGGAAGCAACTAAAAAGAATTTTTATACCTCAATTGGGTTGCTTGGAGTGTTTGTGATTTCATGCTTTATTTTTGATGGGCGAATGCCAGTTGTTTATTTGTTTGTACTCGCATTAATGACGGTTTTATCTTTGTATATAGTCGAAAAAACGGCAGATAGTTCAATCTCATTGGATGTTCCAGTGTTAAAGTGGATTGGTCAACATAGTTATGAAATTTATTTATGGCAATATCCAGTTATTTATTTATTTCAATATAAAGATTGGAATACAAATTTTGTGATCTATTTGTTTGAGTTTGTGATATTGATTTTGTTGGTTATATGGTCAAACTATTTCTTGAAGGTATTTAAATATAAACAAATTAAACCTAAATTTCAAAAAGCCGTGTTAGCTTGTGGAATCGTTGGGTTTGTATTTCAGGCCACAGGTGTTATTGCTTTAGCAACCTCAAAAGAGATAGATTCTACAGAATTGCAGAAGCGTATAGCAGAAAATGAAAAAGCAATAGAGGCAAATAAGAGAAACGCAAAATCGGATGGTAGTGTTGAAAAAGGCAAAGTTGACGACTATGCTTCAAGTGGAAACTCACAGAAAGTATCGGATAAAGAATTATTTTGTTTAGGGGATTCTGTCATGTTGTCGGCATATACAAATATTCAAGATATTTATCCGGATGCAACAATAGATGCAGCTGTTTCAAGACAAATATATCATGCTCTAGACATTTTAAGTTGGTATCAGTCTCAAGGAAATATTCATAATACAGTTGTGATTTCACTTGGAACAAATGGTGTTTTGGATGAGAATACAGTTGAACAACTGTTAGAAATGATTGGTAAAGATAAGTCTATATTCTGGGTCAATGTGTATGCGCCTGGAGTTGAATGGGAAGCTAGTAACAATAAATATCTGAATGAATTGGCTAAAAAACATTCAAATGTAACGATTATAGATTGGAACTCTTATATTTCTAAGCATACAGATTTATTAGAAGCAGATGGAATTCATCCGATTGAAGAGGGCGCTGATGCATATGCTCATTTAATTCAAGAAAAAATTAATGAGGTTATGCAAAAACAAAAAGAGATTGAAAAAAAAGCGAATAAATAAAAGACTGCAGAGGAATTAATCTTCTGCAGTTTCTTTTGTATATGAATCTAAATCATTTGGGAAATTGATTTTATTTAATTTTTTGATGCTAAGTTCGATTGAAATATCAATATCTGCACTTGCTTTATCTACGGTTTGTTTACCTGTAAAGCTTAAAATCATGTGTGAGATTTTTTTGTTTTTGATAGTTGCTTCAAGCGTTGCATCATCTAGTTTTATAGATCCCATATTATCTAGAAGGGTGGCTAATTTAGATGTGTTGACTTTAAAAGTATATGTATCATTTTCTTTTTTAGAGGAATCAAATAATTCGCATAATTGATCGTCAGTTAAATCTAGAAATGGGTTGTATGTATTTAATTTTGAATTCTTTTTAAGTCCAATCTTATCGACTGTACTTTGGGTTTTTGTGCCCATAGAATTTAAATATGTTTTTCCATCTTTAATGTAAAAGTTTAAAAAATTATTTTTCACATTATCGCCTGCAACTAAACCGATTGAAGTAGCAACTTGTAGATCTTCTTTTTGAAGAATTTGTGCATCAATATTCATTTTTGAATCTTTCATATCCAATGTTCCATTGATTTGGGCGCTTTTTAGATTTAATGTATTACCTAATGCATCAAAGAATGTAAGGATGTCATCATTGTTTTTTGAGTTTGAACATCCTGCAAGGCTAAGCGATAAAAAACAAGTTATAATTAGGGTTAAAAATTTTTTCATTCGGAACTCCTTTAAACGTTTATATTGTATGCATAATTAAAGGGGATGTCAAAATGGACAAATGAAAAAGCACCTACTTTGTGCAGGTGCTTAAAAAGGATAGGCAATATTTATAACTCATTTTTTAAATTTTGTCAAGTTTTTATTGACATTTGGTGGTTTTACTAGTAGTATAATAAATTGCATAATAGTGTGTGTTTTCAGATGAAAACCACCTAGTATAGTACAAATTCGAACGAAAGGATGGCATGCATGGACAACAACAAAGCATATCGTATTGTCTCGTGTGGGAAAAAATCTTCCCGCCGAGATTACTCAAAGGTTAGTGGTAAATTAGAGTTACCTAATCTTGTCGAAATCCAGACAGATTCATTTAAATGGTTTACGCAACAAGGTATCCAAGAAGTATTTGAAGAAATCTATCCAATTGAAAACTATGGAAAAAACATTCGCTTAAATTTCCTTCGTTATCATTTTGAAGAACCAAAATATAACGCAGAAGAATCTATGTATAGAGAATGCAACTTTGCAGCACCTCTATATGCAGATATGGAATTGGAAGTTACAGACTCAGAAACTGGGGAAGTTGTAACTAAGAGTGAAGAAGTATATTTAGGGGATTTCCCTTTAATGACAGAAACTGGTACATTCATCATCAATGGTGCAGAACGTGTAATCGTTAGTCAGATCGTACGTTCTCCAGGAGCATATTTTGCGGACAGTTATGATGAAAAAACTGGTAAACAAAACTATAGCTGTGAATTAATTCCAAGTCGTGGTACTTGGTTAGAGTTCATGACTGAACAAAAGAAAACTACAAACGGACGTTTAATTAATGTTTCTATTGACCGTCGCCGTAAAGTATTATTCAGTATTTTATTCAAGGCGATTGGTATGTCTTTGAATATCGGAGTGAACGAAGATACTCACGATACATCAATGATGGAAACATTCCTTCATGCAATGGGACGTAACTGGTCTGATGTAGCTACAGATGCAGAAGATCGCGAATACATGAATATGTATTTGTTGTTGTATACTGCTTTCTTCGGTAAATATGAAGAAATCGAAAACACTTTATTGAACGATAAAGTAAAAACAACTCAGGAAGCTTTACTTTCTTTCTATGAAAATCAAAGAAGTGATGAAATCCCTACATTAGATGGATCAATCACTTTGATGCAAGCAAAATTCTTTGATCACCGTCGTTATGACTTGACAAAAGCTGGTCGTTATAAATTACGTAAGAAATTAAATGCGATCGACCGTATGGCAGGTATGACACTTGCTCATGATATTGTTGATGTAAATGGCAACGTATTCATGGAAAAAGGTACTATGGTTCACCGTGATGAAAGAAATGCATTACGTGAAGAATTGGCTAAGGGTACTTATTGTGTCGCTTATCCATTCCGCTCAGAATTCCATGAAGAAGATATCGTTTCAATTCCAACAAGCTGGACTACAGGATTAATTGGTCGTGTATTAGCTAGTGATGTTGAAACAGAAGATGCTTATTTAGATGCTGGTACAGTATTAACTGAACAAGATGTTTTAGCAATCCAAAAGGTTGTTGAAAATGTTGATATTTTTGCAGGATTGTTTGCACAACCAGTTAAGTTAACAGCCGAAAATATGGATTCTGTATTTAACTATGGTCAACGTTTATATGCTCTTGGACGTTTAACAAATGCTCAAGGTGAAGATATTGTTGATGCAGATATGGAATTAGTTGCGAACCGTTATATGGTTGGTGTAAGTCCAGATGCCATCGATAGTGATGTTGAAACACAAGTTAAACAACGTGCTTTAAGTGAAGATATCACAGCATGGTTGATTGGTGCATGTGTTCAAGAATTATATATTATTGACGATAATGGGGATGAAGTCCGTGTTGCTGGAAATGACCCATTCGCAAATAAACACACAATTACAGTTTCAGATATGTATGCATTCTTCTCATATAGCTTAAACGTTATGGAAGGTGTAGGAACAACAGATGATATCGATATGTTAGGTAACCGTCGTATTCGTTCTGTTGGTGAATTGATTCAGAACCAGTTCCGTATTGGTTTATCTCGTATGGAACGTGTCGTTAAAGAACGTATGTCAATTCAAGAAATGGATAGCTTAACTCCTAGAAAATTGACAAACATTCGTCCTTTGACAGCTGCAATTAAAGAATTCTTCTCTAGTTCACAGTTATCACAGTTCATGGATCAACAAAACCCTCTAGCTGAATTGACAAATAAACGTCGTATTTCAGCCTTAGGTCCAGGTGGTATCAGTCGTGATCGTGCAAGTTTCGAAGTACGTGACGTTCACAACTCTCACTATGGTCGTATTTGTCCAATCGAAACGCCAGAAGGGCCAAACATCGGTTTGATCAATAACTTAACTACATATGCTCGTATCAATGAATATGGATTTATTCAAACGCCTTACCGTAAGGTAAATGCGGATGGTACTGTTAGTGAAGATACAGTTTACTTAAGTGCTGATGAAGAAGCAGATTATGTAATCGCTCAGGCCAATGAGGTTCGCGATGGTCATTTAGTAAATGAACGTGTCGTAGCTCGTAAGGCTGGTGAAACTATCATCGCGGATCGTAATGAAGTAGAACTTGCCGACGTCAGTCCAAAACAGATCGTATCTGTAGCGACTGCCTGTGTCCCATTCTTGGAAAACGATGATGCGTCTCGTGCCTTAATGGGTGCCAACATGCAGCGTCAGGCCGTTCCATTATTAGTTCCTCATTCACCTTATGTAGGTACTGGTATTGAATATAAAATTGCTAAGGACTCAGGTGTTGGTATTGTCGCAAAACAAGATGGTGTAGTTGAATATGTAGATGGTTTGCGTATTGTAGTTAAAGATAATGAAGGTGAAAACCACACTTATCAGTTACGTAAGTTTGCTCGTTCAAACGCAAGCACTTGTATCAACCAACGTCCAATTGTAGAAGTTGGTGAAAAGGTTGAAAAAGGCGATATCTTAGCTGATGGTCCAAGTATGCAAAATGGAGAATTGGCTTTAGGTCAAAACGTTGTTATTGCATATACAACATGGCATGGATATAACTACGAGGATGCCATCATCATGTCAGAACGTATGGTTAGTGATGATGTATATACTTCAATCCACGTAGAAGAATATGATATTGACTGTCGTGAAACTAAGTTAGGTCCAGAAGAAATCACTCGTGATATTCCTAACGTTGGTGAAGCAGCCGTTCGTAAGTTAGATTCAAATGGTATCATCATGGTTGGTGCCGAAGTTAAAGAAGGAGATATCTTAGTTGGTAAGGTTACTCCAAAAGGACAAAGTGAAGTTAGTCCTGAAGAAAAATTATTATTAGCAATCTTTGGTGAAAAATCACGTGAAGTTCGTGACAATTCATTGAAAGTACCTCATGGTGGTGCTGGTATTGTTCATTCTATTCGTGTATTTAAACGTGGAGATGGATCGGATCTTCCTCCTGGAGTAAATATGCGTGTTAAAGTATATATCGTTCAGAAACGTAAGATTTCTGAAGGTGATAAGATGTCTGGTCGTCACGGTAACAAAGGTGTCATCTCTAAGATTTTACCTATCGAAGATATGCCATTTATGGCTGATGGACATCCAGTTGATATCTTGTTGAACCCATTCGGTGTACCTTCACGTATGAACATCGGACAGATCTTAGAAATCCACTTAGGTTACGCTGCTCGTAAATTAGGTGTTAAATTCTCTACTTCAGTATTTGATGGTTTATCAAATGAAGACTTACAAGATGTAATGCGCGAAGCAAGCATGACTGTCGATGGAAAACAGGTATTATATGATGGACAAACTGGACAACCATTCGATGAACGTATTAGTGTCGGTGTAATGTACATGATCAAGTTGGCCCACATGGTTGACGATAAACTACACGCTCGTGCTACAGGTCCATATTCTTTAGTTACTCAGCAGCCATTGGGTGGTAAAGCTCAAAATGGTGGTCAGAGATTTGGAGAAATGGAAGTTTGGGCATTGGAAGCATATGGTGCTGCCCACACATTACAAGAAATCTTGACAATCAAATCAGATGATATTCAAGGTCGTATCAAGACTTATGAAGCCATCATTAAAGGTAAAGATATTCCAGAACCAGGTGTTCCAGAATCATTCCGTGTATTGATGCACGAATTACAAGGTTTAGCAATCGATATTCGTTTGTTAGATGAAAACAATAACGAGGTTGACATCACATTAGATGATGATGACCAGGACGTTCATCCAGCTCAACCTTTACCAGAACAAACACAAAAGGAAGAGCTAGTAGACGATATTGAAGAAGAAAATAACGAAGAAGAGGAGGCGTAGTATAAAATATGAGTATTAACAATTTTGCCTCGATTCAGGTTCGCTTAGCGAGTCCAGAAACGATTTTAAAATGGAGTCATGGTGAAGTAACAAAGCCTGAGACAATTAACTATCGTTCACAAAAAGCAGAACGTGATGGTTTATTCTGCGAACGCATTTTCGGTCCAACTAAGGACTGGGAATGTGCTTGTGGTAAATATAAAAAAGTACGTTTTAAAGGTGTTGTATGTGACCGTTGTGGTGTAGAAATCACAAAAGCAAGCGTAAGACGTGAGCGTATGGGTCACATCCACTTAGCTGCACCAGTAGCTCATATTTGGTACTTACGTGGTATTCCTAGCCGTATGGCATTGTTGTTGGATGTAACACCAAAACAATTGGAAGAAGTTGTATATTTCGTAAGCTATATTGTTACGGATCCAAAAGAATCTGGTTTAGCTTATAAACAAATTCTTTCTGAACGTGAATTCCGTGAAAACCAAGCTATTTATGGTTCAACAGGATTTACAGCTCAAACAGGTGCTGAAGCCGTACTACGTTTATTACAAGATGTTGATTTAGAATCTGAATATCAAGAAGTACAGGATGCACTTGAAAAAGCACAAGGTGAAAAACGTAAGAAATTAATCAAACGTTTGGATACAATCAATGCATTCCGTAATAGTGAAAACTTACCAGAATGGATGATTCTGACTAACATTCCGGTAATACCACCTGATTTACGTCCAATGCTTCAATTGGATGGTGGTCGTTTTGCGACAAGTGACTTAAACGACTTATATCGTCGTGTTATCACTCGTAACAATCGTTTACGTAAATTGTTAGATTTGGGTACTCCAAATATTATCGTTCAAAACGAAAAGCGTATGTTACAGGAATCTGTAGATGCTTTAATTGACAATGGTCGTCGTTCAAAACCAATTACAGGTGCTGGTGGACGTGCATTAAAATCATTGTCTCATTCATTAAAAGGTAAACAAGGTCGTTTCCGTCAGAACTTATTAGGTAAGCGTGTTGACTTCTCTGGTCGTTCTGTAATTGCCGTTGGACCAGATTTGAAAATGTACCAATGTGGTATTCCACGTGAAATGGCAGTTAACTTGTTTAAACCATTTATCATTAATGAAATCGTAAACCAAGGATTAGCACAAAATCCTAAAAATGCAGAAAAATTAATCGAACGTCGTGATCCTCGTATCTGGGATGTTGTTGAAACAGTAATCGACGGATATCCTGTATTAATGAACCGTGCACCTACATTACACCGTTTGGGTATTCAGGCCTTCTTGCCTAAATTAGTAGAAGGACGTGCAATGCGTCTTCACCCATTAGTATGTACTGCGTTCAACGCCGACTTCGATGGTGACCAGATGGCCATCCACGTTCCATTAGGAGAAGAAGCTCGTGCTGAAGCATTAGTTATGATGCTTGGTTCTCACAATATCTTAGGTCCTAAAGATGGTAAACCTATCGTTACGCCAGGACAGGATATGGTTATGGGTAACTTCTATTTAACAATGGAAGAAACAAAAGAAGAATTTTTTGCAGAAGCTAAACACTACGAAGAAGTTGGCTGCCCATTAGAAGCAGCTCACTGGCACCGTTTTGGTGAAAGTGAAGGTCATGTATATACAGATGAAGATGAAGTTATGATGGCATACCAGTCGAAACAAGTTCACCTTCACACTCGTATCGCATTGCCTGTATGCAATATGCATAAAACATCGTTTGATGAAAAACATAAAAATGATTATTTAATTACAACAGTTGGTAAGATTGTGTTCAACTCAATGTTCCCTGAAGATTTCCCATATATTAATGAGGTATCAAAAGAAAACTTTATTAGCACTCCTGATAAATACTTTATTACTCCAGGACAAAACATTAAAGAATACATCGAAGCTATGCCTTTAGTTGATGCGGTTAAGAAAAAAGATTTAGGTAAAGTTATTGCCGAAGTCTTCAAACGTTATGATGCAGATCAAACTGCTGAAATTCTTGACCAAATCAAATCTTTAGGATTTGAATATTCAACAGTAGCTGGTATTACAGTTGCCTTGTCAGATATCGAAGTGGCTCCTCACAAAGATGAATATATCGATGAGGGTCGTGTTAAAGCCGATCAGTTGAAACACTTACAGCGTAAAGGTATGTTGACAATGGAAGAATGGGAACGTCACTTATCTAAGATGTGGGATGATCAAAAAGACAAGATCGTAACATCATTGATGAAAAACTTGCCTCGTAAAAACCCAATCAACATGATGGCGACTTCTGGTGCTCGTGGTAACGCGTCAAACTTTACTCAGTTAGCTGGTATGCGTGGTTTAATGGCAAAACCTGGTCACGCTAAAGCTGGTGCTGGTGAATATGTACCAACCATCATAGAAGTTCCTATCTATTCTTGTTTCCGTGAAGGATTGAACGTAAGTGAGTTCTTTATCTCGACTCACGGTGTGCGTAAAGGTCTTACAGATACTGCCTTAAAGACAGCCGAATCTGGTTACCTAACTCGTCGTTTGGTTGATGTTGCCCAAGATGTAATTATCAAAGAAGACGATTGTGGTACAGATAAAGGTTACTGGATCGAAACATTAATGGATCGTAAAACAAACTCTGTTATCGAACCATTACAAGATCGTTTAGTTGGTCGTTATTCTAAACAAGATGTAACAGATCCAAAGACAGGTGAATTAATTATTGCGAGTGATGAATTTATCACTGATGAACTTGCTAAGAAAATTGTAGATGCTGGTGTTACAGGTATGTATATCCGTTCTGTATTTACTTGTAAGTCTCGTTTAGGTATTTGTCGTAAATGTTATGGACGTAACATGGCTACTGGTAAAGACGTTGAAGTTGGTGAAGCTATTGGTATCATGGCGGCTCAATCAATTGGTGAACCAGGTACACAGTTAACAATGCGTACATTCCATACAGGTGGTGTTGCCGGTGCCGGTGCAGAAGATATCACTCAAGGTTTGCCTCGTGTTGAAGAATTGTTCGAAGCTCGTTGTCCAAAAGGTGTTGCGGTAATTGCTCAAATTTCAGGTGAAATTACTTCAATCGAACGTATTGAAGGAACAATGCGCCAAGAAGTTATTATCACAAACGAACACGAAAGTGTTTCTCATAAAATTAACGCGAACCAGTCTATGCGTCCATGGGTTCAAGTTGGTGCAAAGATTGAAGCCGGTGTTGCGTTGACTGAAGGTCCATTAGATCCAAAAGAATTATTACGTGTTGCTGGTGTACGTGAAGTTCAAGACTATATCTTGAAGGAAGTTAAGAAAGTATACCAAAGCCAAGGTATCGAAATTAGCGATAAGCACTTGGAAGTAATGATCAAACAGATGATGAAGAAAGTAATCGTTGTCGATAGTGGAGATACTGATTTAAATGTTGGTGTTCAATTATCATTGAATAACATCACAAAAATCAATCGTAACGCATTGTTAAGCGGTAAAACTCCTGCTACATTCAAACCTGTATTATTAGGTATTTCTAAGTCTTCTGTTGAAACAGATTCTTTCTTATCAGCCGCTTCATTCCAGGAAACTACAAAGGTTCTTACAGATGCGACTATTAAGGGTAAAGTTGACCACTTAATCGGTTTGAAAGAAAATGTTATTATTGGTAAGTTGATTCCTGCAGGTACTGGATGCCAGGGAGATCGTCCACAAAATCTAATTGTTGCAGAAAAGGCAAAAGAACTTCGTGACAAACGTATTGCACGTATGAAAGAAGTTCATGATGAAGAGTTCGACAAACTAGTATCTGGCTCTGATGATAGAGATATGATGGATAGTGTAGAAGCTTCAGTAGAAGAATCAATTCTACAAGATGCAGAAACTGCAGACAATAATTCAATGGATATCCAATCTGAAGAATAAGAATATAAGGAGTAGGTAGATACCTATTCCTTTTCTTTAGGAGTAAAAATGGAAAAATATTTTGATTTAGGTAGAGCGTATTACACATATTTAAAAAGCAGCACAAAGAAAGATCAATGTACTGTTAGTGTAATATGTGATGATATTGATATTAAACATAACATAATGGATGGCCTATTGTTTGCAGGTGCCTATATATATGATGGATACCAAGAAAATACAGATGGATCTATCACTGTTTGTGACGGAAACATTTCAGTTTATGGATGTGAATTGTCAGATTTAAAGTATGAGAATTATATATCCAATTCCAATGCTACTATAATAAAAAAGTAGGGCAATTGTCCTACAAAATTTGAATATTATTTTTTAAGCATGTATCGACCATGTCTTCAGGCCATAAGCTTGCCTGGACTTCTCCGATATGTGCTTTTTTTAGTAGAAGCATACATAGTCTGGATTGACCGATTCCTCCACCTAAAGTGTATGGTAATTCTTTATTTAGAATGGCTTTATGGAAAGGTAATTCACATCTTTCCAAACAGTTTTCTTTTTTCAATTGTTCTAATAATGTATCTTCATCCACACGAATTCCCATAGAAGAGATTTCTAGAGCACTTTGTAGTGGTTCATACCAGAATAGGATATCTCCATTTAGTGTCCAGTCATCATAGTCTGGAGCACGACCATCGTGTTTTTCATTGTTTGATAATTTATCACCAATTTGCATCACAAATACGCAACCATGTTCTTTTGTGATGGCGTTTTCTCTTTCTTTTGCGTTCATATTTGGATACATATCTAATAGTTCCTGAGTTGTGATAAAGAAAATATCATCAGGTAAATGATTAACTGCCTGAGGGTATTTGTACCAAACTTCATGTTCCATATGCTTGATGACTTTAAAGATAGTACGTACATGTTCTACTAATGTTTCTTTTGTGCGTTCATTTTTAGAAATAATTTTTTCCCAGTCCCATTGATCGACATAAGCAGAATGAAAGTTATCTAATTCTTCATCTTTACGAATGGCATTCATATTTGTATATAAGCCTTCATGCAATTTAAAGCCATATTTCTTTAAAGCCATACGTTTCCATTTTGCTAAAGAGTGCACAACTTCCATTTGTTCACCAGGAAGTTCTTTCATGGTAAAAGATACGGGTTTTTCTGTACCATTTAAGTTGTCGTTTAAACCAGAACTTTGTGTAACATATAAGGGTGCTGAAATTCTTGATAAATTTAATTCTTTACCAAATTCATATTGAAATGTATCACGGATATATTTAATAGCTTCTTGTGTCTCTCTAACAGTTAATACTGGATCGTAGTTTTCAGGTATAATAAGTTTCATATCATCATCTCCTCAATGTAAGTATTGTATCACAAAATATGAAAAGATTTTCAATTTATTTTGTGATAAAATCATTTTATGAACATTCTATTTTCAATTAACGCAAAATTCATAGATTTGACAAAGACATGTATACATTCCATTATTCGGTTTGACAAAAATATTGATTTCTATATTTTGCATCATGACTTAAATCAAAAACACATGGATGATTTAAGACGTTCTTTTTTGGAATGTACTTTTCATTTTATAGAAGTAAAGGAAGAAGAATTTAAGGGGTTTCCTATTTCATCTCGATATCCTCTAGAAATTTACTATCGATTATTCGCTTCGGATTTGTTGCCTAAGACATTGGATCGAATTCTTTACTTGGATGTGGATATTGTTGTGATTCAAAGTTTAAGGGAATTGTATAACATGGATTTTGAAAGAAATCTTTATATCGCTTCGAGTCATGTAAATGAGCGTATGACGCATTTAAATGCGAAAAGATTAGGGTTAAAAGAAGATGTGCCATATATCAATACTGGGGTCTTGTTGATGAATTTAGAATTATTGCGTAAGCAATTAAATAAGCAAGATATTTTAAATTATGTGAATGCATATAAGAAAAATCTTGTACTTTTTGATCAAGATGTATTGACGGCATTATATGGAGATAAGACAAAACTAGTAGATTATCGTAAATATAATTTGAGTGAGAGAATGATGAATTTCTATAATTTAAGAAATCCAAAAAGTAGGATAGATCTTGATTGGGTGAAAAAGAATAGTGTTATCATACATTATTGTGGAAGAATGAAACCTTGGAATGGTAAATATATAGGATGTTTAGATTGTTTTTATAGGGAGTTGGAAGAATGAGAGATCGGTTTTCAAATCGTTTAGGATTTATTTTAATTAGCGCAGGATGCGCAATAGGAATTGGCAATGTTTGGCGCTTTCCATATATTGTAGGACAATATGGAGGTGCTGCATTTGTCTTGATTTATTTATTTTTTCTAGTCATATTAGGATTGCCAGTTATGGTTATGGAGTATTCGGTAGGACGGGCCAGTCAAAAAAGTGCAGCCCTATCTTTTGATGTGTTAGAGCCAAAAGGAACAAAGTGGCATTTTATGAAGTATGTGGCAATGGCAGGAAATTACATACTGATGATGTTTTATACTTCGGTTTGTGGATGGTTGTTTTATTATTGCTACAAAATGTTGATGGGTGATTTTAATGGATTAAATGTGGGTCAAATTAATAATGAATTTGGTTTAATGTTGTCAAATCCCTTGATTCAAGTAGGTATGATGTTTCTAGTTGTTTGTATTGGTTTTTTCATTTGTTCAAAAGGCTTGCAGAATGGTGTGGAAAAAGTATCAAAGTATATGATGTTGTGTTTATTGGTGTTGATGCTTGTGCTAGCTGTTCGTTCACTCATTTTGCCAGGAGCTATGGAGGGCGTAAAGTTTTACTTGTTGCCTGATTTTTCAAAGATGCAAAATGTATCGGATGTCGTATTTGCGGCCATGGGCCAAGCTTTCTTTACTTTGAGTTTAGGTATTGGTGCTATTGCGATATTTGGAAGTTACATTGATAAAAGTAAGAAGTTAACATCTGAGGCCGTTACGGTTGTGTGTTTAGATACATTTGTTGCATTGGTTGCAGGCTTTATTGTGATTCCTGCTTGTTTTGCGTATAATGTGGATCCTGGGCAAGGGCCTGGATTGATTTTCCAGACATTACCTAATATCTTTGCGAATATGCAATTTGGAAATATTTGGGGTGCTTTGTTCTTTTTGTTTTTGAGTTTTGCTGCATTAACTACAATTATTGCGGTATTTGAAAATATCATCACAATGACAATGGAATGGACAGGATGGTCTCATTCAAAAACAATCAAAGTAAGTTTTGTGCTTGTTTTTGTGTTATCTTTACCATGTGCATTAGGATTTAATGTATTGTCTTTTGTTCAACCTTTAGGTGCTGGTTCAACTATCCAAGATTTAGAAGATTTTATTGTATCAAATAATCTATTACCTTTAGGCTCACTTTGCTATGTATTGTTTTGTACATCTAAATATGGATGGGGATTTAAAAACTTTTTAAAGGAAGCCAATTGCGGAGAGGGAATTTCTTTTCCTAAACAAGTTGGTTTCTATGTTTCATATATCATTCCTGTTATTATTTTGGTAATATTTATACAGGGATATATCTCTAAATTTTTGTAGGAGGAGCCATTATGATTAAAAAGAGAAAAGTAGTAATCGTTGGTGCAGGAAATGTAGGTGCAAGTACAGCTTTTTGCATGATCAATCAAGGGATTTGCGATGAAATTGTATTAATTGATATGAATACAGAAAGGGCTAAAGGTGAAACATTAGATATGATTCATAGTATTGCCTTTATGAATCGTAATATGGAAATTAAATTGGGAGATTATACAGACTGCAAAGATGCAGATGTTTTGGTTATTACCGCAAGTGCTCCAATGGGTAAGGAAAACGATCGTTTAGTGGCTTTAAAATCAAGCTCTAAGATTGTTACAAGTATTGTTTCGAGTGCTATAGAAAATGGATTTGATGGATTTATCGTAGTTGTTTCAAATCCAGTCGATATTATGACTTATGTGGCTTATAAGGTTTCTGGTTTACCAGCAAATCAAATCATTGGTTCAGGAACGTTATTAGATTCAGCTCGCTTACAATGTCATATTGCTGATTGTATTGATGTAGATCCAAAGAGTATTCATGCTTATGTTTTAGGTGAACATGGGGATAGTGAAATGATTCCATGGAGTACAGTTCGTGTGGGTGGTAAAGACATTTACCAAATCATTAAAGATAATCCAACACGCATGAATGAGGGGATGTTTGAAAGTATTCACGAAGCGGTAAAGAAAGATGGTTGGGAAATCTTCAATCGTAAAGGGAATACATGTTATGGTATTGCCGCAAGTACAACACGTATTGTTCGTGCATTGATGTTTAATGAATCCGTAGTACTTCCTATTTCTACGTATTTAGATGGTCAATATGGACAAGATGGTGTATTCACAAGTGTACCGGCTGTTTTAGATGCGACAGGTGTCAAAGAGGTTGTTGAGATTGAAATGACAAAAGAAGAAAAAGAACAATTTGATGCTTCTTGTAGTCATCTACAAAGTTTTTACAAGGAAGTTTAAGCTTCCTTTTCTTTTAGTAGTGTAGGAGGTGTTAGGGTTGGCACAAGGACAAAAGTTAATGACATCTGGATCGATTCCTAAACAGATGGTTTTCTTTGCGTTACCTATTTTATTAGGAAATTTATTTCAGCAATTATACAATACAGTGGATTCCTTAATTGTTGGAAACTTTTTGGGGAGTCAGGCACTTGCGGCGGTGAGTTCAAGTGGAAATATTATATTCTTGATGATTGGCTTCTTTAATGGGGTTGCGATTGGTGCAGGTGTAGTCATTTCGCGTTATTTTGGCGCAAGAGAAATAGAGCGTATGCAAAATGCGATTCATACAACGGTTGCGTTTGGATTGATTGTAAGTTTTATTATGACACTTATTGGTGTTTTCTTTACACCTACATTGCTTCGTTGGATGGGAACTCCAGATAGTGTGATGGCAGCTTCGGTAACTTATTTTAAAATATATTTTTTAGGTTCTTTTGGATCGATAATGTATAACTTTTTTGTAGGAATATTGCAGGCTGTAGGAGATAGTAAGCATTCGTTATATTATTTGATTGTATCAAGTGTAGTGAATATTGTCTTAGACTT
>ULVP01108135.1_pt1 | contig 15979 bp, 14 predicted proteins | sample 1959551 | NCBI WGS metagenome assembly ULVP01 (sample SAMEA4835789, study PRJEB28245) | human gut metagenome | biome: gut microbiome; material: fecal sample | place: Denmark | collected 2008 | reverse complement strand
ATCTGCTTCTGAAGATCTGCCTTTGTATAACCAGCAGCTGTTGCCCAGGCTTCCTTTACATATGTACAGCATCCGTTACCACGCGCAGGTACGAAACCGTAAAGAGCTTTCTCCCCATCAACGCCTTTAACATAGTTAGCCTCCATAATCTTTTCTGCATCTGCAACAAGTCTTCCTGAGGCCTTTGTTGCTGAATTGTTCCAAGCATCTGTCATATCCCAGAGAAGACCCTGCCTAGCATAAAGTGCTAAGTAGTCCGATGAAAGAATAAGAACATCTGGCATAGAGTTTGCATCAAGCATTGAGTTAGCTACTGCATCATAGTATGAGCTGTGGTCTGGACGAACTACTGTGAAGTCAAGGCCTGTTAATTCCTTGAGCTGTTCATCAAACTTGTCACCCCAATCTGCCATCTTAGGAACTGTACCATCAACCATAACAGTGAAAGCTTCTGGCTTTTCTACGCTTGCCCAATCTACTGTTGATTTGTTTTCTGTTGAAGCATTGTTGTTTCCACATGCTACAAGACCCATTACTGAAGTAAGTGTTAAACCTACAGCAGTAAGTTTTTTAACTGTTTTTCTCATAAACTTGTAAACCTCCCTATTGGTTCTTGTGGGGGGTCGCCCCACCTAATATGTTTCTAACATTGATATATATTACCATTTTTGTAATCTTTTAACAATACTTTATAAACTATTTTTCTGAACTTTGTAAACTATTTTGCTAAAAAAAGAGAATTGTTATGCTTAACACAAAAGATATGCCAGAAGATATTAAAGCAATTACTGGATAGTTTATCAAAGAACATGTGAATCTTAATAAGTGTAAGTTAGCATATTAACTATGACATCATAATGATATAGGTAACTTTTTAAAAACTTTTTAATGTACACCGGATAAATAAGGAGCTGTGACACTGAGGCAAATCATGCAATATGTCTATTTCATGATTCGCCTTAGTATCACAGCTCTTTTTCATATAAAATAATACGTTATTCTATAGTCATAACTACCATATTCTGCTCTCACTTAGCTATCGTGCAAGCCATCCGCCATCAACTGCAAGTGTGAAACCATTAACATAGTCTGATGCCTTAGATGCAAGATACACTACTGCACCTTCCATATCTTCTGGTGTTCCCCATCTTCCAGCAGGTATTCTATCTAGAATCGCCTCACTTCTGTCAGCATCATCTCTTAACTGGGCTGTATTGTTAGTAGCCATATAACCTGGTGCTATTCCATTAACATTTATATTATACTTAGCCCATTCATTAGCCATCGCTCTTGTAAGACCTATAGCTGCACTCTTGCTTGCTGTATATGATGGAACTCTTATTCCCCCCTGATAAGAAAGCATAGAGCATACATTTATAATCTTACCACCTTCACCCTGTTTTATAAGCTGTCTTGCAAATGCCTGACTTAAGAAAAATACCATCTTTTCATTTACCTGTATGACTGAATCCCAGTTTTCCTCTGTGAAATCTATAGCATCCTGTCTTTTGATAAGACCTGCATTATTAACAAGTATATCAACTCTTCCGTATACATCCATAGCAGCTGTCATAACCTTAGATATAGAATTCATGTCTGAAAGATCAGCTAATACTTCGGTAAATATACCACCATCTGCCTCTATTTTAGCCTTAGTTTCTTCACATGAACGTCTTGCAACTCCAAGCACCTTAGCTCCTGCCTGTGCAAGCGCAATACACATTCCCTGTCCAAGTCCTGTATTGGCACCCGTAACAACTGCCACCTTATTATCTAACTTAAATAAATCTAATATCATATACTCTCTCTTTCCTTATATTTCCTGTTATCTGCTGTATTAATTTAGAAATAACTAACAACTAAGCAATGCTCATTGCAGTTAGTTAAATCCTATAAGCTTATTCATAACCTTATATCCTGTCTTGGATATTCCTCTTCCTATACGTCCGGGAATATTAACTGTACTTCCTAAAAGACTATATCTTAGTTCCTTATAGAGCTGCTTATCTGTGTCTTTAACATACCTCCAGAGTTCCTTCTTTTTGTTAAGATTCTCCTCTGTTCCGGATATTATTAAGAATATTGATGAAACCTCCATCATAATTCTTAAATATGTTCTCATATATTTTCTACATTTCTCATTCTCTGGTTTCTCAGAAAGATATGAATCTATAAGCCTTCTTGTAACTCTTAACTGCTGGTCTATTCTTGATATCATAACCTTTTCGTTAACTGACTGGTCATCACGTCCTATGAAATATCTGTAAAAATTCGTATTAATGTAATACATTTTCTTAACATATGGTAATGGTTCAAACACAAACACATTATCCACATAAAATGTATGCTTTGGAAGTTCTAATCCACAATCTTTAATAAGCTGTGTCCTATATATAACTGAATGCATAAGTATGTACTGGTCAACTTTAAAATGCCCCATATCATCCCATCCAAACATCTTATCAACTGGGAGTGCATTCTCATAATGAATAACTTTTTTTCTTTTAGCGCCTACTTTTTCATATACATAGTTAGCTATAACCATATCAGGAAGGTCATCTTTTTCTACGAATTCCTTAAGCTTTGTAAGTATTTTTCTATAACTTTTTATGTCTACCCAGTCATCACTATCAACTACCTTAAAGAACACTCCTGTAGCATTGGCAAGTCCTGTGTTAACCGCCTGTCCATGTCCACCATTCTCCTGGTGAACAGCTTTAACGATGCCTGGATACTGTTCTTCATACTTTTTAGCTATTTCTAAAGTGTTATCCTTCGTAGAACCATCATCCACTATGATAACCTCAATATCATCCCCTCCTGCAAGGCATGATTTAATACATTTTTCCATATATTCTGCTGAGTTATAACATGGAATTGCAAATGATAATAACTTCATATGTATAATCTCCTATTTAATTTTCTTCAAAAAAATCGTTTCGCTTCTTCCTCATGTTTGTGCGGGTCGAAAATGTTACCGCTTTTTTCGTGCAAGCACGAACAGCGGTCACACTTTCGTTTTGCTTCTTCCTGTGATACCCATACGAATTGCTCCGCTGCTTCGCTGCTCCCGCAATTCTGCAAACATTCGGATTCCGCTGATTTATTTCATAAATCGCTTCTTCCTCATGTTTGTTCGGGTCGAAAATGTTACCGCCTTTTCGTGCAAGCACGAACAGCGGTCACACTTTCGACCCTTGGGTATCACATGCGGTCTGGGCACTTGATGCCAAGAAGGTCTGTGCATGTTTCAAGAATATTTTTTGTAAGTGTAATAAGTGCTATATAACCCTTTTTCTGTTCTTCGTTCTCTTCTGCAAGTATCTTCGTATTATGATAGAAGCCATTGAATTCATTAGACACTTCATATATGTACTGACATATTCTATGTGGTGCATTATCTTTGTATGCACTTTCTATCACATCTGAAAACTTAATAAGTGACAATGCAAGCGTTTTTTCTGAAGCTTCTTTTGCAGGTAATATATTAATATTTTCAGAACTTCCACCATTTTCCTTGTATTTTGCAAGTATAGACTTTATTCTTACGATTGTATACAGAATATAAGGACCTGTATTTCCCTCAAAAGAAGCAAATCTGTCTATATCAAAAACATAATCCTTTGATGCCTGGTTAGAAAGATCTCCATACTTAAGTGCAGCAAGACCTACTATCTTTGATGTTTCTTCTGCTTCTTCATCAGATACTGATCTATTCTCCTTTATCTTGTTAAGTACTGCATTATCAATATCAGCAATAAGATGCTCTAATCTCATAACACCGCCTGAACGTGTCTTAAATGGCTTGCCATCCTTTCCATTCATAGTTCCAAATCCGACAAATGTCATATTAACATCAGGTCTTACGATGCCTGCTTTCTTTGCGGTTCTGAATACCTGTGTAAAATGAAGCTCCTGTCTTTTATCTGCAAGATATATATATGCGTCCGGCTTATAAAGTTTTTCTCTTTCTACTATAGTTGCAAGGTCCGATGTAGCATAAAGTGCCGCACCATCTGACTTTCTTACGATACATGGAGGCAGTTCTTTAGTATCTGTATCTTCTGCTATATCTACAACAGTAGCCCCCTGGCTTTCATATGCTATACCATCATCAACCATCTTATCTACCATTTCATCTATATATGGCTGTGCATCACTTTCGCCTTTCCAAAGATCAAAGGATACATTAAGATTATCATAATTCTTCTTCAGATCTTTCTTTGAAACCGTCATAATATGATTCCAGATAGCTCTGCATGCCTTATCACCATTTTGAAGCTTAAGTGTTGCCTCGTGCGCCCTTTTAGCAAACGCTTCATCCTCCTTGGACTTAGCACTTGCTGCTGGATATATCTCCTCCAGCTCTGCTATTGTAAATGGTGCTTCTTTAGGATATTCACCTGTAAATGAAGCATCAAAATATGGTAGTTCCGGCTTTCTATCCCTTAATTCTTCTATAATAAGTCCCATCTGAAGTCCCCAGTCACCAAGATGCACATCACCTATTGTCCTGTTGCCAACAAATCTGTTAATTCTTTTAACGCTTTCACCAATGACAGCTGATCTTAAATGACCTACATGAAGTGGCTTAGCCGCATTAGCACCACCAAAATCTACAATAACAGTCTTAACCTGTTCATTGTTCTCATAACCATACTTATCAGAAGCTGCCATATCATTCATATAACCAGCAAGATATTCAGGACTAATCTTTATATTGATAAAGCCTGGTTTAACACTTTCAACAGATGAGAAAAGTCTGTTATCTGCAAGCTTGGAAACAACTTCATCTGCTATCATAAAAGGTGCCTTTTTATATGCCTTTGCTGCTGCCATAGCACCATTACACTGATACTCACATAAGTCTGGCCTGTTAGATACTGTTATCCTTGCATAATCTTTAGAATATCCACATTCCTCAAACGCTTTCTGGAATTGTTCTGTCATAAGTTCTATTATAGTCTTCATATAATCTCCACTCCTGATTTTATTTGCTTTTCAGTTGTTATATCACCTGATGCATATATAATAAATATAAAAAAGAAGCTGTTGCACTAAGTTGATTATATATTGATATATAAACTACTTACGTTGCGACAGCTTCCATATAAAACACTACTACATCACTGCTCAGTTTAGGTTTTTAACTATTCTGAACAATAATATATAAAGCTGTATTTAGTTTAGTATAAGACACTTTCAAGAAAAAGTCCATAGCTCTCAGCTGGAAGTGACATAACAACATCCCTTCCATCAAGTGCAGCTTCTATATCTGAGGTCTTCTTTAATCCGTTACCAACATCAAGAAGCATTCCTATCATATATCTTGCCATATTATGAAGAAAATCATCAGCTGTTATTGTAATATTACATTTATCACCTTCTACATATATATCTACTGACTTGACATTTTTTACTGTTGACTTACTCTTTTTAGCAGTTGTAAATGCTTTAAAGTCATGACTTCCGATAAAATACTGTGCCGCTGTTCTCATGGCTGATATATCTGGCACATCGAATGTATGATATGCATATTTTCTTGTAAACACATCTGCTACATTAGCCATATCAAGCTTGTATACATACGTTTTACCCTTTGCATTCAACTGGCTATGAAATCTTTCATCAACTTCTTCAACATGATTGATTGCAATATCTCTTGGAAGGTACCTGTTAAGATAATTCTTAATCTCAATAGCCTGATACCTGTCATTTAACTTAAAGTTAGCTGTTTGCGCAAGTGCATGAACACCCTTTTCTGTCCTGCAGCCAACATATATATCTATATCCTCGCCAGTCATTTTTTTAATTATTTCTTTAATCTTGACTTCTATCGTATTGGATGATGAATCTTTACCCAGACGCTGCCATCCATCATATCTGCCACCATCATATTGAATCTGTAACTTATAATTATACATTATTCTTCCATAACCTTTTCAACTGTATTAACGATAACATCCATCTCAAAAGGCTTCTGTATAAAATCAGCTGCACCCATCTTAAGCGCCTCTATCATATTAGCCTTTTGTCCCGCTGCTGTAACCATGATAATCTTAGCATCCGGATCGTCATCTATTATCTCTTTAACTGCAGCAATTCCACCAAGCTTTGGCATTGTAATATCCATTGTTGTAATATCAGGTCTGTATATTTTAAATTTTTCAACACCCTCTGCACCATCTACTGCTTCTGCAACTATCTCATGTCCTGCCTGTTCAAGCATATTTCTTAAGAATTTCCTTGATGTCTTAGAATCATCTACTATCAATATTCTAGCCATAATCGTCCTCCGTTCCCACTTTATAATCTGGTATATGCTTACACCTTATACTTCCAGCTTAATCTTATCATCTGCCACCATAATCAGATTAAATCTATGTCCCTTCATTGAAAATGTAACTACATACATTCCATTATCTGCCTTAATCTGTGTATCCTTATAAAATACTGGTGGATGCAATGCAACTTCTATGTCTTCATAGCTGAGCTTTGTTGCATACGCACCATTAATCACGTTAATAAGCTCACATATTGAATCATAAGCATCTGAATCAAACTCACTCAGCTCTTCCTGTGAAAATACTGATGCAACACATAAAAGGTCGTCATCATCTCCCGCTATGCCAAGAAATACATCTATATCTCCGTCCATAAGCTGGCAGCCTACAAACTTTCCCTCGTACTCCTTTTGATATATAATTCTTTCCAGTTCCATATCATTACCTATAAACTGAGTAAATATCTTAAGTACACTCTGCATCTGCTTGTTGTAGTATTCTGTGTTCATATCAAGAAATGTTGTAACCATATCATCTATATTACCTTCCTTGATAACCTTCAGTTCACTATCAGTAAAAACAGTTCCAGCGTGATTTTTGGCAATATATTTGTTAATCATCTTGTCCCGCATATCATCGCTCTCCTCATACCTGATTATCTGTCAATTATAATTTTTCGATTCATTTAACTTTTAAATTCATTATACATCATTAAGATACAAGTTAGCAATCACTTATTTTATTTAATTGATTGAAAATTGACATATTACTTGCTGCTCACTGATATTTTAGAAAATACTTCGCGTTCTTAACTACTGCACATAATAAAACCGGCACAGCTAATCACACTTTTGCCATGCCGGAAACTTATTTTTACACTTTAAATATGATAAAAGGTTACTTTTAACCCCGATATCAATTATATTATTTAAGCATTCTCAACAGAATAGTTAGGAGCTTCTTTAGTAATATGGATATCATGCGGATGACTTTCTCTTAAAGCTGCAGATGACATCTTTATAAACTTAGCTGTCTCCTGAAGTACTGGAATAGTCTGTGCTCCACAGTAACCCATACCTGAACGGAGTCCTCCCATAAGCTGGAATATAGTATCTTCAACAAGTCCTTTATATGCAACTCGTCCTTCAACACCTTCTGGAACAAGCTTCTTTGCATCTGTCTGGAAGTATCTGTCTTTACTACCATTCTCCATAGCTGCAATAGAACCCATGCCTCTATAAACCTTATACTTTCTGCCCTGGAATAACTCAAATGAACCAGGAGCTTCGTCACAGCCTGCTAAAAGACTTCCAAGCATACATACATTACCGCCTGCTGCTATCGCCTTAACTATATCTCCTGAGAACTTTATACCACCATCAGCGATAACTGGAATACCATACTTTTTAGCCTCAGCATATGCATCCATAACTGCTGTTACCTGAGGTACACCAATACCGGCAACAACTCTTGTTGTACATATAGAGCCAGGTCCGATACCAACCTTAACAGCATCTACGCCTGCTTCACATAAAGCTTTGGCAGCAGCTCCTGTAGCTATATTACCCGCAATAACCTGAAGTTCTGGATATGCAGCCTTGATTTCCTTTAAAGTTGTAATAATATTCTTTGAATGACCATGAGCTGAATCTATAACAATACAGTCAACACTTGCATTAACAAGTGCTTCTACTCTGTCCATAACATTAGAAGTTATACCAACAGCAGCACCTGCAAGAAGTCTTCCCTGCGAATCATGTGCAGATGCAGGATACTTGATAGACTTCTCAATATCCTTGATTGTGATAAGACCTGTCAGCTTGAAATCCTTATCAACAATAGGAAGCTTTTCCTTTCTTGCCTTGCCAAGAATCTTCTTAGCTTCTTCAAGTGTGATGCCTTCCTCTGCTGTTACTAGATTCTCACTTGTCATACATTCCTTGATAGGTCTTGAAAAATCCTCTTCGAACTTAAGATCTCTGTTAGTGATTATACCAACAAGCTTCTTGTTATCATCTACAATAGGTACGCCTGATATTCTGAACTTTCCCATAAGCTCGTTAGCTTCTTTTAATGTATTATCTGGATGTAAGTAAAATGGATCTGTGATAACTCCATTCTCTGATCTCTTTACCTTATCTACCTCTTCTGCCTGCTGCTCAATAGACATATTCTTGTGGATAATACCTATACCACCCTGTCTTGCCATAGCGATTGCCATTCTATGTTCAGTAACTGTGTCCATACCTGCACTCATCAAAGGAATATTAAGCTTAATATTCTTTGTAAGATTAGTTGTTAAATCGATCATATTAGGTGTTACTTCTGAATACTGTGGAACTAATAACACATCGTCAAATGTAATGCCCTCACCAATAATTGTACCCATTTTCCTTTGTCCTCGCTTTCCTGTGAATAAAATAATTAAGTTATATGCGCATAATAACGCAATTCTTGGTACAAAAAAATCCGAATACTTAATTCGGACATTTCTGTGTGGAGAAATCTGATAAACGTTCTATCATATTCCTTTTGTTTATAATATTAAAATTGTATCAGAGCATTTTTTAAAAGTCAATAACTTTAAACACATCTTTTTCAACAACATTTTGTATGCTGTGAAGAACACGTTCATCAGGATATATAAATACCCTGACTAATTCGTTATGTTCATTATACGCATATATGACAACTGAATCGTGATTGCTTGCACCAACTGAATAATCATAAGTCTTAACGTCCATATGGTTCATACGGAGTGCATCCTGCGAATCAGCTCTTGCCACAAGCTTTGCTCTTGAAAGTGTATACACACCACATCTTTTTCTTGCTGATTTTGCCATAATCCTGTCAATCGTAAGCGTATCATCCACCATCGAATACTCAAGCTCTGCATTATAATACTGGAATACTAAAAATGTCATCACCGCAAATAATGCAAGCACAATTATTCCAAATGTTCTTGTCTGTGGTATGGTTGTAGCCGCCACAATACAGCCTATTATAAGCAATGTCTTATAAATAACTGCTGTCTTAGGTGGTTTTACCTTCACTATCTGTTCTACTGCTATATCAAACATAAAGCTTCTCCTATCTTGTAATAATTCCAATTAATCAAAGTAATTAATTTTCTTCTTAGTGCCTGCAGCCGCCTTAACCTTTACATCTGGTATCTCATAGTCTTCTATATCAATTATATCCTTGCTTTCGTCACACATTATAAGTAATCTGGCAATCATTTTAAGCTTTTCTTTCATTCCGAAGCTTCCACCAACACTATAAGCTGTGCCATTTACTTCATATCTGTTCATTGATGAGAAATATACCGGTCTGTCTTCTTTGGCAACATCTGTATAATCTTTAACATCAATACATAATAAAGCATCTGCTGCTTCCTCTAACTTGTCTGGATGCTTAGCTATAACAGAACTACATATTGTTCCAAGCATATCTGTCTGGTTCTGCTCGTATTTATTGCCATATACGCTGAATTTCACAAGTGATCCACTTCCTTTGCCGCCAGCAGAAGAACCTCCTCTTACCTTTACCGCTGGAAGTTCAACCTGTTCTGAACTGAATATCTCCGGGCTTTCACCACATATATTAAGCAGAAGTGCCATTTTCTTTAACTTGTCTACTACTGAATATGATGTTCCAACACATATATGGCTTCCATTAGCGAATTCAAAGAATTCACAGCTTCTGAAATATGTAGGCATATCTGCCTTACGATTCTCTGGAAGACTATAATCAACATCAGACACGCAGGTCATCCCATTATATGAAGGAAGTTCGTCCACAATATCCTGATGTTTATTAAGAACGTGTGCAAAAAATGTAAGCATCATATCTGACTGATTAAGCTCATACTCCTTGCCATAAAGCGTAAATCTGATATCACCTGTACTTGTAGCCTGTCTTGTTCTGGTGTTATCAGTTATATTGGTGTTATCTGTTATACTAGTATTATCAGTTATATTGGTGTTATCTGTTATATTGGTGTTATCTACTGCTGTTACAGAATCATCTGCAGCAACACTATCATTGTTGTACTTTTCTTTAAGTTCCTCCAATACATCAATATTAATTTTGTCATTCTTGTCATTAGTAAAATTATTATACATTAACTGTGCGCAATCACCAGCTGTTCCATATTTCTGAATACTATAGCTTGACTCTTTAAAAATATAACTAAGCATACTTATCGCAACTCTATGTGCTGTATTCAGACCATCTATAGTTGACCTGACATCTTTCTTTAACTTGCTCTTTACTGCAATATTATCTTCCATGACATCTTTAAGGACATTTACTTCCTCTGGAACCATCTTTATTGCCATACTCTGACTTTCTTTTGCAACTGTATTATCATACACTGCATCTTCCATTTTTTGTATTGTAGACATATTATCATCCAATGCAATATAAAAATTCTCAAGATACTTGCCTTTTTCCATCTTTAAATCCTCTGAACGTGTTACAAGCTGTTCTATGAGGCAGGCATAACTACGGAAATAGTTAAGACTAAGAAATGAAATCATAGCAACACAATCAACATCATATAAACGCTCCTTAATATTCTGTAACCAGTTCTTAGAAATATTCTCCTGAAGCTCTATATCTATATATACATTAATTCCACGTTTTCTAAGTTCATATACAAATTCATAAACCTTCTCTTTATCCTTACTTGCATAACTTACAAATACATAAGGTTCACCCTTTATCCATCCATCTTCAAGTTTCTTTTTAAGCTCATCAATATCAGCCATTACCATTCCTCCTGCGTGACAACTAAAATCCAATATGGAAGTATTATAACATACCCCCTAACTTTTTTAAATAGAAACAACTATCCCTGGTATTTTTCACTAGTGTTTTATCTTGTAATATTTCTTACCCAGATATACTTCTTATAATGTATATATACTGCCGGGAGCTTTACCAGCTCATCCAGGCTTATTATGATATATACAAGCCAGACTGGTGCATTGAATACAAATGCTGCTATAAAGCCAAGCGGAACCGCAAAGCACCACATTGCACCAATATTCCCCTTCATATCAAACTTTGCATCACCTCCAGCACAGAATATCCCATCCAGAACAGTTGTATTCACCGACTGCCCCATCAGATTAATGCCGAGGACTATCAGCATAAAGCCAAGATACCCCTTCGCTGTATCTGACATAGGGGCTGCACGCGATACAACCGGAGCTACAACGATAAGAAGCAGACCTGTTATTATCCCAATGGCTATTGACAGTCTTGTAATTCTTCCACCATATTCCCTGGCTTTATCAAGCTTACCTGCTCCTAGAAGATTACCTATAATAATTCCTGCCCCGGCACTAACACCCCTTATAACGCACTGCACCATGCTCTTTACTATACTGGCTATGGAATTCGCTGCAACAGCATCACTTCCCATATGTCCAAGTATAACTGAGTATAATACAAATGCAATGCCCCACACTAAGGAGGCACATAGCACAGGTGTTGTGTAATACCAGAAATCTCTTGTCAGTGCTTTATCTGTATGAATAATTCCTTTCCATTCCAAAGCGGCAATCCTGTCTTTGTTAACTACAATATATGCCCATACAAGCTCTATCACTCTCGATATTACAGTTGCATAAGCCGCTCCACGTATGCCAAGACGTGGCATACCAAACAAGCCAAATATAAGGACAGCATTGCAGACTATATTAACAGCAACTGCTGATGAGCTGATAACAGAGCTTTGAGCCGCCCTTCCTGTATTCTTAAGAAGAATCAGATATACCTGCGATACTGCACACAGCACATAAGATAAGGCTACAGCCCTGATATATAGTGTACCGCTTGCAATAAGCTCCGGTTCGTTAGTGAATATCCTTATAAGTCCCTCAGGTATGAGAAGCGCAAGAATAGTGAATATGCCGCCTGACAGCAGATTAGCATATAAAGCCACCGGCATGACCTTTTCAATAGCTTTTATGTCCTTCTTTCCCCAGTACTGTGAAATCATTATTCCTGAGCCTGCTGTTATCCCTGCTATAAACAGATTAAGCACAAACTGTATCTGTCCGGCAAGTGAAGCTGCAGACAACGAGGTCTGGTCTACAAAGCCCAGCATAACCGCATCTGTGGCACTCACAAGTGCCAACATAAACTGCTGTATAGCTATCGGAACCACCAGTTTAACCAGCTTTTCTGACAAATCATCATTCTTTCTTCTACTAAAAAACATAAACCAAGCTCTCCTGACATATATGAATCAGCTCAATCTGCTGCAATTCACTTAATAACCTTGATAGCATAACACATTCCTTTTATATTGCACAACAAAAAGCCCCCTTGTTTATGAATATAAAACATAAGCAAAGGGACTTTTTTAATATGATGTAAATTTTAAATTTATTTTATCAACTTACTGATGTATAGCAAATTATTACTTATTACATCATTCCGCCCATACCGGCAGCTCCTGCTGGCATAGCTGGTGCATCTTCCTTAATAGTTGTAACAACTGCTTCTGTTGTAAGAAGTGTAGATGCAACACTTGTAGCATTCTGTAATGCGCTTCTTGTAACCTTAGCTGGATCAAGGATACCTGCATCAACCATATTAACGTACTTATCGTTAAGTGCATCATAACCTGTTCCGACTTCTGATTCTCTTACCTTGTTGATGATAACTGCACCCTCAAGACCAGCATTGTTAGCAATGTGGAATAATGGAGCTTCAAGAGCCTTAAGGATAATCTCTGCACCTGTCTTTTCATCTCCGCTAAGTGTAGCAGCAAGCTCTGCAACCTTCTTAGATGCGTGGATATAAGCTGAACCACCACCTGAGATAACACCTTCTTCTACTGCTGCTCTTGTTGCATTAAGAGCATCTTCCATACGAAGCTTAGCTTCCTTCATTTCAGTTTCTGTTGCAGCACCAACTCTGATAACAGCTACGCCACCTGCAAGCTTAGCAAGTCTTTCCTGTAACTTTTCCTTATCGAAATCAGATGTTGTTTCTTCAAGCTGCGCACGAATCTGTGCAACTCTTGCTTCGATATCTTCCTTAGCACCTTCGCCATCAACGATAACTGTATTTTCCTTCTGAACCTTAACTGATTTAGCTCTACCAAGCATATCAAGTGTTGTATCCTTAAGCTCAAGACCAAGTTCTTCTGAGATAACCTGACCACCTGTAAGAATAGCGATATCCTTAAGCATTTCCTTACGTCTGTCACCATATCCAGGAGCCTTGACAGCTACTACATTGAATGTACCTCTTAACTTGTTAACGATAAGTGTTGTAAGTGCCTCACCTTCAACATCCTCAGCGATAATAAGAAGCTTAGCACCATTCTGTACAATCTGCTCAAGAACTGGTAAGATTTCCTGAATATTAGATATCTTCTTATCTGTGATAAGGATGTATGGGTTATCAAGGTTAGCTTCCATCTTATCCATATCTGTTGCCATATATGCTGATATATAACCTCTGTCGAACTGCATACCTTCTACAAGGTCAAGTTCTGTCTTCATTGTCTTAGATTCTTCGATTGTTATTACGCCATCATTAGAAACTTTTTCCATAGCATCTGCTACCATCTGGCCTACTTCTTCGTCACCTGCTGAAATAGATGCAACCTTTGCAATCTGATCCTTGCCTGTAACCTTTTCGCTCATCTGTGCTATAGCTTCTACTGCACAATCAGTTGCCTTCTTCATACCTTTTCTTAAGATAATTGGATTAGCACCTGCAGCTAAGTTCTTCATACCTGCATTTACCATAGCCTGTGCAAGAACAGTAGCTGTTGTTGTACCATCACCTGCTACATCGTTAGTCTTAGTAGCAACTTCCTTTACAAGCTGTGCACCCTGATTCTCAAATGCATCTTCAAGCTCGATATCCTTAGCTATTGTAACACCATCATTAGTGATAAGTGGTGCGCCATATGACTTATCAAGAACTACGTTACGTCCCTTTGGTCCGATTGTAACTCTTACTGTATTAGCTAACTTATTAACGCCCTCTTCAAGAGCTTTTCTTGCTTCGATTCCGTACTTAATTTCCTTTGCCATTGTTATTACCTCCAAATAAAATCAATAATATAATCAACAATATAATGAATATTTATAATTAATCCTCAATTACTGCAAGGATATCATTCTGCTTAACTACGATATATTCTTCTTCATCAAGCTTAACTTCTGTTCCTGCATACTTAGAATATATTACCTTATCTCCAGGCTTAACCTGCATTGTAACTTCCTTGCCATCAACAACTCCACCAGGTCCTACTGCAACTACTTCCGCCTGTGATGGCTTTTCCTTTGCCTGTCCTGGTAATACAATGCCTGACTTTGTAGTTTCTTCTGCAACTAATGCTTTAATTACAACTCTGTCTCCTAATGGTACTAACTTCATAATATAATCCACCTTTCCGCTGTCTGACATGTATGTGGCAGCTATCTTTATCATTACTTTAATTTTGTCTGTTAGCACTCATTTCTTTTGAGTGCTAATCCCGATAACGATAAGATATCACCCAGCTAATAATTTGTCAACAACTAATTCAAATATATTAATGTTTTTACATTTTGATTATACTTTTTTTATTTTTTATGTTTTTTTGACTCTGCAACTCCCATTTTTATAGTTTTCCCATAATAGAAAAGATACTGCTGTGCGTATCCTCCAAGTTCTCCAAACCTGTTTTTTGCAAAATCCGCTATAACCTCCTTAGATGTATCCTTCTTATCAAAATAAAGATATTCCATTATCCTTTTTATCCATACATCTATAGGAAAACTATCTCTTTTTCCAAGTGCAAAAAGACTTACGCAGCTTGCAACTTTATTGCCTACACCTTTTATTTCACACATTTTTTCTATTCCTGCTGCCGAATCTGACTTTATAAGTTCATTATAATTAACACTTCCATCATAAACATGGCTGACTGCATCATATATATATGGAGCACGAAAGCCTGTTTTTAAATCCATAAGGTCTTCAATAGTTGCTTCTCTTAGCTGATTAACATCCGGAAATGTATACATTGGGATTCCTTTTACATTTCCTTTATAAGTACCATACTTTTCTGATATATCAGCTACTATCTTTTTAATATGTGGTATCTGCTTATTCTGTGAGATTATAAATGATATAAGTGTTTCAAAAAATTCCTGATTAAGTATTCTTACTCCTGACATTGCACATATTGCTTCTTTTAGCTTATCATCCTTTGCAAGCAGTTCTTCTTTTATTTTCCCATAATCCCTGTCTATATCAAAATATTTTCTCCATAATGTATCATATATCTTCTCATCTGTATCGTAAAACACCAGATTACTATCATCCTGTCTTATATGTAAAAGCTGTCCATATGCTGTCAACACATATTCATTCTCATCAAGCATGTTAAAATGAAAGCATTGTCCACATTCCAGCGTTTCTTTAAGATTAAAATCTGACGGTGTATTTATCACATAATCGTTCATATTATTCCTCTTTTCTTGACTATCCTTAACTGGATATATATCAATTTTCCAATATTTTTTTAATATTTTCTCAATATTTCTCCCATATTCTATTATAAATACTTTTATTTTTGCATATTACGTATTAAAATTGATACGTATGTGTTCTTTTATATACCTTTATAATATGGTGTTGCCCACATGATATGAGATATGAGCATAAAAGTTTGA
>ULVP01096724.1_pt1 | contig 16177 bp, 21 predicted proteins | sample 1959551 | NCBI WGS metagenome assembly ULVP01 (sample SAMEA4835789, study PRJEB28245) | human gut metagenome | biome: gut microbiome; material: fecal sample | place: Denmark | collected 2008 | reverse complement strand
TTATATATGGTGAAAAATATACTAAATAACTAGGAATTAATGCATCTTGGTAATGCTGATTCTATTGATGCTAGGGAGGAAATCTAATGGAAAACGTTATGAACAATACATCAAAGGTATTTGAATCGCACATAAGAATTCAAATGATTGCCAGTTTAAGTATTGAAGATCTCACTTATAAGCAGATGAAAGAGATTCTAGGTTGTACAGACGGGAATATGACAACACATACTAAAAAGCTTATTCAAGAAGGATTTATGGAAGTGAGAAAGGAATTTGTAAATAATAGACCACAGACAACTTATCATTTGACTGATGAAGGTAGAACACAGTTTGAAGAGTATGTGGCTTTATTGAATAAATTAGTAGAAAAGGGAAAAAATGCATAAAAAGTCTGATTTTTATCATTTTTTCTTTTGGATAGTGTATAATAAAGTTGTAGTAATAAGTAGTAAAGATAGTCATATAGTTCATGATTATATTAACAGGAGGAAAGTATGAAAAAGACCCTATCGTTTAAATTATGCATTATTGTATTCTACTTACTTGTATTTATCGCATTTATAATAGAGAAAAGACCTATTCTAAGTAATAGTACACCTTATTTCTCTAGAATAGCCAATGCGACTAATCTTGTTCCGTTCTACTATAATCCTAATTCAAATTATCAGGCGTTACAAATGAATATTATCATGAAGGTATTCTTAGTGATGCCAATCGCACTATATTATGTGATCAAGAAGGATTGTACGTTAGGACAGTTAATCACATTTATTTTAGGTGCTAGCTTTATTTTCGAAGTAGCTAAATTACTTTCATTAAGAGGCTTTTTTGATATTACTGATTTCTTCTATTATATGGCAGGTGCTGCCCTCGCTTACTATATCTATAGAAGTATCAAGTTCTTTACAAAGAAATAAATAACTTAACATCATGAACTAAAAAAGAGGAAAATCAATCGATTTTCCTCTTTGTGATTATTTTTCATCTTGATCTGGAATAATAAGTGAAACTGCATGTCTTAAACATTCAACATGAACAGGGAAGCTCTGTCCCTTTTCACCATCAATATCATAGACAATATCCTCATCACAACTGATTGTGATATCCTTTGCCTGGACATAACGAATCATTGGATTTTGAGGATGAAGATTACGCTTATAATCCATAAAGACATTAAGTAGTTCAGCTACATTCCCTTTTTTAATAATAATAAGATCTAACTTACCATCACTTGTAGAAGCATAAGGAGTGACTCCTGGGAATCCTCCTACATGAGAACTATTTGTAATCATGAATAAGGCAGCATCTTCTTCAAACTCTATTTCATCTGCTTTTATTTTAAGATGAAGTGATAAGCCTAACTGTTCAGGTAACATCTTCAATCCATTGATATAGTAGGCAAGAGGACCAAATTTCTTCTTTTCCTCTTTAGTGACAAGAAATCCAATATCACTAAACATACCACCACTTAATACATTCGCAAAACAATGATCATCTACATAACCTGCATCAATCTTCTTTGTTTTAAAACGAGCAATCATATCACGGAATGCTTCTGGTGTATTAGGAAGATTAAGGTAAGTCGCAAAGTCATTGACAGTACCTGCAGCTAAGATTGCAAGAGGAATCTTAGATTCACTCTTAATAAGTCCTGTTATGATTTCATTAATAGTACCATCTCCACCTACTGCTACAATAAAGTCATATTCGTTTTTAGTCAGTTTTGCAGCACGTTCTAATCCATCATTCTTTCCTCTAGTAAAGTAAGTATCAATCGTATTCACATTAGTATGAAGAATTAATTGACCAATAAACTGATCAATAGATTTCTGGAATGCATGTGTACCACTAGAAGGATTAATAATAAACAAACACTTCATATATTATGCCTCCTTAATCAATTCAAGAAGTAACTTAACACCCTTTTTCATAGAATTAATACTACAGAATTCATAAGGACCATGGTAGTTATATCCACCAGTACCTAAGTTAGGACAAGGAAGTCCCATAAAGCTTAAATTAGCCCCATCAGTGCCACCTCTAATAGGAGATGCAATAGGCTCAAGTCCTATATTAATCATGGCCTGTTTTACCTTATATACAATATCAGGTGTCTTATTGATAACTTCAATCATATTCTTATACTGTAAAGTAAAGTCAATATCAATATAATGACCATGATTGACCTGGTTTAAATAAGAAGCAGCTAACTGCATTGTATGAATCATATCATGCATATTATCCATGTCATGATCTCTTAGAATATAAGTCATCTTAGTTGTAGAAACATCACCTTCCATATGATGAAGGTGATAGAAGCCTTCTTTATGTTCAGTCGCTTCAGGACGCTTATTATCACCAAGCATTGTATCAAACTGACGACCTAAAGTAAGAGCATTGACCATCTTACCTTTAGAATCACCTGGATGATAACTCTTACCAGTAATAGTGACATCAGCCTTATAGGCATTGAAGTTTTCAAAACTGAATTCATCAATTCTACCACCATCTACTGTATAAGCATAATCAGCACCAAATTTCTTGACATCAAAGTTTTCAGTACCTCTACCTACTTCTTCATCAGGAGTAAACGCAATACAGATATCTCCATGCTTAAAATCTCTATTCTGGCAGATATACTCTACCATACTCATAATAATAGCTACACCTGCTTTATCATCTGCACCAAGAAGTGTAGTTCCATCAGTTGTAATTAAATCATCACCCACTAGACCCTTTAATTCAGGATTTGTTTCTGGATCTAAATACATCTTCTTTTCTTCATTAAGAATAATACGTCCTCCTGGATAAGAACGGATAATACGTGGATGAATATCATGTCCACTTGCATCTGGAGAAGTATCCATATGGGCAATAAATCCAATTGCCTTCATAGGCTCATCAGAATTACTATAAATCTTTCCGTATACAATTCCCTGATCTGTTCTTTCTACTTCATCTACACCTAAAATCTGCATTTCTTCACTCAAGAAATCAGCTAAATCAAATTGTTTTTCTGTAGAAGGAGATGTTGTAGAAGATTCATCAGACTGTGTATCAAAACTCACATATTTCAAAAATCTCTTTTCAATCAACATAAAATAACCTCGCTTTGTTTATTTCTTTCATTTTAACATAGTAAATAGTTTTTGTGAACTTGCATAATTAACTAGACAACGCCTATTGTTTTCATTATTATGGGGTAGGTGATAAAAATGAAATATTATGCCGTAAAAAACGGAAGAGTACCAGGTATTTATAACTCTTGGGCAGAATGTCAGAAGCAGATTCATGGCTTTAAGAATGCTTCTTATAAGTCCTTTACATCACGCAAGGAAGCAGAAGAGTTTATTTCTGATAAAAAAGAAATGCCTCAAATGGAACATGGGTTAATTGCTTATGTAGATGGTTCTTTTAATGCGAAAAAGAAAGTATATGGTTATGGTGCTGTATTAATTGATGGACAGCAGGTCATTAAACGTCTTTATGGACATGGAGATAATGAAGAATGTATATCTAGTCGTAATGTCGCAGGAGAAATATTTGGGGCACTTGCAGCTGTAAAGTATGCAGTAGAACATCCTGAGTATGATGGTATTGTGATTTATTATGATTATATGGGTATTGAAAAGTGGGCTATTGGAGAATGGAAAGCTAATAAGAAGTTAACACAGTATTATGCTGATAAAATGGCTAAATACCGTAAACAATTGCCTATTGTCTTTATGAAAGTAGAAGCTCATACAGGAGACTTCTATAATGAACAGGCAGATCAGTTAGCAAAGAAAGCAGTGGGAATTGAATGAGTGAAAAAATAACAATCTTTGATATTGAAGAATTGAATAATGATCCTGTTAGTATCTGTTCTATTGGAATAGTCGTATTGGAGGATATGAAAGTAAAAGAAACATTCTATTCACTTATTAGACCTCCTAAATTGACTTTTGATCCTTATCGTTATAAGGTTCATAAGATCAGACCACAGGATTTAAAGAAACAACCTACATTTCCAGAAATCTGGCCAAAGATTAGTCAATATTTTGAAAACAGTATTGTGATATCTCATGATATCCAATCAGATCTAAATCATCTATTGGCAGTATTTAGAAGGTTTCGTATAAGAAAGCCTACTTGTTTCTTATCATGTACATTAGTACTCGCAAAGCTGTTTCATCCTGAATTACAAAAGTATGGCTTAGGTTCTCTATGTGATTATTATTCAGTGGAATTAGAGAATGCCCATAATGCATTGGCTGATTCTTTAGCCTGTGCAGAACTTTTAAAGAAGATGATGGATGAACATCACTATACAAGTCTTAAAGAGCTCCACGAGAAGGAAAATGTCCCTTTAGGACGTATGACAAGTTCTTTTATTGAACCTCTTGTATCAAGTGATAAGGTACAGGAAGTAAGGATGGGAATACAGAAAGAAACAGTTGCTTTCACTGGAAAACTTGCTCATACAAAACAAGAAATAGAAGCATTTGTAGAACAGGATGGTATGACACCATCATTCCATGTCACAACACAGACAAGATATCTCGTTATTGGGAAAAAGGACTACAAGCAGACAAGATATCAAAAAGGCAATAAGAAGATAAAAAAAGCCATGACACTATCAAGACAAGGTCAGGATATTAGAATCCTACATGAAGACCAGTATATTGATATGGTAAGAAAAAGAACTCTTAAGGCATAGAGTTCTTTTTCTTACACACTATTTTAAAAAAATGACGCTTTTTTTTATTGTAAACAGGATAAAAGTACAGTTTGGTGCACAAATACGTCATTTTATTTAAAAAATGTATTGAAAACGCTTCTAATATTTGATAATCTTATTACAGGTGATTAATTATGGCAAAGACTTCAAACTATTTATTTAAACTTGATTTAATGATTTTAAGCTTATTGAAAGAAAAAGATCAATATGCGTATGAACTAACTAAAGAGATTGCAGAAAAATCTAAGGGTCGTATTGAACCGAAGAATGGTACTATGTATCCTATTATTTACAAACTCATTGAAAATGGCTATATTTCAAGCAATACAATCATTTACCACAATAAAGCTAGAGTGTATTATCACCTAGAACCAGCCGGAAAGGAATATTTAGATAAGATTATTGTGGAATTTGATGAACTAGTGGATTGCATCAATTCATTTATTCACAAAGATTAAAATAGAGTTCCCATGATGGAACTCTATTTTTTTTGCATAAAAAAAGAAATAGACAAATGCCTATTTCTTGATTTCTTTATAGCTGATTGCGAAAGGTCCAGTTTTAGTAACGATTGTTATTGTATCGCCTTTCTTATACTCTTTAAATTCTTTTGCAGTAGCACGATAAGTAAATTTCTTTTTACCTGTTTTTACATTGAAATGATATACTTGTGAGAACTTAGTTGTATAATGTTCTGTCTTAGTAATAATACATTCTTCTGTATTAGTTACCTTTGCAAGAGGATCATTGATCCAGCATAATGCAAGTGGAATAAAGATAACTAGGAAGCATGTAAATAATGCATCTCTAGGTAATCCAGCTTTTTCACCAATCCAGCGATAGAATACAAAGATAATTAAGAATACAATAATTGCTGCATAAATAAGAGGTCTTGTATTTTCCATTGCATATTTAGTAAATAGAATTAACCATCCTGTAATAGTAGGGATAATAAAGTTACCGAAGAACAATCCATATAATTCTTTGATTGCTGGCTGATTTCCTTCGGCAGTTAGACCTAAATAGTAAATACCTGCAAGCACTGGGATAACGATAGAAATTAATCCACCTACAACAAGAGAATCAAGTGCACCAATCATACCAGCCACTAATGACACTAACTGGATAAGTGTTAATACAAGCATTACTGGTTTAATAACTGATACAGAAGGCATACGACTAGGTGCTTCCTTTGTACCTTCAATATCTTCATAAGGGATCTTATGATCAGTACATTCTTCAACTAATTCAGCTAAATCAGCCACTTCAAATTCTAATGAAGAGAGCTGTGCAATCACACCTTCTTCAGAATAAATAGTAAGTGTCTTACCATCATCTACTAGTTTAGTAATGTCTTCATAAGCATACTTCTTTTCGTTATTACCTTCTTTAAAAGTAATATCATCTTCAGTCATCATATAAGAGAAAGTCTTCTTCTTGTTCACCTTTAAAGTGATATAAATCATAAGTAGAAGCCCGATGACACCAAGCCCTGTAATCACATAATAACCGTCTTTTGCTTCTATAAAGCCAAGAACTAACATGATAATACCAAATACAGGACAAAGAAACTTCATTGTACTAATATGAAATAGTAAACTATCCTTATATGTTACGTCTCTATTCATTTGTTTACCTCAACTCCTTACGTATACAGTATATATTACATTAATTTTAGATGTAAACACAAGCGATAGTTGATAAATTATAGCCTTATTAAGGTGATTTATGGTAAAATAAATCTATATGGAGGTAAAAATATGAAAACTCTTACAGTTGCAGTGCCTTGTTATAATTCACAAGATTATATGAGACATGCTATTGAACCATTATTAATATGTGAAAATGATATTGAAATCTTAATCATTGATGATGGTTCTAAGGATCAGACAGGAGAGATAGGAGATTTATTAGAGGAAGAATATCCTGCAACAATCAGATGTATACATCAGGAAAATGGTGGACATGGTGAAGCAGTGAATACTGGTTTAAAGAATGCAACCGGACGCTTCTTTAAAGTATTAGACAGTGATGACTGGTTTGATGAAGCATCTTTAGTTAAAGTGATTCAGACATTAAAGAAACTAGGTAATGATGTTGATATGATGATCTGTAACTATGTTTATGATAAACCATCAAAGAATACACAGAAGCCTATTCGCTATACAAATGCATTACCTGAAAATAAGATTTTTAGATGGTATGATGTGAAATATTTCTATCCATCACAGAACCTATTAATGCATTCAATTATCTATCGTACAGAAGTATTACGTGCAAGTGGTCTTGTACTTCCTAAACATACATTCTATGTAGATAACTTATTTGTGTATGAACCTATTCCATTTGTTCAGACTATGTATTATCTAAATGTTGATTTATATCACTATTTCATTGGTCGTGATGATCAGTCAGTGAATGAAACAGTGATGATTGGACGTATTGATCAGCAGATCAGAGTGAATAAACGTATGATTGATGCGATTGATATTGATAAGCTTAAATCACGTAAGATGAGAAAATACTTAATCAAGTATCTATCTATGATTACTACAGTAACTACAGTACTCTGCGTAAAGAGTGGTACAGAAGAAAACTTACAGAAACGTAATGATTTATGGGCTTATATGAAGGATACAAAGCCTGCCGTTTATAAGGAAGTAAAGAAGACTGCATTAGGTCTTGCTATGCAATTAAATGATCCACTAGGACGTAAACTAATCGTTGGTGGATATAAACTTGCACAGAAACTATTTGGTTTCAATTAACAGTGATTCTATCACTGTTTTTTTATGTTGACTATTACCTACCGAATCGATAGAATGAAATTTGGGTGATTAAATGATTAAGAAATTCATAAAGACTCATGAACATGCATGGGTTCTTGTCTATTTTGTATTTTATATGCCTTGGTACTTTGGCTTACAACAAAGAGATATTAGTCATTTCTTTGATATGTATGTAGGATTAGACCGTATCATACCATTTGTACCAGCATTTATTATTCCTTATATCTATTGGTTTTTATTTGTTGCAGGAACTTTGTTATTTTTGTTTTTTTATGATGCAGATGAATTCTATCGTGGCTTTTCATTCTTAGCCTGTGGTATGACCATTTCACTCATCATATTCACAATCTTCCCAACAACATTCTGTCATCGTCCAGAAGTACTTACAGGGAATGCCTTTGAACAATTCTGGTTAAGATTTATTTATGGAGCAGATAAACCAACCAATGTATTTCCAAGTATTCATGTATTTAATTCAATAGGATGTGCGATAGCACTTATTAAATCAAAGAAATTTAAAGATAATAAACCAATGCATATATTTGCGATTATCTCAGCAGTACTTATTACATTATCTACAATGTTCATCAAACAGCATTCATGTATGGATGCTGTAGCAGCAAGTATAATCGCATATGTGCTCTATCAGCTCATTTATAAGAGAGAGCATCCACGTTTACGTCAATTCGTATATTCAAAGTTTCCTAATAAAGGCTAAAGGTGTCATTTTACTGACACCTTTTTAATCGCAATAATTCATAAAATAATAAAGTTTTGCGGTTTTAAACCGCAAAACTATTGTGACAATTATAGTTTTGCGATAAAATTTATATGAAAGAGGTGATTGTATGATAGATAGACCATTATATTTAGATAAAATCATGCCTTTTGTAGATACTCCATTTGTGAAAATATTGACTGGAGTTCGACGTTGTGGTAAATCAACAATTCTGAAGATGATTATTAAAAAACTAAGAGAAGAGAAGCATGTGGATGATGAACAGATTCTTAGTTATCGCTTTGATTCTATGGAATATGAAGATATGACTACAAAAGAATTGTATCTGGAATTGAAGTCAAAAATAATACAATCAAAAAAGACATACTTATTCTTAGATGAGATACAAGAAATTGAAGGATGGGAAAAAGTAGTGAATACTCTTGCTTCAGACTTTGATGTAGATATCTATATTACAGGATCCAATTCAAGAATGATGTCTTCGGAGATATCCACATATCTAACGGGAAGATATATTACTTTTCATATTTATACTTTGTCATTTGAAGAATATCTTATGTTCAAGAAAAGCTATACGACTCTTAAGGATTTGAAGCAGGAATTTAGCCAATACGTACGATTGGGGGGATTCCCTGCAACTCATTTACAGGATTATTCTCAGGATGAAGTTTATACGATTGTGAAGGACATTTATAATTCTACTATCTTTTCTGATATAGTACGAAGAAATCAGGTCAAGAAGATAGACCAGCTAGAAAGAGTTGTAAAATATACTTTTAATAATATTGGGAATACATTTTCTGCAAAATCGATTTCTAATTATTTTAAATCAGAACAGAGAAAGATTGACAATGAAACAGTTTATAGCTATTTAGAGAAATTACAGAAAGCCTATATTCTTCATAAGTGTTCTCGATATGATTTGCAGGGAAAAGATATATTAAAAACACAGGAGAAATTCTATCTTGCGGATGTTTCTTTGCGTTATTCTGTGTTAGGTTATACTGTAGATAGTGTCGCAGCATCTTTAGAAAATATTGTATATCTAGAACTTAAAAGAAGAGGCTATGATGTTTATATTGGTAAGATAAAAGATAAAGAGATTGATTTTGTTGCAACAAAACAAAATGAAAAAATCTATGTTCAGGTAACACAGGAAATAAAGTCTGAAAAAACACAGAAAAGGGAATATGAACAGCTTTTAGAAATCAGAGATAATTATCCTAAGTATGTTGTGATGGCGGATGATTTTGCAGGTGGTAATTATGAAGGAATAAAAACAATGAATATAGTAGATTTCTTATTAAGTAAAGAGTATTAGAAATGAGTTGAGAGACTCATTACCAGAAAAGAAGTGAGATACTGTAAAAGGTATAGGGTATTTGAATAATATAGAAGTAATCATTTCTTCTAACTTTTGATGAATCGATTGATCATCATTTACAATCGCAATATGAAACATAACATCCTCCCTGTTTAGAGAGATAATAAAAAAATATATTATATTTTGTCAATGAAAGTATCTAATCCCTAAGATGACTAGGATTTATTATTACATTGTTTGACCATCAAATGATAAATCCTTATAATAGGGAAAAAGGAGTGGGGAGAATGGCGAAAACTATTGTTGGTGCAGTATTAGAAAATGATCCAGCATCACGTAACTGGTTCAATGTAATATTGAACTATCCAGGTGTACATGCTATCTTTTTTTATCGCATCAATCATTTCTTATGGACAAAATGTCATATGAAATTAATTGCACGTTTCCTGTCACAAGTAGCACGCTTTTTTACAGGAATTGAAATACATCCAGGTGCAACGATTGGTAAACGATTATTTATTGACCATGGTATGGGAGTTGTAATTGGGGAAACAACCATTATTGGTGATGATTGTTTATTATATCAAGGTGTGACTCTTGGAGGGGTAGGTACAGGAGAACATACATGTAAAAGACATCCAACCTTACACAATAATGTAATGATTTCAGCTGGTGCAAAAATCATTGGAGATATTACTATTGGAGATAATAGTATTGTAGGTGCGAATTCAGTTGTATTGAAAGATGTACCACCTAACTGTACAGTAGTAGGTGTTCCTGGTATGATTGTGAAAGAGAATGGTGTCAAAGTACATCGCGAATTATAAAAAGGGGCATAAGCCCCTATATAAGTGTCTCAGTAGCTCAGCTGGATAGAGCATTCGCCTCCTAAGCGAAAGGTCGTAAGTTCAAATCTTATCTGGGACGCCAGTCAAATAATTACTGAAAGCTTTTAGGCTTTCAGTTTTTTTGTTTATAGGAAAAGCACCTGGTTGTATTGTACCAAGTGCTTTTATTTACGGAATAAATCATTATGTGTTCCTGTTCAGGATAATGCCAAGATGAGCAAATCATTCTCAATACGATAAACCAATAGCCAATCTGGCAGAATATTGCACTTACGATGCCCAGTCCAGTTTCCAACTAAAGCGTGATTTTTATTTTTCTCTGGAAGTTGTTCATCATTCGCAAGTTTGCGAATGATATCGTTAAGAAGTTCGATATCAAGATGGCGTTTCATTGTAGTGCTTTTTTTCATTGTATACTATATGCCCTGAATCTTATTACAAATAAACATAGAAAATACGCAAATCCCCGTTCGTATAAGTGCCAAACATACGCAAATCCCCGTTTAAATACATGGAATGTTTTGGAATGATCTTTGTGAGTGATTCATTTTTTCTATTGTTTGAGAGAATAATGGTAAAATATATTACAAGAGAGGTGACTGAAGAAATGAATATCTTGAGATAAGAAGTGAATTAGAAAAGTATCCTTCGTGGATCAAGAATATTATTGCTGTTATTGATTCTATTACAGGATTAGTTATGGATGGATTAGATTTAAAATCATATGCTGATACTGTGAAAGTATTTGATGAGATAGGACTTATAGAAGAAGCAGAAGTACTTCGTGGTTATGAAAGAGAATGCAGAGAAATGCTGTGAGAGATTAGCTATTAATAATGATTATGATGCTTTCTGGGATAAGGTATATGTTTGTATTGATAAGAATACATATAATAAGTATTTGGAGGAATATGCATAAATCCATTTTTTGGAATAAGTCTCTTTTGTATAAACAACTTTTACAGATTATGGTACAATAAATAAAGAAATATTTTGAATATATTACTAACTTTAAGTGAACTTAAAGTTTAATTGTAATAGTAGGGGATGTTGCAAGAGAAAATGAGAAAGTTAGGCTTTTATGTTTTGATTTAATCTAAGAGATCGGAGAAGAAGATATGAGAAAGAAAACTACAAAGAAAAGAACTACAAAAGCAGCTGCTGTTAAGGAAGAAACAGTGACAGCTGCTAAGGATACAACAAAAGAAGCTGCTCCTGTAAAGGAAACAGTTAAGAAAGCTACAGCCACTAAGACTGCAACTAAAAAAGAGACTCCTGTAAAGGAAACAGTTACTAAAGTAGAAGCAGTAACAGAAGCTGAACCTAAAAAAGCGACAGCTAAGAAGACTACAACTACAAAGAAAACAACAGTTAAAAAAACTGCTCCTGCAAAAGAAACAACTAAGAAGACTACAGCTGTAAAGGCTGAAACTAAAAAGGTAGAGCCTGTAAAGGAAACAGCTACTAAGGTAGAAGTAGTAAAGGAAGCTGCTCCTAAAAAGGAAACAGTTAAGAAAACTACAGTTAAGAAAGCTGCTCCTAAAGAGACAACTGCTAAGAAAACTGCAACTACAAAAACAGAAGCAGTTAAAGAAGAAGCTCCAGTAAAGGAAGTAGCTGCTAAGGTGGAAACAGTAAAGGAAGCTGAACCTAAAAAGGAAACAGCTAAAAAGACTGCAACAAAGAAAGCAACAACTAAGAAGACTACAGCTAAAAAAGCTGCAGCTAAGACAGAAACTGTAAAAGAAGAAGCACCTAAAAAGACAACTAAGAAAGCAACTGCAAAGAAGACAACTAAGAAGGCTACAGCTACTAAGAAAGAAACAGTTAAGAAGGAAGAACCTAAAGTAGAAGAAACAGTTGTTCCTGAAGTAGAAAAGAAAGTTGAACCTGAAGTAGTTGTTCAGGAAACACCTGCTCCAGCACCAGTTGATTTAGGTCCACGTAGAAGTGTAGCATTCATTGGTTCTGAATGTTACCCATTTGTAAAGACAGGTGGATTAGGAGATGTTATGTCTGCTCTTCCTAAGAGTCTTGCTAAGTTGAATTGTGATGTTAAGGTTATTATTCCTAGATATAAATGCATTCCACAGAAGTTCCAGGAAAAGATGGAATATAAAGGGTCATTCTCTATGGACTTATGTGCAGATGGTAAACAGTATTATGTAGGTATTATGGAATACCAGGAAGATGGCGTTGTTTATGATTTTATTGATAACGATGAATTCTTCTCTTGGGGTAATCCATATACTAATCTAATCGATGATATTCCTAAATTCTGTTATTTTGGTAAAGCAGCTCTTGCAGCACTTAACTATTTAGATTGGACACCTGATGTTGTACATTGTCATGACTGGCAGGCTGCTTTAGTTCCACTATACTTAAGAACATGCTTCAAAGACAGCAATGTAGGACGTGCAAGCTGTGTACTTACTATTCATAACTTAAGATTCCAGGGAATCTATGATAGAAAGACTATTCAGTACTGGTCAGGACTTCCTGATTATGTATTTAATAAAGACTGCCTCACACAGAATTGGTTGGATGCGAATATGTTAAAGGGTGGTATTACTTATAGTAATGTTGTAACTACAGTAAGTAATACATATGCTGGTGAAATCCAGACTGAAGAATATGGTGAAGGTCTTGAAGAACACTTAAGATATCATCATAACAAGCTTGTAGGTATCGTAAATGGTATTGATACAGATATTTGGAATCCAGCAACTGATAAACTATTAGCTGCACCATATGACAGTCAGAATGTTATTGAAAACAAGAAAGCAAATAAGAAAGCTTTACAGGAATCATTAGGATTACAAGTAGATGATCATAAGATTGTCATTGGTTTGATTTCACGTTTGACAAACCAGAAGGGTCTAGATCTTGTAAATAATGTAATTCCACATATTATGGATGAACATACACAGGTTGTTGTATTAGGTACAGGTGATGCAGAATATGAAAATGCATTCCGTTATTATGAAAATGCGTATAAGGGTAACTTCTGTGCTTATATTGCTTACAATGAAAATGTAGCACATAACATCTATGCTGGATGTGATGCATTATTAGTACCATCTAGATTTGAACCATGTGGATTAACTCAGTTAATTAGTATGAGATATGGCTCAGTACCAATCGTAAGAGAAACTGGTGGATTAAAAGATACTGTACAGCCTTATAACTTATTTGATAACACTGGTAATGGATTTACATTCGATAGATATGAAAGTGGTCTTTTATATGATGCAATCAATCGTGCTAAGACACTTTACTTCGAAAGTAGACCATACTGGGATGACATGGTAGTTCGTAATATGAACAAAGATGTCTCTTGGGAACAGAGTGCAAAACACTACAAAGATATGTATGTAGGACTAACACCAAAATATTAATGTAAATAAAAATGCAATGTTAGAAATCTAACGTTGCATTTTTTTCTCCCAATACAATTATTTATCTCCCAAAAATGGTATCGATTTGGGAGAAAAGAGATAGAACTTGGGAGATAATCTTAATAACTATTAGACAACATATAAATTACTTAGGGATAAGGAGAATAAGAATGAAATAATTATTTCATAGAACAAGTGTTAGAAAATATCTAGATAAGAAGGTAGAAGATAAAAAAATAGAAATGATGTTGAAAGGTGCTATGGCTGAACCATCTGCAGGAAACCAACAGCCTTTGGAATTCTATGTAGTCAAAAACAAAGAAACAATAGAAAAACTATCAAAAACAAGCACTTATGCATCATGCTGTGCATCTGCACCTCTTACTTTTGTTGCATGTTATCATATTAAGTGTAGAATGCCTGAATATGCCCATATTGATATGAGTGCATCAGTAGAAAACCTTCTATTAGAAGCGGATTCACTTGGACTTGGTGCTGTATGGTTAGGTATTGCACCATTAAAAGAGAGAATGGATGCAGTGCGTGAAGTATTAAATATACCTGAAAACTTAGAAGCTTTCGCAATTATTGCATGTGGATATCCTGAATCAGTGCGTCCTCAACAGAATCGTTTTGATAAAGATAGAATACATTACGTGTTATAAAAGCACATTTTTGTAGATGAATCTAAGAAATTTTCAAAATAATTGAGTATGATTCTTATAGGAGGAGTAATCTGTGATGAATTAGATTTACAAAAGTGCTAATATAATATATGATATTAGCAAGAATGTAAATGTGAGGTGATATTATGGATGAGATACTTAGTTATATGAATGATGGTGTTTTGAATTTAAAAAGTTTAAAAGAAGTGAATTTATCTAGACAGTCTATTTATAATTTCATAAAGAGAAATAGTATGGAAAAGGTAGGACCGGGCATTTATATCGCAAAAGATGTATTGGAAGATGAAGCTTATGTATTATCGTTACGTTGTCCAAAAGGAGTGTTATCTCACGATGATGCTTTGTATTATTATGGTCTAGTGGATCGAGAACCTATGATTCATAATATTACAATGTATTCTGGCTATAATCCAACTACTCTAACTCGTGCTGGGTATAAAGTATATACTGTAAAGAGAGAACTATTGGATTTGGGAAAAAAAACTGTTGTAAATCAATTTGGTCATGAGATTCCAATGTATGATTTAGAAAGAACAGTTTGTGATTTGGTAAGAAATAGAAGTAATTTTGAAATACAGGATTTTAATGCTGCATTAAAATCCTATGTAAAAAGAAAAGATAAGGATCTAAACCGTTTGATGTTCTATGCGAAGACATTTAGATTGGAAAAAATAATTAAACAATATATGGAGATATTGTTGTAATGTATTTAACACCTGCACAAATAAAAGGAAAGATCAAGAATTTAGCTAAGAAAAATGGTACAGATCCAATTGCTTTGTTGAGAATATATATGATGGAACGTTTTCTGGAGCGAATAAGATATTCAAAGTATAAAGATGATTTTATAATCAAAGGCGGAATATTGGTGACTTCTATGATTGGTATTGCAATGCGTTCGACAATGGATATTGATACAACAATACGTAATTTTGATTTGACAAAGAAAGAAACAACGAAAATTATCAGCGAGATTAAAGATATAGTTCTTGATGATCATATTGAATTTGTTTTGAAAGACGTGTTAGATGTTATGGATAACATGGAATATCCGGGGTTAAGAGTTCATATAGATGCAAAACTTGAAGAACTTGTGGTTCCGATTAAAATAGATATATCTACAGGGGATGTAATCACGCCAAATGAAATAAAATATGAATATCCATTGTTGTTAGAAGAAAGAACAATACAGTTATAAATTTTGTGGCGAAAAACCCACAAGCTTGCGTGTGGGATGAAAAACATATTTCACTTGATATATACTTAGAAAAATGATATATAATCTATGTATATTAAAGTATAGAAAGTAAACAGATCATTAGTAAAAGTAACTATGATATAAACACACATACAACAAAACAACCAACACTGTAATCAGAAAAATCCTAATAATGCTGCACATATAGCAAACAATAATAACCATGCAGAACAGTGCAATCCTAATAATTCAGCATATCATTCAAGTTGTGGAAAATAAGTAATGGCATGAACTAAAAGTGACAATGTACAAATAAATATTTCGGTTGACATGTACAAATAAATACTTCCATTCCTGGTGGATGGAAAACAGAACTTGAAAACCCTGCACGTATCTATTCTGTTGAGTAAGGAGAGAGTATCATATTTCTCGACTTGCTTCGTATTGAAAATATCTGATACAGTATCACATC
>ULVP01072642.1_pt1 | contig 16190 bp, 14 predicted proteins | sample 1959551 | NCBI WGS metagenome assembly ULVP01 (sample SAMEA4835789, study PRJEB28245) | human gut metagenome | biome: gut microbiome; material: fecal sample | place: Denmark | collected 2008 | reverse complement strand
AGGCCCTCGATGCCCTGACGACGCTCGCCACCACCTGCCCCGAGCAGCTGGGCGATGCCTTTGAGGGCGCCGAGACCGCGCTGTTCGACGAGATTTCCTCCACGCTGCGCTATGCCGCCTTCCGCCTGCTGTGCGTGTGGGGCGCCACGAGCGTCGAGCGTTCGCGCGAGGCTTGGCCCATCCTGGACGAGGCCATTCAGTGCTACCACGGCGACCTCGAGTATCGCGATATGCTCGGTTGCTTGTACGAGTTTGGCCAGGGCGAGATCGACGCCGAGGTCGCCGAGAAGCTCGCGCTGCGCCTTAAGTTCGACGCCGAGAACGGCAAGGGCAGCTATCTCAAGGCCCGTTCGAGCGAGATTTGCGAAATGCTTGTTAAACGTTTTGGCCTGGATCTCTCCAAAAAGAAGAAGCGTGCTAGCGTTAAAAAATCCGAGGCCGCCGAAGACGAGGAGTAACAGATTATGGCGCACGATGTAGTCCTGATTCCCGGTGACGGTATCGGTCCCGAGATTACGCAGGCCATGCGCCGCGTGGTCGAGGCAACCGGTGTCCAGATCAACTGGAACGTCCAGGAGGCCGGTGCCGGCGTCATGGACGAGTTTGGCACGCCGCTGCCCCAGCACGTGCTCGATGCGGTCGCCGAGACCAAGGTTGCCATCAAGGGTCCCATCACCACGCCGGTCGGCACGGGTTTCCGCAGCGTCAACGTGGCTCTGCGCAAGCATTTTGACCTGTACGCCTGCGTGCGCCCTTGCCTGTCGCAGCCGGGCGACGGCTCTCGTTTCCGCGGTGTCGACCTGGTTATCGTGCGCGAGAACACCGAGGACCTCTACGCCGGCATCGAGTTCGATGAGGGTGCTGCCGAGGTCGAGGAGCTCTCGCAGCTTGTCGAGCGCTCGGGTCAGAAGACTTTCGCCGCCGATTCCGCCATCTCAATCAAACCGATTTCCATCGCCAAGAGCCGCCGCATTGTGGAGTATGCCTTTGAGTATGCCCGCCGCTGCGGCCGCAAAAAGGTGACGGCCGTGCACAAGGCCAACATCATGAAGGCGACCGACGGCCTTTTCCTGCGCGTGGCGCGCGAGGTGGCCGCCAACTATCCCGATATCGAGTTCAACGACAAGATTGTCGACGCCACCTGCATGGGCCTGGTCCAGAACCCCAACGACTTCGATGTTCTGGTGCTGCCCAACCTGTACGGCGACATCGTGAGCGACCTGTGCGCCGGCCTGGTGGGCGGTCTGGGCATGGCCCCCGGCTCCAACATCGGTGCCGACTGCGCCATCTTCGAGGCAACGCACGGCTCCGCGCCCGATATTGCCGGTCAGGATATCGCCAACCCCACGGCCGAGATCCTCTCTGCTGCGATGATGCTCGATCACCTAGGCGAGAACGGTGCTGCCAGTCGCATTCGTGCCGCCGTATCTGCCACGCTCGACGAGGGCGAGCAGGTTACCGGTGATGTGCGTCGTGCCCAGACCGGTTCCGTCGAGGGCGCGGTGGGCACACAGGCCTTTGCCGATGCCGTTATCGCGCACCTGGCCTAAGGCATGCACACTGCAAACGCCTAAATAGTACTTAAGTGTTTGCGTATAACCTAAGAATCAATACGCCCGGCGCTCTGTCGGGCGTATTCTATTGAAGACTATGTTTCCTAACAAGGAGTAACTGATATGGGTCTGATTCAAAAGAAGGACGAGAAGGACGAGATCGACGGCATCCAGATCATCGAGCGCGGCGAAGGCCCCGACGGTGACGAGGACGAGAAGATCGACCTGGTCGCCGGTACGTCTGCCGAGCACATTGCCGCCGGTACGACGGCCGAGGAGGAGGACGCCCGCCTGGAGGCTCAGATTGCCGCGGATGCCGCCGACGAGAATCTGATGCCCGAGGAGCAGGATGAGGACAACGACTCCGACGTGGACGACCATGCATCCAAGCACAAGAAGACGATGATTGCCGCCTTTGTGGTTGCAGTCGTGATCGCTGCGGTGGTCGGCTTCTTTATCGGCAATGGCGGCTTTGGCAGCAAGGGCGTCGGCTCGGCGACCCTCACCGAGGACCAGCTCGATTCGACCGTTGCAAGCTATAGCTACAACGGCAAGAAGAGCGACATCACTGCGCGCGAGGCCATCGAGAGCCAGTACAGCCTTGATACCGTCAAGGATAGCGATGGCAACTACACCGCTCCTTCTGCCGACGTCATCCTGTCCTACGTGCGCAACAAGATCCTGCTCGACGCTGCCGAGGACGAGGGCATCACCGTCTCTTCTAAGGAGATGAAGCAGTACGCCGAGGATTCCATCGGCACTTCGGACTACAAGACTATGGCCAAGCAGTATGGCGTGTCCAAGGATCAGGCCAAGCAGATCGTCCGCCAGTCCGCGACGCTGCAGAAGCTCTACAAGAAGAAGGTGGGCGATAGCTCTGCAAGCATGCCGACCGCCCCGACCGAGCCTGCTGACGGCAACGAGGAGACTGCGAGCAAGGACTACGCCGATTACATCATCAACCTTGCCGGTGACGAGTGGGATAGCGAGAAGGGCACCTGGAAGGACGCCGATAGCACCTACGCTAAAGCCTTTGCCGACGATGCCTTTACGGCCGATAGTGCTACCTATAAGCAGGCCATGACCGCCTACTACACCGCCTACCAGCAGTATTCCTCGCAGGCTTCGAGTGCCAGCTCCAAGTGGACCGAGTATGCTAACGGCCTCTACGCCAAGGCCAATATCAGCATCTACGGCCTGTTTGCGTAAAGATTGCCTGAGCCTTCGAGTACGAAGCCGAAATATCTGATGGAGCCCCCTAGAACGGACATCGTTCTAGGGGGCTTTTTGCGTTGTAGGGAAGGGCGGGGAAGAGGGTGGTAGGGGAGAGGTTATATACAAATTCTTGGAGACTTTATTCATGTAAAGTGAAAACAATTTCGGCCAAACTGGTAGTAACAATGTGGTACCACTGTTCATCTGGTAGTAACCAATTTTGATTCGAAATCGAATGGAAATTGCTAAAAATTAGTTTGGTGATGAAAGAAACGCAACACGCCTACCTGCGTAAATTACCGTTTACGGGCCAAAACTAACCGTTTGGCAACGAAATAATAATTTGAACGAAATGTGGTGGACGTTTGAATTGAGTGTGTGCTACCGTACATACCAGCAACCCCAAATAGGGACTGGGTTGTCTAAGATTGCGCACCAATGCCGGCAAGCGGAGAAGCCGGTATGCACAAGGCGCGGACATGGAACTCGTTGGTGAACAACGAAAGAAAGGTTGGAGGAGATACCATATGATGAAGTACCTCCAGAAGCTCGGCAAAGCGCTGATGCTTCCCGTCGCGGCGCTTCCCGTCGCAGGTATTCTTATGGGCGTGGGCTACCTGCTCGCTCCCGCAGTCATGGGTGCTGCCGGTGACACTACCGGTTTTGCCTATACCGCCGGTTTCCTGCTCATCAAGGCAGGCGGCGCTCTTATCGATAACATGGCCTGGCTGTTCGCAGTCGGCGCCGCTGTCGGCCTTGCCGACGATCACGATGGCACCGCCGGCCTCGCTGGCCTCGTCGCCTTCCTGATGATCCAGCAGCTCCTGAACCCCGCTGTTGTTGGTACCATTCGTGGTATGGACGCCGATGCTCAGACCGCTTGGCTTGCCACGACCGAGGGCATCGCGTTCTCCAAGATCGCTGGTAACTCCTTCATCGGCATCCTGTCCGCCGTCATCGGTGGCACTTGCTACAACAAGTTCAAGGACACCCGTCTTCCTGACTGGCTGGCCTTCTTCTCCGGCAAGCGTTGCGTCGCCATCATGACCGCCGTCATCTGCATCGTCGTCTCCGTCGTCCTGCTCTTTGCTTGGCCCCTCATCTTCGGTGCGCTCGTCGCTCTGGGCGAGGGTATCGCTGCTATGGGTGGCATCGGCGCTGGCATCTACGCCTTCCTCAACCGCCTGCTCATCCCGACCGGTCTGCACCACGCACTCAACAACGTGTTCTGGTTCGACACCATCGGCCTGGGCGACCTGACCCACTTCTGGGCTGGCGAGACCTCCGCTGACGTCAAGTGGAGCCTCGGTATGTACATGTCCGGCTTCTTCCCCTGCATGATGTTCGGTATCCCGGGCGCTGCCCTGGCTATGGTTCAGACCGCTAAGAACAAGAAGGCTGCTATCGGCCTGGTTGTCTCCGCTGCTATCTGCGCCTTCGTCTGCGGCGTCACCGAGCCCTTCGAGTTCGGCTTCATGTTTCTGTGCTTCCCGCTCTACGTCGTGTACGCTGCCCTGTACGGCATCTTCACCATCGTCACCTACTATGTTGGTTTCCGTGCTGGCTTCTGCTTCTCCGCTGGTGCTACCGACCTCCTGTTCTCCTCTAGCCTCCCGGCTGCCGCCAACACCTGGATGATCATCCCGCTGGGCATCGCTGCCTTCGTGGTCTTCTACCTCGTGTTCCGCTTCGCCATCACCAAGTTCAACCTCATGACCCCTGGTCGCGAGGATGAGGATGTCGAGGAGACCTCCGCTTCCGCCGCTGCTGGCGACGACAAGTTCGCCGCTCTGGCCGCCGCTGTTCTTGCTGCCGTCGGTGGCAAGGAGAACGTCAAGACCGTTGACTGCTGCGCTACTCGTCTGCGCTTCGAGCTCGGCGATTCCGCTCTGGTCGACGAGGCTGCCTGCAAGAAGGCCGGCGCTCTGGGTGTCATGAAGATGGACAAGGGTGCTACCCAGGTCATCATCGGCACGCAGGTCCAGGCTGTTGCCGAGGAGCTCAAGAAGCTTCTCTAAGCCTTAAAGACGTATCTGTCTTGCAAAGGGTCGTCCCGCTCCGCGGGGGCGGCCCTTTTTGCTACCTCGATACCTGATGTAGCGTTGTAATTGGTATTACAGTGCGCAGGCTATCAACCGGCAAACAATATTGAAATATGCTGGTTGACCTGCTGTTATTCCAATAAAACTGCTATAGTACGTGGTGTCTGGTTACAACCAATTTCGAGTCATTTATCCGGCAGGTATCATTATGGCAATGGGAGCGCGCAAACAACCTTTGTACGATCAGCTCGTCGATTTGCTGACCGATAAAATCGATCACGAGCTTCGACCCGGCGACTATTTGCCGTCCGAGCGTGACTTGTCGGAGCGCTACGGGCTCTCGCGTACGACGGTTCGCCTTGCCCTGCAGGAGCTTGAGCGCCTAGGCTTGGTGGTTCGTCAGCGCGGCCGTGGAACCATGGTGTGCGACCGCTCTCTGCAAACGGCAAACCTCTCGCAAATCTATAGCTTTACCGAGCAGATGAAGGCGATCGGCCGTGTGCCCAAGACGACGATTCTTGAGTTTACCGAGGTCGAGGCTGATAAGAATATTGCCGTAGAGATGAACGCGCGTCTGGGCGAGCGTCTGTACAAGATCAAGCGCCTGCGTATTGCCGATGGTGTGCCGCTGATGATTGAGTGTACATATCTGCCGAGTCGCAAGTTCTTTGCGCTTAAGCGCCCCATGATCGAGAACAAATCGCTGTACGACATGATCGAGCAGGACTTTCACGAGAAAGTTCGCGTGGCAGAGGAGGAATTCTACGCGAGTATTGCCCGCCATTCCGACGCACGTTTGCTCGAGATTGCCGAAGGCGCACCGGTCCTGGATTTGATTCGTACCACATATGACATGAACAACGAGGTTATCGAGTATACGCGTTCGGTTGCGCGCGCCGACCAGTTTAAGTACAAGGTCTACCACAACCGCGCAGTCTAGAGTTATTGGGTATAAACGGCTTGGCGTGTTTTGCGGCGGGTGCAAAATGTGCCAAGCGCAAGAAGGCAACGAACAATCGCTCGAATTAACAATGCAGTGGTTTTTGATCCGCCCTAAAACGCACTGCGGGTACGGGAGCATAGATGAGCACGTATGCTATCAAGGCCGACAAGTTCTTTTTGCCGGCGGGGCCGCAGCTGGGCGGCTACCTCATGGTCGAAGATGGCGTCTTTGGCGCTTGGCAGGCCGATGAGCCCGCTTGCGAGGTCAAAGATTATTCTGGTACATGGATTGCGCCGGGCATGGTGGACACCCACATTCATGGTTTCTATAACCATGCTACGACCGATAACGATGCCGAGGGTATCAACATCAGCTCGACCGAGCTCGCTCGTCGTGGTACCACCAGCTGGCTGCCTACGACCTTTACCGACGGCGTAGAACAGATCAAGGAGGCCTGCGCTGCCATTGCACAGGCGGACGAAGAGCGCGGACCTGAGTTCTGCGGTGCTCGTATTCAGGGCATCTACCTGGAGGGTCCGTTCTTTACCATGAAGCATGTGGGTGCCCAGAACCCTGCTTATCTGATCGACCCGTCCGAGAAAGTTTTTGACGAGTGGCGGGAGGCCGCCGGCGGTCGTATCGTCAAGAGCGCCATGGCGGCCGAGCGCGATGGCGCTGCCGCTTACGCTGCGGCTCTGAGCGCAAAGGGCGTCGTGACCTGTATTGGCCACTCCGATGCCACCTATGATGAGTGCGCCGCCGCCATCAATGCTGGCGCCAGCTGCTTTACGCATACCTACAACGGCCAGCGTGGTCTGCATCACCGTGAGCCCGGTGTCGTGGGCGCTGCCATGTCCACGCCCGAGACCTATGCCGAGATCATTTGCGACGGCAAACACGTGAACCCTGCTGCTATCAAGGCACTGCTGCAGGCCAAGGGCTGGCAGCACACGGTGCTGATCACCGATTGCCTGGGTTGCGGCGGCATGCCCGAGGGCAAGTACACCAGCGGCGGCATGGACGTCATTATGAAGGACAACCTTTGCTGGCTCGCCGATGGCTCTGCTATCGCCGGTTCGGTGCTCACGCTCGCGCAGGGCGTCAAGAACATCGTCGACTGGGGTCTTGCGAGCGCCGATATCGCCATTCGCATGGCGACCGAGGTGCCCGCGCGTTCTGCTCACGTCGAGGATAAATGTGGCAGCATTATGCCTGGCCGCGATGCCGATTTTGTCGTGTTCAATCCCGACCTTACCCTGGTCGAGACGTATGTGGGTGGCAACAGCGTCGGTAATGCGTTTGCCGAGTAGCTGCCAAAGAAACGATCCGAGAGGGGATTTAGATGATTTACGGTGCATTGGGCGATATCGAGGAGTACCGCGGAATGCTCAAGGGTCTCGACGTGCTGATCGACTGGCTCGAGGAGAACGACCCGGCGCAGCTCGAGGTCGGCAGCCATCAGATTCTGGGCGACAAGGTCTTTGCGAACGTCATGGCTCCCACGACGCGTCCCGAGGCCGAGGCCCACTACGAGACGCATCAGCGCTATCACGACCTGCAGATCGACGTCGAGGGTCGCGAGGCCTTTAAGGTTGCCACGGGCAGCCTGACGCTGGTCCAGGAGTTTGACGAGAAGGACGACTACGACCTGGTCGATTCCGACGCCTCGATTGCCGGCGATCTTGCCGACGACAAGTTTGCGCTGTTCGTTGCCGGCGAGCCTCATATGCCCACGCTCGAGTTCCCGGGCGATGGCGCGCAGCCGGTCAAGAAGATCTGTTTTAAGCTGCTTGCAGATGCTTACTGGGAGGAGTAGCGCGCTGCTCGGCTGAACCGTTTGTCTGATGGCGTGATTCCCCTAGGGAAATCACGCTACGACCCCGCCAAGCGTGTTTTCCCTAGGGGATCACGTTTGGCGGGGTTTTATGTTTATGAATAGGGGAACTGAAGCCGTGACGATGCTTGGGTTGGCGCACGCGCACTCAAATCGGCAACAACAAAGTAGATAAGCATTTGAAGAAATGCGATTGAAGCATAATGTAACTAGTATGAAATAGTGGATAGCTGGTACATACCACCTTTCAAATATAGAATCGTTAGAAATCTATAGTTAAAAAGTAATTTAACAGCGGGTTTATATTTTGTTCATTAAAGCCGTTCATCGTCATTTCGCTACCGTTTACGGACCACTTCAGATTCTGTCTACATAATTGCGTTAATGCGTCCATAATAGGCAAGGCGTTTAGCTGAGGGCCGAGGAACCGGCATCGGCGTCGTAGAGCACGAAGATCGGGAGTAGCATGCATTCGTTTAAGATCACCAATCAATTCCTACTCGATGATGAGCCGTTCACCATCTTGTCGGGGGCGATTCACTATATGCGTGTTCATCCGAGCGACTGGCACCACTCGCTCTATAACCTTAAGGCTCTTGGGTTTAATACGGTCGAAACGTATGTACCGTGGAATCTTCATGAGCCAAAGCCTGGCGTCTTCGATTTTTCTGGTTCAATTGATTTGGCGGCATTTCTTGATGAAGCAGCGTCACTCGGTCTGTATGCAATTGTTCGGCCCTCTCCGTTTATTTGCGCAGAATGGGAATTTGGCGGCATGCCAGCATGGCTGCTGCGCCAACATGATATGAGACCGCGTAGCAGCGACCCCAAGTTTCTTGCTCACGTTGCGCATTACTACGACCATCTCATGCCGATACTCGTCCCGCGTCAGATTGACAAGGGCGGAAACATCATCATGATGCAGGTTGAAAACGAGTATGGATCATATTGCGAGGATAAGGACTATCTTCGCGCGATTCGTCGCCTTATGGTCGAGCGTGGGGTTTCCGTGCCCCTTTGTACTTCCGATGGCCCGTGGCGTGGGTGCCTTCGTGCCGGTACGCTCATTGACGATGATGTGTTGTGCACCGGCAACTTTGGTTCTCATGCAAAGGAGAACTTTGAGGCTCTTTCTGCTTTTCACAAGGAGCATGGAAAACAATGGCCTCTTATGTGCATGGAGTTGTGGGACGGCTGGTTCAATCGCTATGGGGAGAACGTCATCAGACGCGATCCCGAAGATCTTGCCTCTTGCGTTCGCGAGGTGCTCGAGCTTGGAGGGTCTTTAAACCTCTACATGTTTCATGGAGGCACCAACTTTGGATTTATGAACGGATGTTCTGCACGCCATACACATGACCTGCACCAGGTGACATCATATGACTACGATGCTCCATTGGACGAACAGGGCAACCCGACCGAGAAATACTTCGCAATTCAAAGGACAGTTCACGAGCTGTATCCCGATATCGCGCAAAGCAAGCCGTTAACAAAAAAGGCGTTTTCCATGCCCGATATTTCGGTGAGTGAGCGCGTAAGTCTCTTTAATGTGCTCGATATTCTTTCGGAGCCGATTGAAGCCCAATATCCTATGCCCATGGAAGAGATGGGTCAGTCGTATGGATATACGTTATATACCACGACTGTCGAGCGTGACCGTGCAGATGAAGAGCGTATTCGGGTTATTGACGCCCGCGACCGTGCACAGGTGTTTGTGAACGGTGACAAAGTGGCGACGCAGTATCAGGAGCACATCGGGGAAGATATTCACTGCGTTCTTCCCTGTGAACAAAACCGCCTGGATGTTCTGACCGAGGATATGGGTCGCGTCAATTATGGTCACAAATTGCTCGCTGATACGCAGCATAAAGGCATTAGGACAGGAGTTTGCGTTGATCTTCACTTTGTTACCGGTTGGGAGATGCGTTGTCTGCCACTCGATAACATCGATAATCTTGATTATTCCGCCGGCTGGGTAGAGGGGCAACCTTCCTTTTACCGCGCAAAGTTTGATATATCTGAGCCGGCTGATACCTTTATCGACACTACGGGTTTTGGAAAGGGTGTGGCATTCGTAAACGGAACGAATGTCGGACGTTTTTGGGATAAGGGTCCCATCATGACGCTCTATGTTCCGCACGGTTTATTACACCCTGGTACCAATGAGCTCGTTATGTTCGAAACAGAGGGCGTGTATGATGCGAAAATCTCCCTTCGCTCTGAGCCCGTTATCCGTACACTTGAACAAGAAGGAGTTGAGTAGAAATGATTGTAGGCGCACGAATCGACTTTCGCTTGATTCACGGACAGGTGGCAAACCTCTGGTCTAACGCCCGTCAGGTAAGCCGCTTCATGGTAGTTGACGACGAGGTATCGCAAGATGCTACCCAAAAGCAGGTTCTTCGCATGGCTTGCCCGGCAACTGTGAAGTTGTCCGTGCTTCCTGTCGACAAGGCCGCTGCCAACATCACTGCTGGCAAATATGATGCACAACGTCTCTTTATTGTTGCGAAAAAGCCTGAGGTCTACGTTCGACTTTTGGAGCAAGGTGTTAAGCTTGAGCAGCTCATCGTCGGTAATATGACGACAATGGAGCCGGTCAAGAAGCTGACTCGCAACATTAGTTGCGACCAGGGGGACCTTGACGCATTTGCCAAACTCAAGGCCGATAATCTTCCTATTGTCATTCAGCTGACGCCGCAGGATAACCCAGAGGCTCTCACGCTCTAGTCGAATTAACGCTAGGCCGTGAAGGGGGATGCACGGTTTATATAAGCGTATTGGTATTGTAGAAACTGTTACACCTTAAATAAGGAGTTTACCATGATTGCTTGGTGGCAGATTCTTCTGTTAACCCTGTATGCGGGTTATCAGATTCTGGATGAGCTGAACTGGTACACCTGTGCCGGCTCAGCCGTCTTCTCCGGTATGATTACCGGTTTGATTATGGGTGACCTACAGACTGGCCTGTTTATCGGCGGCAGCATGCAGCTCACCGTCCTGGGCGTTGGTACCTTTGGCGGCGCCTCTCGTATCGATGCCAACTCCGGCACTCTGGTCGCCACTGCCTTTGCCGTGGGTGCGGGCATGAATCCCGAGACGGCTCTTGCCGCTATCGGCGTACCTGTCGCTGCCATTCTCGTTTACACCGATATCGCCGGCCGTTTCGCCAACACGTTCTTCGGTCACATGTGCGATGCCGATATCGAGAAGATGAACTGGGGTGCCTACAACGTACACTACTTGCTCGGTGCCGTTTCCTGGATGCTGTCCCGCATGATTCCGGTCTTCCTGGCTCTCGCATTTGGCCAGGGCTTGGTCGAGGGCATCACTACCGCCCTTAACGGCGACTGGAAGTGGCTGGGTGACGGTCTGTCTGTTGCTGGCGGTGCCTTGCCCGCTGTTGGCTTCGCCATCCTGCTCCGTTACCTGCCGGTCAAAAAGCACGTCGCCTACCTGCTGCTCGGCTTTGTAGTTGCCGCCCTGTTTGGTACGGCCTTCACGAGCATCATGAACCTCAACGCCAACATCGTCGCTGTGAACGGCGCGCTTGGTAAGGGCGCCGTGGATATGGTCGGTATGTTCAATAACATGTCGATGCTGGCGATCGCTATTATTGGCTTTGCTCTGTCTTTGCTGTACTACAAGAACAACCAGCGTCCCGTCGCTGCTGCTGGCGCTGCGGAGGGAGACGACGACGATGAGCTCTAATGAGAAACTCGCCAATGGCACCACTGGCTACAAGATTACCAAGGACGACCTTGCGCAGATCAACCGTCGTAACCTGCTTGGTTTCCAGGATGGTTGGAACTACGAGCGCATGCAACACTCTGGTTATCTCTGGATTATCCTGCCCACACTGCGCAAGCTGTACGGCGACGGCACGCCGGAGCTAAAGGAAGCCTGCCGCGCCCAGTGCGCACCGTTCTTCAACACCTCAAACTTCCTCAACACGATCATCACCGGTATCGATTTGGCAATCGAGGAAGAGGAGGGCATTGAGGGCCTCGAGGCTGTTGCTGGTCTCAAGACTGGTCTCATGGGACCGCTGGCTTCCATCGGCGATTCCATCTTCGGTTCGCTGCTCCCGACCATTTTCGGCGCTCTGGCTGCCAATATGGCCATGAACGGCAACCCCTTGGGTATCTTCATCTGGGTCGTCGTGAACATCCTTGTTGACTGGTTCCGCTGCAAGCAGACCCACATGGCCTATGAGCAGGGTATGAAGCTCGTCACCACCATGAGCGATCGCCTGAACGCGTTGACCGACGCGGCCTCCGTAATGGGTGTCTTTATGGTCGGTGCTCTGGTCGCAACCAATGTCGGTATCGTTATTGCGGCGAAGCCTGTTATCGGCGGTGTTACCGTTGACTTGCAGAACATCTGCAATATGATTTGCCCCAAGCTGGTTCCTGCCGCACTCGTCGGCTTCGTATACTGGCTCCTCGGTAAGAAGGGCATGACCTCGACGAAGGCCATCTTTATCGTCTTGGTTCTGTCCATTGCCTTGGGTGCATTCGGTATTATTTGCAAGGGCTAAATACCCATATTGTCACGGCATTTGAGCCTCAATTGAGACGTGGCGCACACCTCCAAGGCGACTTTATCGCCATATCCCCTGGAGTGTGCGCCTCTTTTGTTTTGTCGGACACCGCTGTTCATAGGCGGTTATGCAGTCATCGTGTTCGATTAATTCCTTAAGGCTGCCTTGAAGGGAATATAGTGCAATGCCATTTTGGATCGTCCTGTTCATTTGTGTTGTCGTGGCTTATTTCGCTGTGACCGAAGGAGCGAAAAAATACTTCGATATGAAATTGCAGGTATTGTTTAACTTGGGCTTATACCAAGATTGCATAGACCTGCTCGATCGCAAACTTGCGCGTATAGTAATGTCTACGTATAAGCAGTATTACCTGCGTTTCACGATCTATGAAGCTGCTGATATGGACGCATATGCAGATCGAATGCTTGACCACTTGCTGGAGATGTCGTGCGGCGATAAACAACGTCGACAGCTTGCGGTTCGCGCCTTTAATTTCTATATCAAGACGGGTGACCGGAAGCGGGCGGCGTCCATGTTGGAAGAGATGCGCCCCATCGTGTCGAAGGGCATTTTGGCGGACAGTCAATTGACCTACGACATAGTCTTTTGCCGTCGGCATGATAAGATCGATGAGATGGAAGCTATGCTGGATACGAACGACCTTGGGTTACGCGGAAAGCTCTATCTGCTGCTTTCATATCAATATGAGAGCAGCGGGAACAAGGGCGAAGCACGTAGATATCGCAACCTTGAAAAGCAGTTTAGAGACGCTCACAGACCTCCCACGATAAAACAAAACACTCACTAAACTTTAATGATGCAGTGGTCGTAAGAGCCCTTTTGAGGGGTTCTTTGGCTAGAGAAAGCGAACGGTAGAAAGGTAGATAGAATGATTGGATTTGTACTAACTGGTCACGGTCAGTTTGCACCTGGTTTGAAAAGCGCTGTGGATATGGTCGCCGGCGAACAGCCTAATTTTGAGGTAGTTCCTTTTGCGGGCTCGGAGGCGGTTACTTTTGGTGATGATTTGCGAACCTGCATTGCCAAGATGCGTCAAGCTTGTGATGGCGTATTGGTGTTTGTTGATTTGCTTGGCGGTACTCCGTTCAATCAAGCTATCCCAATGACGACTGAGCTCGATAACGTGACCGTTGTCACCGGAACAAATCTACCTATGTTGGTGGAGCTCGTTATGACGCGTGCGTTTGGAGACCCAACGCTTGATGAACTTGCCGAACGCGCGCGGGTCGTTGGTCGTGAGGGAGTCGATCTCAAGAAACTCGAGAGTGCTGACATTGATGAAGACGATGAGATGTAGTGTCGCTATTAGCCCATTTATTGGACATGTTGGTGCGTTACCTGAAGGCTGAAGTATTGGTTAATTGCTCATTACGTGGAGAATATCATGACGTGCAAGAGGCACAGGCAACCGCTATATGACCAGCTCGTAGATATTCTGATCGAAAAAATTGATCATGAATATCAGCCAGGTGATTTGATTCCGTCCGAACGTGAGCTTGCCGAACGTTTCGGGCTTTCGCGGTCGACTGTCCGGCTTGCAATTCAGGAACTTGAGTATCTTGGTCGGATTGTGCGAAAACAAGGTCGCGGTACGTTTGTTGCCGATCGACTAGCTCAAGCAACAAATCTTACCCAATCGTACAGTTTTACTGAACAGATGAAAGCGATGGGCCGCCTGCCAGAAACAACCATCTTAGAGTTCTGTGAAATGGAAGCAGATAAAACGCTCTCGATGCAAATGGGGATTCATTTGGGTGAAAAGGTATTAAAACTCAAACGTTTACGAATGGCAGATGGTATTCCTATGATGGTTGAGCGTAGCTATCTTCCAGCAAGGCTCTTTATTTCACTCAAGCGTCCTCTACTCGAACAGAAGCCCCTTTACGATGTCATTGAGCAGGATTATCAGCAGAAAATTCGAGTAGCGGATGAGGAGTTCTCTGCGGGTATAGCACGTCCATGTGACGCTCGGCTTCTAGGTATTGGTGAGGGTGCGCCAGTTCTGGACATAGTCCGAACTACTCACAACACCCAAAATGATGTTGTCGAGTTTACGCTTTCGGTGGCTCGTGCGGACAAGTTTAAGTACAGGATTTCTCATTATCGAGATACTCTGTGATCGGATACGAGTGTTAACGAAAGAAAAACAGCCTATGACTACTACCCGATTTAACTTTTCAGATTAAGTCTTTATATATCAGACAATTTAGTAAAGAAAGAGGCATTAGAAATGTTCGAGAAGAGTGTCGAGGAGCTCACCGAGCTCGGCGCCCAGATCACCACGGCCGAGATTGCTCAGCAGCCCGAGCTTTGGCGTGATACGCTCAACATTTATCGCGAGAACAAGGAGGCCATCGAGGCCTTCCTGGCCGAGGCTCGCGCCATGGGCGAGGGTCGTCTGTCCGTTGTCTTCACCGGTGCCGGTACGTCCGACTACGTTGGCGATACCTGCGCCCCGTACCTGCGTCACGCTGGCAACACTGATCTCTACGACTTTAAGCCCATCGCCACGACCGACATCGTGAGCGCCCCGCGCGACTTCCTGCGCGCCGAGGATCCCACGCTCGTGGTTTCCTTTGCCCGCTCTGGCAACAGCCCCGAGAGCCTTGCCGCCGTTGCCGTTGCCAAGGAGCTCGTCCACAACGTCAAGTTCCTCAACATCACCTGCGCTCCCGAGGGCAAGCTCGCTGTCGAGTCTGCCGATGATCCCAACGCGCTGACGCTGCTCATTCCGCGCGCCAACGACAAGGGCTTCGCCATGACCGGTTCTTATTCCTGCATGACCCTGCTCTCCACCCTTATTTTCGACACTGCCTCTGACGAGCAGAAGGCCGAGTGGGTCGAGACCATCGCCAAGATGGGCGAGGAGGTCATCTCCCGTGAGCCCGAGATCGCCGATTACCTGGCTGGCGACTTCAACCGCGTGACCTACTTGGGTTCTGGCTCCTTCGGTGGCCTTGCCCAGGAGAGCCAGCTCAAGATCCTCGAGCTGGCTCACGGTCTGGTCGCTACTTCCTACGACACCTCCATGGGCTATCGTCATGGACCTAAGTCCTTCGTCGACGATAAGACGCTCGTCTTCGTGTTCGTCAACAACGACGCCTACACCCGTCAGTACGACATCGACATCCTCAACGAGATCGGTGGCGACGAAATCGCTCAGCACACCATCGCCGTTCAGCAGGAAGGTGCTACCGTCTATGAGGGTGAGTCCTTCACCTTTAAGGGCTACGAAGCGCTTCCCGAGGGCTACCTCGCTCTGCCGTTCGTGATGTTTGCCCAGGCCATCAGCCTGCTCAACTCCGTGCGCGTGGGCAACACGCCCGATACGCCGAGCCCCACCGGCACGGTCAACCGCGTGGTCAAGGGCGTGACGATTCACCCCTTCACCGCTTAATCGCGTCCCTCTGTAAGGGCGCCCGTCCGCTCATAACGGCGGGCGGGCGCTTTTTGTTTTACCTGAGCTGGGTATAGCATCACCACAGTCAACTGCTTTAGAAGCAAGGAGTGCATATGAGCACGTACGCAATTAAGGCTGACAAGTTCTTCTTGCCGGCAGGCCCGCAACTGGGCGGCTATCTTATGGTCGAGGATGGCGTCTTTGGCGCCTGGCAGGCCGACGAGCCCTCTTGCGAGATTAAGGACTACACGGGGTCGTGGATCGCACCGGGTATGGTCGATACTCACATCCATGGCTTCTACAACCACTCAACTACCGATAATGATCCCGTGGGCATCGATATCAGCTCGACCGAGCTCGCCCGTCGCGGTACCACCAGCTGGCTGCCCACGACGTTCACCGATGGCGTCGAGCAGATCAAGGACGCCTGCGCTGCCATCGCTCAGGCGGACGAGGGTCGCGGCCCCGACTTCTGCGGTGCTCGCATTCAGGGCATCTACCTGGAGGGCCCCTTCTTTACCATGAAGCACGTGGGCGCGCAGAACCCCGCTTATCTTATCGATCCCTCCGAGGAGATCTTTGATCAGTGGCAGGAGGCTGCGGGTGGTCGCATCGTCAAGAGCGCCATGGCGGCCGAGC
>ULVP01072337.1_pt1 | contig 16311 bp, 21 predicted proteins | sample 1959551 | NCBI WGS metagenome assembly ULVP01 (sample SAMEA4835789, study PRJEB28245) | human gut metagenome | biome: gut microbiome; material: fecal sample | place: Denmark | collected 2008 | reverse complement strand
TTGGGGCGATGAGCAAGCGGCTTAAAAGCTGTAAACTGCTGCATCCAATAAGGAAGCGCATTACAGACGGCTCATCAAAAAGCACTGACTGTGGTGAAATTTTATTTTATTGGGGTGTGATATTGTCGAATATCTCCTGTTTCGTGAGTCGGACCGTCTGCTCATGTCCGGCAGCGTCAGCTGCGGCCCGGTATTTCACATAGACCGTGAAATCTCCGTCCGGACGCAGCCAGACTACCATTTGAGCCACTGTCTGTGTATAGCTCGTCTCATCGCCTGTACGCCATAGCGAATTGACCGGACCGGCGGTCTGATCCTCGCCGATGCGAATGAAATCAGCGAGCGTATACTGTTTTTGAGTCTGCAGCAGTTCCATGACCCGGTCATAGCGTTTATGGCTGCTCTCATAATACTTCTCATTTTGCGCCGCCAGATCGGCGATCAGATAGTGGTTGGTATGGGCCAGGATGCCATTTTGACGCCTCTCTATGCGCACTTCTCCGTCCAGCCCGCCCTCTATCCAGGCGACCTCACTGCGGTCAGCCAGCATGACGAATCGCACGCCCTGGAATAGTTCCGGATGCTGCACCGCCTCCTCGACCGTTGCATAGCGCTCCAGCACCTTGCGCAGTGTTCCTTGGACCGGCGGATGAGCTTCAGCAGCTGCGGCCTTCTGCTTCTTCGTCACCGAGCTGACTGCCGCCGAATAGGCCACGAGTCCCGCCTCATTGACACCGCCACGCAGCTGATGACGCTCGAACGGCCCACCATAGAGACCATAATAACGATAACCGCCTGGCTGGCGAGGTTCCGATAGATGCAGTGACTGTTCCTGCGGCCGCCAGTCGCGGTTCTTTGCTGCTATCGTACCGCCGTCTGCCACAGCCGTTCCTTGCGCCGCATAAAGCGTACAGGCCAATGCTGGCACAGGAATACATAGCAACGCTGCTCCAAGCAGGCCTGTTAGCGCTCCCCGTAAGCCTTTGCCAGACCGTCCTGGCTCACCATGTAGCTGGCTTTTATTCATTTTATATCACTCCAAATCGTACGTTATATCGCCAACATAACACAAAAAACTTTATCCTGCAAGAGTCGCAGCTTTTCACAGCTGTGGTTGTACGTCTAAAAGACGGTATGGTATAATTGATAAAAGTTGGAGGCTTCGCAGACATTGGCGTGGGATGATGAAGTAGCTGCTTAGTGGTAAACTACTGTCTTATCACTTGTGGGGGAGATGGATAGATGCATGATGAACAGGCGTACATTCATAAAACGAGCACTATTGGGAGCTGGAGCCTTGTATTTGTGGCCGTGGCAATCTTGGATGCCAGTGTGGGGGAGCGAGCGTGCCTATAAACGTCTCGTTGTGCTCGGTGACCCACATCTGCCGGTGCGCGTGGAGAAGCATCCGGACAAAGCGAAGCGTCAGGCTATCGTATCGGCTAAACTGCGCGCCATAGCCGATATAAATTCCTGGCCGGATGTCGATAGCATAGCGGTTGTGGGCGATATCGTGGCCCGCTATAGTATCCCGAGTGAGTATGATTTCATTCGTCAGTATTTTTCAAGTGTCAAGGTGCCACTGTACGTCATCGATGGCAATCATGAGATTCTGTATGAGGATGAACCGAATGAGAACGGCAAGCTCGTGAAAGGTGATGCCGAATCCAGGCGGCGCAAGTTGCAGCATTTCTGCGAGTTCTGGCAACTTTCGAAACCCTATTACAGTCTTGAGCTTGGCGGATGTCATCTGATATTCTTGGCGACAGAGGGGCCATTGCCTACGCAGATAGGTGCTGAACAGTTCGCCTGGCTAAAGAACGATTTGACAGAGCACCCGCAATCTACGCTGATATTCTTCCATGGACCACTCATGGGGACGTTGCTGAACTATAACAACTCGGTGAACAAGAAATCGACCGTGGCTCAACCGGTCAATGAGCTGCATGATTTGCTCATGTCCAATCCGCAAGTGCGTCTCTGGATTTCGGGACATACGCATACACCGGCTACAAATGACAGCTTTGCGGCTCCAGAAATCAATATGTATGGCTTGCGGATCATGAATATACACAATAGCGATATGGACAGGAAACATATCTGGACGAATTCGCTGTATATTTATGGCGATCATATCGATATTCGGACATTCGACCATAGAAGTCAGGACTGGATCGAAAACTATGATCGACAGATAAGACTTGATGATTGACAGCAGTTTACAGCTTTTGAGACATAATAAAATCACGTAGCCCCTGCTGGTGTATAATAGATTCACCACAAACCAAACACGAGAGGTGCTACGTGATGTCTCAATTATACACCAGTTAGTCAACAGTTGACAAACTCTTGACGATTTTTTCTTCCTTGTTTCTCGCTGCAACGAGACCGACGCGCCATTTGCTGGCGTGGCTTCTCATTGCTCAGCTGGCTCTGGAGTCGACTTCGTCGGTGCGCTGCCTGTTCCGGCAGTTCCTGTCGAAGCAGACGGACACATCGCTCAACAGCTATTACCGTGCCCTTGGCAACGGCCTCGTCACGGATGCATCCATTCGCCAGGCCTTGGCGCTGCGGGCGCTTGCCATAGTGCCAGAGGCACTGCGGCAGGAGCCTATCCTGCTCAGCGTGGACGACACGTCCATTGCCAAGTGGGGCAAGCACTTCGACGGTGTAGGGATCCTGTACGACCACGCCAAACACGATGGCAAGTCCTATTTCAATGGCCATGCATTTGTCAGCTTGACGATGAGCGTGCCGGTCCTCCATGAGAACGCAGGCAAGCAGCAGATCCGTTATATCGCGGTGCCGATTGGCTACGTCATGAGCAACGGCGAAGCCTCGAAGCTGACGCTTGCCTGCCAGCTTCTCGATGAAGTCATGCCAATCCTTGAAAAGCGCCAGGTCATCCTGCTCTTCGACAGCTGGTATGCCAAGTGTGAGCTGCTCGCGCATGCACTCCGCTACCCGAATCTCAACGTGATCTGCAATGCACGTCATGATACGGCGATGTTCGAACTGCCGGGTCCGACGGCAGGCCGCCGAGGCCGTCCGCCGAAGTACGGCAAGCGACTGATGCTGGATGAGATTGCCGATGATCTCAAAAATTATCTTTGTCGGATGGACGACTATTTTGTCGCCCACCGTCTGTTGAAGACACGCATCTTCGGTGACCGCACCGTTCATGCCTATGTGACGCTGAGCAAGAGCGGCTCGTACCGTCTCTTTTTCAGCACCGTAGATCCGATGGCCCTGCACATGAGCATTGCCTGGCAGGAGAACAAGACGCTCCGCAACACCAGCTCCAAGCATATGGCGATTTACCCGCTCAAGCTCTACAAGCTCCGCTGGGGCATTGAGACGAACTACTACGAGCAGAAGATGTTCTGGGAGCTCGGCAGCTACAAAGTTCGCACGAAGACTGCGATTGAGCACCTGCTAAACCTGACGAATGCTGGGCACGCTCTCATGAAGATCCTGCCATACGAGGACGAGAAGCTGAGCGCCTACCGGGACAAGAGCCCGCAGGAGCTGCGGCACGCGCTGAGTCAGCAGATCCACAAGGAAGTATTTTTCGCCACTTTGGTGTCCAAAGCCCAAAGTAGCATAAATTCAAGCGCTCTGCTCAAAGCCTTGCAAGCCTTGGCTTGGGGCGATGGGCAAGCGGCTTAAAAGCTGTAAACTGCTGATATGACCACATATATGACCACGAAAAAAGCTCCCTTGCGGGGAGCTTTTTTTTGTTGTTATCTGAGAGGAGGGGAGAATTAATTGTGACTCTTCACCTCCTTCTGTAACTCATGTAACTCAGCAACGAGTTGTTTGAGGTCATTGACATCTTCCTCGAGAGAAGCGTTCTTCTCGCTGAGTGCGGCATTCTCGGTATGGAGTGCTGTCATTCCCTGACTGAGCATGGAGACGTTTTTCTTGAGTTCTTGGTTCTCCTGCGTGAGTGCGGTGCGGCTCATGGTATGCGTGCCGCCGCCGGGCCCGAACTTGAAGGAGACGCCGGCCGTCACCATATTGTTGCCGTTGCCGAGCGTCGACCCGACATTGATGAGCGTGTCCTCGTTCGGATGATAGTACGCTGCGACGGCCGAGGCGTTCTGCCTGCGGTAGTTGCCGTAGCCGACGGCGAAGTCCCACTTGTCCTCCGGATCGTAGTCCTGCGGATGGAGACCGGCAAGGGCCGCAGCGCCTGCGCCGACCTTCTTGATGTCATCCGTCAGGGACTGCTGGACGCCCTGAATCTCGTTGTGGAGGCCCTGTGCTGAAGCATTGACGTAGCCGACGTTGGCGGCCTCGGCTTCCTTGCGAACGTTGTCTCGCATATGTTCTTCTGATGAATCAAGCGCATCTTGTAAAGGCGGGGTGCGCTTTTTTAGTTCAGCCCGAGGCATACTCATTTTGCCTGCTGAAACAGTCTCAGACTGTCTTCTGTAAGGATTTTCCGATGTAGCGGAAAGGGTAGCGTTCGTAAAAGGCAACCTCAAATACACATATATGCAAGAATCCAGTAACCTTGCAGTATGAGGGATTCTGGGGGTCATAAAAGGTCTTGCTCATGGAATTACTTCCGATTCATAGTTATCACCAGACAGAACATGCACACATAAGATAGTAATTTCAGGCAAAATTTTAGCGTCTGATCTGACAGGAATAACAAAACCGAAATGTTCCGCTCAATATCCTTTCCGATATTTTTTCCGACAAACTGATGAATTTTCTCGTTTTCGTGAAAACTATGGTTCGTCAGGAATGACAAGGAGCTCTGGGGAATTATAGAGTACACACAAGCATAAGTTACCAAAAAACCAAGGTACTGCAAGGCTTCATCGCCAGTAACACAAAATAACAATAGAGACTACCGTGTAATGCCAAGCAATACACGGGACTACTCGCACATTACTTCCGATAAGTATAAAGTAGAAAAGAATCGCCTGTTTTCGGGCTTTAGAAGAGCTTTGCCGATGTTTTGCCGATATTCAGCCGAATACGGTATCAAGGGCAGAGCGTAGCGCGTCGGATCGGCGCTTCGTGATGTGCGAGTAGATGCCTGCAGTCGTGTTGATGTTGGCATGGCCCAAGCGCTTTGAGACAAGCTCAAGTTCCACGCCGGACTCCAGCAGCATGGTGGCATGGGTATGGCGCAGTGTGTGGAAAGATCCAGCCCCGAACTTCTTTCGGCAGACCTGATTGAAGTACCGCATCCGGGAGGCTGTAAGATTCTTCCCGATGCCGTTCGTGCAGACATAGCCGCTATCGCGGTAGAACTTCCCTGCGGCCAGTTTGCGCTCAGCTTGAAGACGCTGCACGCTACGGAGGATATCCGCGAGGGTATCACTTATAACGATTGTCCGGACAGATGCCCTTGTTTTTGGCATCGGCTGGTAGACACCAGCACCGCCATCATCAAACATTGTAGCATGGATGTAGATCTCCTTATGCTCAAGGTCAACATCCTCCCACTTGAGCGCCAGGCACTCGCCCTGCCTCATGCCCGTGTAGTAGGATAGCACCATGGGCGCGTAGAAGTCATGGACGGTTGGGAAGCAGGAAAAGAGCGTCTCTATCTGATTGGGGCTGAAAGGCTCCATCCTTTTCGGTGCTTCCGTGCTGGGCGGTATGCTGACACCTACGCAGGCGTCAAAGTCGATGAATCCGCAAGGATTCTTCGCGTAGCGCATGGCGCGACTTACGACATGGAGCATCGTGGATGTCGTGCTCCTCGAGTATTTGCTGGCGAGAGCATTCACGAAGCGCTGCACGGTTCGTGCGTTGACTCGGATGAGTGGCAGCCCTCCGAGTTCGGGGATGATGTGCAGCCGTATGGCCGCTCGATACGTGCGCTGGGTAGCCGGGCGCAAGAAGACTTCAACATATTCTGGCAGGAATACGCCTTCGAGGAAATCGCAAAAGAGCATTGCGCGATTATCACTGTAATAGTCTGTACGGTCTACCGTGTCCCTGAGAAGCCTGCGACCGTTGCGCTCGGCTTCCGCCTTCGTCCGTCCTCCGGCACGCTCGATGAGACGGCTCTTTCCGCGCTCGTCTTTCACATAGAACGAAAAATACCAGATTTTCCCGCGTTTTCTTAAATACATGTAAAACCCACCTTTTTTGTGGGCCTGGTGATTACATGGCAGGAGTAACCCTGATTTCGCTCCCTTATAGAATACCACGCTTCCGAGATTCATGCCATCCTATGATTTGGGAATGATGAACTTTCGCATTTCACTATATTATGGTATAATGATATATTCACACGGCGTACCTACTCACGCCAGCCCATCCACAGTATCTTAAAGCAGGCAGGGCTCAAATGAGTCCTGTTTGCGCCTGTAGAAAGGAAATTGTCATGGCAACGAAATTGATTTATCCAGCGGTGTTCCATCCAGAATCGGATGGTGGATACTCGGTTGATTTTCCGGATCTGCTTGGCTGCGTGACGGAAGGTGATACGCTCTCTGAGGCTATTGATATGGCTGAAGATGCGCTCGACATCTACCTGTATTCTCTGAAAGAAGACAAGGAGCCATATCCCGAGCCATCCGATCCAGCTGATATCAAGACGGAAGGGCGTGACTTCGTGTCTCTGGTCGAGTATGATGAAGTGGCCTATCTGAAACGCACGGACAATCATTCCGTCAAGAAGACCCTCACCATACCCGCCTGGATGGATACGTTGGCCAAAGAGCACAACCTGAACTTCTCAAACGTCTTACAGAACGCCATCCGCAAAGAACTTAACATTGCACAATGATTCTTGAGCCGTCCAAGCGGACGGCCTTTTCTTTTGTGCAAAAATGTGGCATGATATAGATATGCAAAAGAGTACATATGGAGGTAAGTGCGATGAAAAAAGCAAGTTGCATGGCCTTTCTTGCAGGCTGTTTCCCTATTGCATTGATAGAGATGCTACATGTTTTCATATTCGATTCTGATGAAGCTGTATTTGTTGTTCAATGTTTTGCCGTCCTTTATATGACAGTATCGACCTGGGCTTGTATCGATACAGGATTGTTTTTTAGGCGACAATTTCAGAGTGTACGTATTCCCTGTAAAATATCAGGACTTCAGCGAAAAGATTTATTCAGTAGCGGAGCAATCAGTTACTATGTGATACCATTCATTTCTTTTATTGGTTCTGGTATTGAGAGTGCTGTTACACTCCTGATTGTTACTGGACTTATGTTGGCTATGTTTTGTAATAATATTATGTTCTTATATACACCTTTACTGGATGTATTTGGGTATAAAATTCTGGAAGGAGAAATAAACCGGCATGATGGGGATTCTCGAAAGGGTACATTCATCGTTAAGACAGATAATAATCTTTTTTTTAGCAGTGATAATCAAGGGAAGATGATGCAAATCACAAATGGGGTATTTTTCTTCGTTAAAGATGGCGTTTGAAGGGGGCTGCACAAGTAACAATGTTAGCATCAAAGTCCTGCCCACGGCGAAGCGTGATAGTGTCGATAAATGCCTTCATTTGCTCTTGGGTACGAACATCAATCATGCATACACCATTTCTATCCTCAATAACATCGAGATGATATTTATTTTGAATATGCTCTTTGTTTTGATGTGTGATATGAGAAAGCTCCTGAAGAAGTTTTTCATCAGCACCAGCGAGGCACCCAAATTGACCAGGCTTTCTTAAATATTCTTTCAAGATTGCTAATCCATATTGATCAAGGACTTGTAAAGAAGAGATTTGCTCGAGAACTTCATGACATTTTTCTTTTCTGCTTTTCTCTAAGCCTAGCATTGCACGACCTTCTTTAGTTACGATATAACATGTATCATCTAGAATAAATGCATCGAAATGACGGACGAGTCGGATAATGTCGTCCGTTATTTCTGTATAAGAATCATTTGTATTGCTTTTTTGGAAAAGATGCGTATGGATACGCTTCTTTTTACAGGAGAGCAACGGTTTCTTTTTTGTTAAGAAGATATCCACGTGAGACTCATCTTCAACGATAATCATATAAGCATTATACGAGTTTAAATCTTTATTATCAGCTTCGCCAAGTAAGGGAATGTTCTTGATGTTGGAGATTAATTCAGATATGTCGGAGTTCGTGCAACATATTCTTTCAATGTAATCTTTCGGCGTAGCTTCTGGATAATCTCCTAGTTGCATTTTATTGTAGACTCTTTTGCACAGATAATCCAGAGTAGATGCCATGAAATTATAGAGTCTTTCACTTGATAGATCAATAAGGATCCCTGTTTGTGGAGATTTTTTAAGGTTGATAGCAAAGCAACTAATAGTGGCATTTGAAGAAAGTATTTTATTTAGTTGAGTTATTAGTTCATCCATTATGCTATTTCTCCTTTTTCTATTTTCTGTTAAAATTTCAATAGTATTGTTGTCTTTCCTGGCCGCCTGCGGGCGGCCTTTTTTGTTGCCAGAGGCGGGCGGCTTAATCACGATTATTCTCCCTTTGGTAGTTTCTTCTTCTGCTCACGCTCGATTTGCTGGATGCTCTTGTCTGGTGTCGGGAGGTCTTCAGGCATGGTGCCGCCGAGGTCTTTGATGGTATCGCGGACTTTCTTGCCGACGGCATAGTGCGTCATGTTGGCATTTTCTTTTCCCTGCACATTGTCGCGGCGCAGCTTGGCTTCGGTCTGCGTGGCGCGGAAGAGATTGGCTGCCAGCTCTTCGACACCCATGTGATCCAGGATGTTCTGGCTTTTCTTCAGGCCCTTCTTCTTGTGGATGTCCTTGGCCTTCATGCCTCCATATAATCCCATGTACCCGTAGTTCGTAAAGACGCCATAATCAAGATTCGTGATCACGCCGGCATCATGGGCGGCGTCAGCCAGCGCCTTGTTATGTTTCTTCATCTCCTGACGGATGGCCATCCTCTTCTGGTCCTCCGTCAACGACTCATAGTTCTCGATGAGCTCTTGCTGGCGCGTCTTGACGGCGAAATAAGTCTGTGCCAGGGCGATGGCTTTCTTGCGCGGGTCGCCGTTCATGGCGATGAGGTAGCAGGCGTAGCGGGAGAGGTGGAAGTCCTCCACTTCACGCTCCGCGCCACTGCCGAGTTGAACCATTTTGGCGGCGCCGACAAAATGGTCAGAGACCTTACCGTTGCTGGTTTCGCAGGCATCCATAGCCTTGACGATGGATGCCTTAAATTTGCGCCATTCTACGTACTCGAGTACTGGCTGCAGCTCTCGCGCCGTCCAGTACTCCTGACCATATTCGTTGACGTGCTTGATGCTCTCAAACAAGGATTCGTTTACAGATTCGATATCACTCATGGTATCCTTCCTTTCCTGGCCGCCTGCGGGCGGTCTTTTTGCGTGTTCAGAATAGATCGGTCATAGACGAAAACTCAATGGAGTGCAGCACGTAGTTTCTGGCTCTCACGATACTGCTCGGCATCGGCATTTTCTTCAAACTCCACACTTCCATCGAAGTTTTCTTTTACTACACGTTCTATTTCGGATAGTGGTACATGGAAGAACTCTCTGCGTGTATTTACCATATTCAGCTTCTGCTTGTCGAAGGCATTGTGCAGGGCTGCTTCGAGTTTTGGCGCGTCATCGCTGAAAATCATGGCATGCACATCAAAGTTGAAAGGAACAGATGCGTCACCAAGCTCGTTGACGCGCTCCATAGGATCTAGGCGGCGAGTCATGCCGATTTTGTAGATGTCCGGGCCGAAAGAGCCGAGATTGGAAATAACATACACATATCCAGCTCGTTCATTGGCTTCACGATAATCAACATCAGCAAGGTTCTTATCGACAACGCCAAGATGTTCTTGGAGTTCCTGAATCTTTTGAGTAAGAGCCTCTTTTTCTGTGGCATCTTCCGTTGATCCCAGCTGTTCCTGTGCTGTAGCCAACGCATTGGAGTAGTGGGCCTTTTCTTTTTCAATCTTCTTGCGAGCTTCGGCAATTTCTTTCTTGAGCTTTGCTTCTTCACGAGCCTGTTCACGCAATTCTTTCATGTGTTCTTTTTCTTTTTGCTTTGCTTGCTGATATTCCAAGGCAAGATGCAGCTCTTGGATTTTCAACTCATAGTACGGCTCAGAAATAGAGATGCGCATCATGGTTCCCAGTCTGCCGATTGTCCGGCAAGCAGTAACGATGCGTTTCCGGCAAGAGTCGAAATTATTGTATTTTACCTTTCCAATCACGTGTTCGCACTCGTTGTTGAAGGCACGCAACATGAGCTTTTGCATATCAGAAACCATCTTGTTTCCTTTTTTGACGCTGTTATTGAAGGTCATTTGCATGTCACCTGTAGCAGCAGTACCATTCCTCAGCATTGCCTTTTGCTGTTCGCGGACAGCTTCCAATTTATCCTTATAATCCGATGACTTTGCAAAATCATATTGAGGCTTATATAAAGCAAAATCCTGCAAAAGAATGGTATCGTTCAATTCAATGACTTGTTCTTTTTTATCCTTATATTCAATATCGATTTTCTGCAAAGCATCTTTTAGGTTACGAATCTGCTCATTTACAGATTCCAATTTCGCAGCAGCATCTTTTTGGGCCTTTCGAGTGATATCTTCAATAATAGAATCTTTATTCCTTATTTCCTCTTCCAGGGCATCTCGCTTGCTCTTCATCTTTTCAAGATCAATATTCGCATAGTTCTGTAAGTGCCGGAATTTCATATAAAGCAAAGGAATCAAAAGTATAGAGGCAAATGGAAAAATTGATAAGGGGAGAAGCAAGATAAAAATGGTTATATCCTTTAAATACCATGGCTCGTTTATTGTGTTGTTTTCCATGAATCTACGCATCCTTTCTGTTTACAGCTTTCTACGCATCTCAACTACCTTACCAAGTATCTTGACAGGAAGGTCATGGATTTCTTGATTAGAATAAAAATGTGGTTCGTAGACGGATGTATTCGTAGCAATCAGGGTAATGCCTTCCTTCTGCTTTTTGACGCGCTTAACAGTGGCCTCGTCTCCATTGACCAAGACAATGGCGGTATCGTAGTTATCGACGTCTTCTTGCTGGCGGACGATGACGATGTCACCTTCCAGTATCCCCGGCTCCATTGAGTGGCCGCAGACGCGCAGCGCGAAGAATTTGCCGGAGGCCGCCAGCTTTTGCGGGATCTCTTCCCAGTCGATGATTTCTTCGATGGCTTCGATTGGGATGCCTGCCACAACTCGGCCGAGGACGGGGATGCGGATGCCTTTATCTCTCAGCTGTTGTGATGGAGCGGGTGGCTTGGCGGGAGAATGCGTGGCAGTATGAGGTTCTACAAGATCGGCTTTGCTTACACCGAAAAAGGTGGCCATCATTTCTATCTTGTCGATACGAGGATACTTTTCAGCGTTGAGCCAGTCAGTGACAGTGGAGTAAGCGAATCCGAGTCGCTTACAAAACTCCTTCCGACTGATGCCCTTGTCTTCCATATACATCTTGATGTTTTGAGCCATCACTTGCTTGTTGCCTAGAGCACTCATTATATCCACATCCTTTCTGATTTTTCTATCTACGGTTATAATTTTACGCTTTTAACGTCTTAATCTCAATAAAAAATGTAAAAAATTACGCTTTAGGGGTTGAATACCGCTTAAAGCGGTGATATAATAGCATAAGAGGTTGAAGAAAGGAGGTATTATACATGTCGATAACGCTTAAAGCGGCAAGAGTGAACAGGAACCTCAACCAGAAAGAGGCTGCCAAGCTCATTGGGGTTAGCGTGAGTACGTTGCAGAACTATGAGTCAGGAAAATGCTTTCCCGATGTCCCTGTCATCAAGAGCATCGAACGAGTCTATCAGATTCACTACGCCGACATCAGCTTTTTACCTACAAATAACGCTTAAAGCGGTATAGGAGGAATAACTATGACTACTACAGTGGCGAAGAGGAGTGAGCAGCATGATGTACAAAAGCAAGAGTGGCTGGCAATACGCCGTCCGGTCGGAATTGGGAGACTACGTGTTCATCGTGATGCGTCGCAGACCGGGCGAGAGATGGCACCAGGCGCACGTCCTGCCCAGGTTTGCGAATAAACAGGAGGCCGAGGACGAGCTCGCGCGGTAGGCCGTCGAGAAGGGCCTGACGAATCAAGATAAGACTTAATGGATGATTGGGCTTGGTGATTACATGGCAAGAGTAAACAGCAGGGAGAAATACCTGGTTGAGGACGATGCGGATCGTCTGATGCCGCTGCGCGAGGTGGCAGCCCGCTTAGCGACATCAGTTCCGAGTGTCCGCAGGATCATCGCAGGGAACCATCTTCCGGTGGTGCGCAATGGCAAACGCACCTACGTCCGGAAGGTAACGCTCGACGGCTTCCTCATGGAGCTTGAGGGCAGGGATTTAGCAGATCTGATTACAGATGATAGATGATGAGTAAGGGAGGTATGGAACATGATTCCGATTGCAAAATATAACGCCGAGGGGCGCTGCATCAAGGCAGGGCTGTCTTTGCGGCCACTCAAGAAGAAGCTCGGCCGCGCCAAGAAGGCGCTGACGCCAAGCGCGAAGACGCGGGAACGCATCGAGTGGGCTTTTGCTGGCATCGTCGCGCTGCTCGGTACGATTGTGGCCGTCGAGGTGCTGGCTGCCATTGCGGCGGTGATGATGTGATGGCTGGCCTGTCATTGCCGCCGCATTGCAAACCCGGGTACGGGTGCTTGCAGTGCCCTTATCCGGACTGTATCTACCCGAAGGGCGGCAAATACAACCGAGTCGCGCCGGTCGAAACGTACATGCTGTCGCTTGTCGGCATGGCACGTTACTGCGTGAGACGCAAGACAAAAAAGACCGGGCGCTGAGACGCCCGGCCAAGAACTAAAAGATCTAATCAACTCTAGTATACAGGAGGTCAATATGGATATCAATATCACGATACGATTTGAAGGGCTCGACAATCTTGCCAATGCGCTCTCGGATATTGCGGGATGCCGTGCGGCGGTCCATCTCGCGGAGATGACGGGGAAGAAGACGCTTCCAGAGAAGAAGGTGGCGCCCGTCATGGAAGGCGCGCCGGTCAGCGCGAAGAAGGAACGCGAGATCCGCGATGTACTCAAGACGGCGGTTCCATCGGATACGAAGGCCGAGCCCGCGAAGAAGGAAGAGCCGAAGCCGGATGACACGATTCCGCGCGAGGAGCTGGCTGGCATCCGGCAGAAGGTCGCAGCCTTCATCAAGGCCGACCCGGAGAACGGCAAGGCGCGCGTCAAGAAGTGGCTCACGGAGCACGATGCGGCTGGCATCAGCAAGGTGCACGTGAATGATCAAGCGGCGCTCCTCGCTTTCCTGGGAGGTGGGCGGGTTGCCTGAGCTTCATGCATTACTTTCAGCATCGTCATCGCATCGCTGGCTCGTCTGTACGCCTTCCGCGCGCCTCGAGGAGAAATGTCCGGACGAGCAGAGTGTCTACGCGGCGGAGGGCACGCGGGCCCATGCGCTCGCGGAGAAGCGACTGCTGCATTTTCTCGAGACGGGCACACTGTACAAGCGCCGCCTCAAGGATGTGGATGCGGAGATGTGGGAGGCTACGGGCCGCTACGTCGATGTCTGTATCGAGAAAATCAAGGAAGCGCAGCACGTATCGCCGGATGCGGATGTCTTTGTCGAGAAGCGCCTGGATTACTCGCGTTGGGTGCCGGACGGCTTCGGCACGGGCGATATGGTCATCTACTCGGATGACTGCATTGAAGTTGTCGACCTCAAGTACGGCAAGGGCGTGCCTGTATCGGCGCAAGGGAATACGCAGATGCGGATCTACGCGCTCGGCGCGCTCGATGCCTACGGGTATCTCTATGATGCCGACAAGGTGCGCATGACGATCGTGCAGCCGCGCCTCGATACCATCTCGACGGATGAGATCAGCACGCAGGAGCTGCTTGCCTGGGCGCAGGATACTGTCGTGCCTGCCGCGCGGCTGGCCTACGCGGGCGAGGGCGAGAAGGAGGCGGGCGCGCACTGCCGCTTCTGCAAGTGCCGCGCGACGTGCCGGACGCTCGCAGAGTATGAGCTGCAGGGCGTGAAGGAAGACCTGGCGGCCTCTGACCTCACAGAGGTGGAGATCGCGGATATCATCCAGCGCGCAGGCCACATCAAGAACTGGCTCACAGATATCGAGGAATATGCCCTGCAGGCGGCCAAGGATGGCAAGGCGTGGCCTGGCCTCAAGATGGTCGCCGGGCGCAGCATCCGCAAGATCGCGGACCCGGAGCGGGCGGCCGCCATCCTCGAGAGCCATCACATCCAGGATATCTACAAGCCGCAGGAGCTCAAGACGCTCACGGCGCTCGACAAGCTCGTCGGCGCAAAGAAGCTCGCGGAGCTTCTCGGCGATGTCATCATCAAGCCTGCTGGCAAGCCGACGCTGGTGCCGGAGAGCGACAAGCGCCCGGCCATCGTGCCGGATACCGAGGCCTTCGATGATTCCCTTATTAAAGACGTTTGATTTTTATAGGAGGTATTTTTATGAAATCCATCAAGATGACGACGGGCTTGGTCCGTCTCAGCTATGCCCATCTCTTCCAGCCTGCCGAGGACCTCAGCGGTCACGAGAAATACAGTGCCTCACTCATCATCCCGAAAGGCTCCAATACTGTGGCCATCTACAAGGACCACGTGAAGACCTTGCTCGCGGATCCGGAGGCCAAGGCCATCCTCAAGAATCTCTCGGGCGTGGATGACGGCCTGCGTGACGGCGATGAGAAGCGTCCGGACGATGATGCCTACGCCAAGGCGTACTACGTCAACGCGAAAGCAAACACGGACCACAAACCGAAGATCCTCGACCGCGACCGCAACGAGATTGTGGACCCGGAGGAGGTCTACAGCGGCTGCTATGTGCAAGCGGTCCTCACGCTCTACGTCTACAACACGAGCGGCAACAAGGGCATCGGTGTCAGCCTCAACGCCATCCGCAAGATCAAGGACGGCGAGCGCCTGGCCGGTACGGTCGTATCGGAGTCGGATTGGGATGACAGCCTGCTCGGTGATGTCGATGAACTGATGTAAAGGAGGCGTCGCATATGTCGACCTTATGCATCGACATTGAGACTTACAGCGACGCGGATATCAAGCTGGGAGTCCATAAATACGTGGACTCCCATAATTTTCGCGTTTTACTGCTGGCCTATGCATTCGACTCGGAGCCGGTCGAGGTCGTGGACCTTGCTCGCGGTGAGTCGATACCAGAGCTCGTCGTGGAGGCGCTCTATGATATGAATATCACGAAGACGGCATTCAACGCAAACTTCGAGATTACCTGCCTGCGCAAGCTCTTCCCTGACCTGCCTGACGGCTCGTGGGAGTGCGATAGTGTGCTTGCCCTATATCATGCCCTGCCGACGTCCCTGGACGCGGTAGGCAAGGCGCTGGGGCTGCCACAGGACAAGATGAAGGATGCGCGGGGCAAGCGCCTCATCACGTATTTCTGCAAGCCCTGCCGACCGACGAAGAAGAATGGCGGCCGGACGCGGAACCTGCCGGATGATGCGCCGGAAGATTGGGACATCTTCAAGGCGTACAACCGCCAGGATGTCGTGACGGAGCGGGAGATCCGCCGCCGTCTGCTCTGGCTCAAGCCAGGCGAGCAGGAGCATCGGCTCTGGCTCGTCGACCGGGCTATCAATGGCCGCGGCATCGGCATCGACCGCAAGCTCGTCGAGAGTGCCATCGATCTCAACACGGAGATGGCGCAGAAGCTCATGACAAGGGCGCAGGAGCTTACGGGGCTTGAGAACCCGAATAGCATCCAGCAACTCCAAGGGTGGCTGCGCATGAACGGGGTGAAGCTCACGGGGCTCACGAAGGCCAGCGTGGCCGAGGCCCTGCAGGATGGGCATCTCCATCCTGTCGTACAGAAGGTCCTGCGTATCAGGCAGGCGCTAGGCAAGACGAGTATCAAGAAGTATGAGGCGATGAAGAAGTCCATCTGCGAGGACGGACGCGCGCATGACCTCTTTCAGTTCTACGGGGCGGCGCGGACGGGGCGCTGGGCTGGCCGAAATATCCAGCTGCAGAACCTACCGCGCAACTACCTCGAGGATCTCGATGCCGCCCGTGAGACGGTCAAGGAAGACGACTATGGCTGGATGGCCACGATGTACGAGAATGTGCCGGATGTCCTCTCACAGCTCATCCGCACGGCGCTCGTGCCGCGCCCGGGCAACCGCTTCATCGTGGCCGACTTCTCGGCCATCGAGGCGCGTGTCATCGCCTGGGTGGCGGGGGAGCGCTGGCGGCAGGACGCCTTTGCCGAGGGCGCGGATATCTACTGCGCCTCGGCCAGCCAGATGTTTCGCGTGCCCGTCGTCAAGCATGGCGTCAATGGCCACCTGCGCCA
>ULVP01048802.1_pt1 | contig 16319 bp, 16 predicted proteins | sample 1959551 | NCBI WGS metagenome assembly ULVP01 (sample SAMEA4835789, study PRJEB28245) | human gut metagenome | biome: gut microbiome; material: fecal sample | place: Denmark | collected 2008 | reverse complement strand
AGAAACTCCGTCTTGTTTTCCAGTGCGAGAATGTCGCTATCGCCAAGAAAGAACTGGACGGATGGATCAAATGGGCTCAGCACTGTCGCATCAATGTGTTTGTTGAGTTCCAACGGAAAATACGCCGTCACTACGATGCCATACTGGCAACAATGGAGCATCATCTGTCCAACGCCGTACTGGAGGCGACCAATCGGAAAATCAAGCTATCCGTTTACATGGCCTACGGATTTCGTAATATAGACAACATGATTGATATGATTATGCTCCGCTGCTCCGACATTGATGTAAGGTTACCATGGGATTATGAAGCTGCTTAGCAGGCTGGGAATTTCTCCACACAAACTGATGATGCCTCCTTCTTTTTCAACTTTCTCGCGGCATACCTCTGCGCAATGGTCGCGGTTGCCGGGAACGACGGTTGCCTTGGCCCCATGTGCCTCGATCATGCGGATTTTCTTATCGGACGTACCTTCCGGGACGAAAATCTCGCATGCGATTCCTGCGCGCCCGCAGTAGGCGGCCACACTGTTGCCCGCATTGCCGCTGCTGTCCTGGACGACAAAAGTCACGCCGATGGACTTGGCATGGGCGACGAGCACCACACCGCCGCGGTCCTTGAATGAAAGGGTGGGCATGAAGTAGTCCATCTTGAGCAGCACATCGGAGTTAAAGGGGATGATGGGTGTCATGCCCTCGCCGAGCGTGATGCCTTTCCACGTATCATCCTCGAGGGCCATGAAGTTGTGGTAGCGGAAGAGGCTCCACGTATCTTTGTCAATCAGGCTCTCGTCGAATTTCGGCGGCTGATACGCCAGCTCCCAGAGCCCGCCGCAGTCACATTTTGCCTTGCGCGTCGTGATGGATTCCTCATGGCCACATTCCGTGCAGATAAATTTTGCATTCATGTTCTTCCCTCCTAATCCTGTATCTCGTATTGTTCTGAATACTGCTTGTCTTAGCTTGCCTGAACGAAGTTTGGCATCTCTGCCACAGCCTCAATCTCGATCAGGGCGCCGTAGTGAAGGTTCCTCGTGGGCACGACGACTCTTGCAGGACGATGGCTGCCGAAGAAGTCGGTATAGAGATTGAAGACGCGCTCGACATTCTCCAGTGCCTGTTTCGTCTGCGAGACGATGTCCGTCCCATCAATCTTGCCCGTCGCAGGATTGATGGGCAGCTGTCCCGAGATGTACAGATTCCCGTTCATGATGACGCCCGGGGAGTAATGACCCTTCTTGTTCGTGATATTCGATAACAGTTCCATCGTGATGACCTCCATAAAAAAGTATTTATCATAGATTTTTTTATATATCAAATGTAAATTTTTCATGCAGCGTAGCAACTACACTGCATGAAATCAAGACTTCTTGCGAATGGCGTCCAGATAGCTGTAGACTGTGACCTTCGTAATACCGAGGCGTTCGGCTACATGGTCGATGCTCCCTTTGACCTGGAAGATGCCGCGCTTCTCCATGAAGCGGATCTTGTCCAGTCGCTCTTCGCGGGTCAGGAGACGCACATCGCAGCCGTCGAGGATCTTGTCGATCAAGGAACTGACCATGTCCTCCACACGGTTTTGCGGAGCCGGTGCCTGTTCCTTCTGAGGAGATTCTGGCAAGAAGCTCTTCAAGAAGTCAATCTGCTGTGTGATCTTCGTCGTGTCGATATTGATGCAGAGCGCCCCAATCAACATGTGGTCCGCGTCGCGGATGAAAAGCGAGGAGGAGCGGATGAGCTTCCCTCTCTTGCGGAAATAGTCGTTGACCGCAAAGTCCTGCGCGATGTCACCTGCTGAGAGCATGTCCTTGACGAGATGTTCGATGCCCTGCCCGACCTTGCGGCCTGTCACACTCCCATTGACGACATAGACAACCGAGTGCTCCGGGTCGGCCAGATCATGCAGGATAAACTCACAGTCCTGCCCAAATGTAGCGCCCAGCATATCCATCAGCGGGACGTAGGATTTCAGTAATGGGTTCATTGATCTCCCTCCATGCTTAGAGTATATAATATTTTATACGTAATGTCAATAGTATATAAAAAAGTATGCGGCAAGGGCGCTTATTATATTGCTGTCATCCGCAGTTCTCGTGCCGGTACAGGAGTTGTTGTACCGGCTGAACAGTCCCAAATAATCCTACATCGACGAGCACTTCATCGACGGTGACTCGCTGAACCCGCAGAAGGCACGTGTCCTGCTTCAGCTGGCTCTGACCAAGACACATGATCCTCAGGCCATCCAGGCAATGTTCCACAAATATTGATCGTCCGCTATGAAGAAAAAGCTCGTCCCAGTCGACGAGCTTTTTCTTCATTTTACAGGATGTCCTGTGTTACCGTATCCCGTTGTTCACGTGAACCCTCACCCGGCTAAAGGCACAAAGTCCAGCTCGATATCGAGTGCATCCAGGGGGGCACATCATCCATCAATCTGCGGCCTGCCAGTACTCGGGACCCGGCCAGCCGTAGAAGATGCGGTGCTGGGTGGTAATCCAGTCGTGGTCTTCTGCTCGCAGCAGGACCATGTTGTCCGGTGTATCGGCACCGCCTTCGGAGAGCGGCACGACGTGGTGGAGTTCCCAGCCTGTGGGGATGCGCTCGAGGTCGTGCTGTGCGAGGAAGTCAAGGCGCGCGTCCTGGCTGCGCACGACTTCGCTGATATGGTGCGTGCCGTGGAATTCGCCGGCTTCGGCGAGTTCTGCCAGATTGTTTGGCGAATTGTCGAGCAGCATGCCGTCCTCGACACCCGGCATATCGTCGATATCAGTCGTCGGCAGGAGGTTCACTGCGTCGTCTGCATCGGGCAGAGCAGCGTCATCCGCCATCAAGCCGCTGTCCCCCGCCGTGATGGCGCTGCCTTTTTCCGGCGCATCTTGTGTACGGGCAGATTCTTCTGCTGAACCATCTCCGTCCGCTTCAATCGCATCAACAGCTTCCGATGCCACCAGGATGGTCCCGCCAATCACCGCGCAGTTGCGCAGGCCGCGGCGGAATTTCTTGGCGGCTTCCGTATCCTCTGTGCAGGCTGCCTTGACGCCATTGCAGACGGTGCCGGCCGCTGTGGCCGCTGCCTGTGCCACGCCTTTGGCACGGCGCACCTGCATCTCCGCAATCTTCTTGCCGGCCGCCTTGTAGTTGCCGTCTTTTGCCTGCTGACCGGCCTCGTAGTAATCGCACGCCTTACGCGCCATGCAGCCCGTCACGCTCTTCGCGATGGTCCAGACGAGACTGGCTGCACCGCCGATGACGCGCCCTGCCTGGTACACCGTCTGGCGGACTTCTTCCTGGCCTTCCTCGCTCTCGCTGTAATAGCGGATGCGCTCCTGCAGTTCATCGGCTGTCTGCTGCAATCGCTGCTCCACGGTCAGCGGCTGCTCCTTTGGATTCCTGGCATTGCTCATGTAAAGCGCCCCCTTCTATCATGTATCATTTCCTTTTCGATACCTATGATAGCAGGGGGCGCGCTTTGCTTCGTGCCAAAAAACATGTGAACTTTCAGGGTGACGGTGCCGCCTGTTCGTCAGGCAAACTCGCGCATCATCCAGACCAGGACCTGCTGCACATCAATCAGGAAGTCCATGCACTCACGCGCCTCCTGATGGCGTATCGCATTGATGTGCGCGGCCCGGTTGCGGTAGCGCTTTGTCACGCGCTCCACATCCTTGCCGATGCGCGTGAGATTTTCCCAGATCTTGTCTTCGCTGAGGCCCTTGCGGAAGAGCTTCTGTTTGGCAAAGGAGAGCAGGCAGCGCCTGTCCTGCTCGTTGGCCGCATCGGAGATATGCTCCGGCACGCGCGTGTTGCAGAAGTACGGCACGCTGCCGAGCGTGAAGCGCTCTTCGGCCACTCGGCGCCATCTGCCCCGGTTGTCGCGATAGCAGAGGACGCTCGGCCATCGCGCAGCCTCTGCGGCAAATGGATGGTGTTTCTCCATGAAAGCGCTGTAGTCACAGAAAAGCCGCTGGTGCAGCTCCGCTTCGAGTGCCTTGAGCATCAGAATGCAGACACCGGAGTAATCCATCTGGTCCGGCACCGCCTCCATCTGCGCAAACAAGACGCGTGCCGTGATGAGAAAGCGCCTTGACGTGGAGCGCAGTCTGCCCCAGTCCCTGCCAAAGCGCTCCTGCAGGATTTCCTGCGCCCGCTCGCAGAGATCGTGGCTGCGCAGCAAGGATGAGTCGAGCAGACGGGCTGCCAGCTTGTCCGAAAACGACTCGAGTATCTTCTCCTGCGCCGCGGCGTCATCTGCCCCGACGGCCAGATACGATTCCGTCTCCTGTTGCAGGCGGCGGATATCTCCCGTCAGATTCTCGAGCGTGCTCTGCATATCCGTCAGCGCGTCATCGACTGCGTCGAAGCGCTCCGTCATATCCTCGTGCAGATCATCGACCTTCTGGTTCACCTCATGAATTTCCTGCTCAAAGAGGGCGCGCAGCTCCGAGATGGCCTCTGCCAGACGGTCGGCCGCCGCCAGTGCATCGCGCTCACGCGCCTGCTCCAAGAGTTCCTGCTTCGGAAGCTCCAGTGATGCGTAGTAGCGGTAGAACTCCGCCTTGCAGCGATGCTCCACCTCTTGCAGCCTATCCCGCTTTGTCTCGACATCCTGCAGCGCCCCACGGTCTTGCTCCGCCGGTGCAGCCGCCAGCTGGCTGTAGGCAATGAGCGTCGTTGCCGCATCGTTGAGCAGCGGCATGTAGGCATCGGCCTCATCGCAGGCTGCCGCGCCGAGGCCTGCGTTGAGCATGTCCTGGAAGAAGAGCCCGAAGGCGTACATGTCCTGATTCAAGGTGCGCAGTGTCTGGCGCCTCTGGTTGTTTCTGCGGCAGGCATCCTGCACCTCCTCGCTGTAACGGATGACCTCCGACTGCCAGCGCATGGCCTCATCGTAATCGCTGCGGATCTTGCGGTCTGCTGCAAAAGATGCCACTGCGAGCATCGGTGCGGCGACGACAGCACCGAGTACGGCAGCCCCTCCCGCCATGCCGAGGCCTCCCGTCGCCAGAGAGCCGCCGCCTAAAGCCGCCAGCGTCGCATGGACATAGGCAGGCCCCGAGAGCGTCGCCAGAGCCGTGCCTGTGCTGGCTGTGCCAAAAGCCGTCACGAGGCCGAGCGTCGCCGCACCAGTCGCCGTGCCCGCCGCCACCGCTCCGGCCGCATAGCTAGCGCCCTGCCAGAGATGCATCTTCTCTGGGAATGCTGCGCCAGCCGCCTGGCTTTTCTGCAGGCCCTGATGGTAATCCTGCTGCATGTACTCACAGAACCGCAGGTAGACGTAGAGCTGCGACCTCTCCAGCTGCTCGATGGCATCATTGAAGGAAGATGCCTCCTCTTCCAGCATCTTCTGTGAGACGGCCAGCCTGAACTGGTACTCGGCCAGCAGTTTCTCGCCGTCCTCCTGGATGTGCTTTGTCTGCTTGCGCCGCTTGACGTCCTCCTGGATGTTCTCCTTGAGCGCTTCCGCGCCCTGCGCGGCCTTCTGCCCGACGAACTTCCCACCAGCGATGCCCTGCTTCGCCGCTTTGCCCGCGACATCCGAGAGATTTTTCCAGCCAGTCGCCAAGTTGTCCTTGTTGAGATAATCCGCTATTTTCATCGACTCATCCCCATTCCATCGCGATTTCCCTCCTGCCTCAGACAATCAGGCAGGAGGGATTGCTTTCCTCCATCGGCTTGCCCACCATCCAGGTCTTCGCCTCGCAGACAGCACACATCGGCACAATCAACAGCAGCCGCCGCTCGGAGTTCGCCGTGATTTCCAGGAGTTGTTCCCGCAATGCCTTGTACTCGCACTCCTTGAACTCCCCGACAAAGACGCTGTACTGCAGGCGGTGTGCGCGCCGCTCGAGCACCTTGACGACGCGCTGCCGGATGCGCTGCTCCGCGATGTCATAGCAGATCAGGTACTTCATACAACTGAAGCGGCATTGCGGAAGAGCGCATCGGCAAACTGGCGGACCCAGCTGCGGATCCACGCGCGCGGCGCGAGTCCCTCGTACTCGCGGCAGGATCGCTGCATGTAGACCTCATAGTAGGAGATCCATCCTTCCCGCGCCTTCTCCGACAGGCGGCAGCCCAGCACATCGTCGTACGAGAAGTCCTCCGGATGGAACTGCCCGCGGTTGACCGCCTTCAGGACGAGTCGGTCGATGACGAGCTGACGGAACGGCTCCATGAGGTCGTAGACGAGGCTGTCCTTGCGGCCGTTGTTGCTGTGCAGGAAGCCCATGCGCACATCGAGACGCGCGCCGAGGATGGCCAGCCGCACCTCGCGCTCCAGGAAGGCATAGCCGTAGCTCAGCAGCGCGTTGACCGGGTCCTCCGGCGGTCGGCGGTTGCGCCCGTTCCAGTCCCACACCCTGCTGTCGATGATCATCGGGAAGGCTTCGAAATAGCGTCGCGATGCCATGCCCTCCAAGCCGCGCAGCTCCTCGATATCCGCTGTCACCGTCACCTTCTTGCGGTACTTGCGCACCTCATCGGCCAGATAGGCAATCTCGAGGTCCTTCCTGCTCTTGGCATACGAGCGCAGGAGCTCGATCTGGCCGTCCATCTTCAGCCGCACGATCTCGCGCGTGAGTTCCACCTGGCGCTGCTCATCGCGAAATGTCTCGTACTGGATGCGGCTGCGCTCCCACGAGAGATTCGAGGTGGCAAACTGCCCGAGCTGCCCGAGCAGGTGCCCGCGTCCATCCACATAGAAGATGCATACCCCGCGCGCCAAGAGCTCGTAGATGGCGGGCGTCGTGATCTCTGCCGCCTTGCCCTGGATGACGCACTCCACCTCATCCATCGGGATGCTCGCCTGCCGCTTTCCCTTCTTCTCCAGCAAGAATCGTCCGCCAACCTGGCGCAGCTTTGTCTGCTCCGACAATAAATAGACCACACACATAGAAAGCCCTTCTTTCTGCCTGTCAAAATCCATCTCTGTCATCATTCTAGCAGAAAGAGGGGCTTCCCTCGTGTCAAAAAACTTGTGAACTCGCACCGGGTCAGCGCCATTCCATCCGCGTCTGGCCGAAGCCCTGTGCCGTCAGGCGGCCCGTGCCGGAAAAGGCAGCGAACTGGGCGAGCATCAGGAAGAGGCGCTTCATGTCGTCGGGAAGCTCGTGCAGGGAGTAGGCAAAGATGCCGGCAAACGCCATGGTCCCGCGGTCGCGTCCGAAATAGATTCTGCGGCTCGTGCCCTGCCATTCGAGCGGCGCCATGGCCATGGCCGCTTCGCGGACGCCCTTGCGGTCCAGCTCCAGTGGCATCTCCATCTGCGTCCATTTGTCGGCCAGCGATCCAAAGACGAGGTCCGGCAGCGGCAGCGGATAATCGCGGTCGTAATTGCGGAACGCCACCGGCGAGCGAAAGCGGAAGGCGATGCGCTGCACATCGGGCACCGACAGAGCACCTGCTACCAGCTCATTCTCATTCACGACGCCCGTATCATAGCGGCCATCCGCGATGATTTCCTCCAGCCGCAATGCAGCATCGCCGACATGCAGGCAAGTGCCAATCGGCAGCGACAGCAGGAGCTGCAGCAGGCCCTCATGAAGCGCCGTCACGCGCCAGAAGTACGTATGCCCCTCCTTGACGCAGAACGGCAGCTCCCTGTGGTCACGCCCGCGGCGCACCTCCATACCGTACGCCTGCCCAGCCGACTCCTGCAGCAGCGACACCGTGAACGGTTTGTAGTCCAATTCATCGTGAAGGAACGTCGCCAGCTCCGCCGAATGCTCCTGCAGCAGATGGAACATCAGCCCGTGCATGAGGCGCCCATGAAAACTCGGCAGCCGGGCTGGCGCCTCTGCCCGCAGCCGGTATAGGATTGCACCGATCATCCGTTGTACACCTCATCGACACCCGGCAGGATGTCACGGTTGATAAAGCGCTCATCGACATCGCCTGTCTGGACATTGCCGCTCATCGACTTCACGCGCTGCGACCAGCCCGTCGTCGTATCGGCATGATGCCAGTCGAGCATCTCTGCTAGCTCGCGCATCGTCTGCTCCCAGCAGCGGCTCAAGCCATTCTTGCCGATATATGCCTCAAATGCCGTGAGATATTCGTTGCCATCCGTTTTCGAGGCCGGCTCCGCAAGAGCACCATCCGTGAACAGCGTCGTATAGAACTCCGCCGTATCGAGATGGAGCGTAGCCTTCATCTTGACGCTGCCAAGGCCGAGCGATTTTCCTTGGCCGAACTTATAGGCCGCCGTCTTACCCGCACCTGCCAGGTCAAAGACCGTCAAGAGTGCACCGAGTTCCAGTTCGCTGAGATTCTGGAAGCGCACCTTGGCGTAGAAATGACTGCCACGCTTGATTGGTGTGATTTTGCGTACGACATTCGTGAGCTTTGCCTCGTCTTCCGTCGCCTTCCAGTCCGACATCTTGTTGTGCCAATACATCTTGTAGCCGCGAATCTTGACGCCCTCAGGGGCATCCCAGTGCTTGAGCTTGCGGCCATCCTGCTCCAGGTAGAGCTGATAGGAAGTCGGGTTCGGCTGCAGCAGTGGATGCGCCGTAGCCGTCTCCAGTTTCTCGATATTGCCCTCCGGCTCGCCATCCTCAAAGAACACGCGGCTTGCCCAGCGCTCCTTGTCGCCGAAGATTGCTGTTGCAAAGTCAATCGTATCCTGCTGCAGATTGGCAGGGATAGCATCCATGATGCCGTTCTCATACGGAATGCGGAAGCAAAGACCATGGCCAAATGCCGTAACTTCGCCATTGCGTTCCAGATAGCCGCAAGGAATGACCGAAATAATGTCATCGCCAAAACCTGCGCCGAGCGCCTTTGCTTTTTCGGCAGGGAGACGTCCCTTGTCCTCAAGCAAGTCTACGCCGCGCCGATTTGTGTCTTCGATATAATCCGAGATAACTGCCTCAGGGACGGGGATGCGATGATTCGTGCTCCAATCCGCATCACGCAGGCTGTAGTAGCGGATAAACTGTTTGCCAAGCGTCCTTCTCCTAGACTCAGGAACCGCCTCATAGGCCTGCCGCGTCCGTTTCAACCGGTATGCAGGCTGACTGCCAGTAATAACATAGGCTGTATCATCACGCCATGATACGGAGGCACCTTTTACAGGAACGCTCACATTGAAGGTATCTTCATATTCGCCAATCAAGATACGTCGGCCGGCGTGTTGTGGCAATAGCGGATATACGAAGTATCCCCCTCGTTTATCTCTTGCCAAAAAGCCCGTCTTTGCATTCCTGACGACTTTTCCTTGTCGCATGCCAATCATGCGGTTGCTATAAAGCTTATGGAGGTCACCTTTCCAAGCAGGATCTTTTTTTGTTGCCATCAGGCAGCGGAAGTACACATGGCGGTCATTGACATCCTCATCGCCGCGCCAGCTGCCACAGCTGACGATCTTCAGGAGGTTCTTGACCATGCCGCGGATCGTGCTTCCTGGCAGGATGACACGTCCTGCCGGTGAGAAGGGCTGCTCGCCATTGCCGCCGATGAACAGCGGGGTCAGCGTCTCCATGTCCAGGTCGATATGGCCGGACAGGTTCCCCTTCTTATTCAAGAATGCGCGAAATGCTTTATGCCGGCGCGTCTCATCATCCGACAACAGGTCCTTGCGATATGCATCGAGGTCGGCCGGCAGGATCTTGTCGGGCAGCGGGATGAAATTATAAGCTGCAGTTGCATCCATGTCATGCATCTCCCTTCACATCTTGGTCTGCTGAAGCGATCTTCACGTAGCGGTAGTCCGTGTAGCCAGCTTGTGCTGTCTTCTCGTGGATACCGATGTAGTTGCGTGTCACCAGCCCGTAAAAGCGAGCGTTCCCTTCAGCCTCTGGCACTGTCAGTGAGAGTTTTCGGTCATCGTCACGGAGTGTCATCCAGCCGGACTCACACGCCTTGCACTCTCCCCAGAATCGTGAGCAGGCATCGACGTATTCTGTTGCTTCTCCCGCGCCATCTTCCACCAGGCGGCCACTGAGCCGATTCTTCTGTCGCGTCAGATGAAGCTCTTTCTCGTCATTAAAGATGCGGCATTCCAGCCAGAGCGAGATCTTTGCCTCTTGGCCGTCAGCAAAGGCCAGTGTCCCCTGCTCCCATTTACCCCAGCGAATCGTATTGATTTGCCAGACCACAACAGTAGCATGTGTGAATCCTTCTGTCTGAAGGTAGTTCATGAATGCTTCTTCCTGCCGGGCGATGGAGACAGGCGTCACACGGCTGGTACCAGATTGTATCGTGAGCAATGTCTTCATTCTGCTGCCTCCTTTATCTTCTGCACAAGAGCCGTCACGAACTGCTGCAGTGCTTCAGCATGCCTTGCGTCAGTTTTCTTCTCATTACTGATTTCCCACTTTTTATCGTCATAGGATATTGTCGCGCGTACACCCTTGAGCGTGCCGCGGCCGATGCTCTTCTCACCGCCGATAACTGTCCGGCCGAGCCAGAGGTCCTTGAGGAGCAGCAAAGCAAGACCTGCCTCCCAAGACTCTGCCGCTTTTACGCCGAAGTGTAGGCGGACGACAGGCTCCTCGCGCTTCTTCTGCCAGATTGGCTTTGTCGTAAAGAGGGCTGTATCGATCGTACCGCCGGTGAAGCGATCAATGCGGTTGCGAGACTGTTCCTTAGCAATGACGCCTTGCGTGATGACCGCCTCGTCAACGAGGAAACGGCTGCGCCGTTTTGCTTCGATCGGACGAAGCTTCATTGTCTCAGGCGATGGGCCCATGGTGTATTCTACGAGTGCCTCTTCCCTGCCAAGCGGCCACGCCTCACTCGGAAGGGTGGCAGCGCCGAGTTGCTGCAGAATATAGTCAGAGCGATGGCGCAGGACGCCCTTGAGACTTGTACCCGGGATAATGTAGCGCCTTCTGCTGTCGGTTTTCATGACAGCGCTGATTGTCGTATCACCTGAAGATTGCGCGTCGCGCGTTGCCTTATCGTAGTCGCGGATGATCAGCGAGTGCGCCAGAGCAAAGTCAGCGTCGATGACAAAATCCTCTGCCGCATAGACGCGCTGCTCGGTATTGCCCTCGTACTGCTCATGGCAGGAAGATTCCTTGCGCTCCGGCGAGAGCCAGGCCAGGACATCCTTGGGCTGCCGGAAGTCGTATCGATTGACCGTCAGATTGCTCATGTGCGCCCGACCAAATCCCTTCGTCGTGTGTGCACCGAGGTAGAAACCGCCGAGCAGGCGCCCGCGGAGCCGTTCCAATGCAGCATCCAGATTCTCCTGCTCAGCAGCATGGATGCCGCGCAGCGTGATCTCGAGCTGCAAGATACCATGCGCTCCACTGTCGATTGCCTCGTAATCAAACTTATGATGCTCGACTGCGACGCCCGTCACTCCGTCAATGCTGACGCCATCGCGCACGATGGTCCTGGCATTGCTGAGCTTGACATCGTAGATGGAGAGGGCACTCTGCAATTCAAGCACTGCATTGCTGTAGCGATCCTGCGGCGTGCCAAAAATCAGCGCACCCGCCTCCGGGTCATCGGCTTCGACAAAGGCGCGCAGGACACCGGCGAGCGATGTGCCAGGAATATAGGGGATACCTTCTTTGTTGCGCAGGACATGGATGTCCTTGTCATCCTCCCCCTCTGCTCCGCCGCCAGAGCCGATGAGCAATGGTGCATCGAGGACGAGCTCACCTTCCGCGACAATCTTCGCCGCTATGCTTTCCTGTTTCATTCTATATCTGCTCCTTTCCCTGCTCCGGCAGCAGCCTTGCGGCCATAGCGGAAGAATGCGTGCCAATATGCATAGAAGAGTGCCTCCGAAGACTGGATATTGCCGAGCTTCGACTGGCCCCAGATCACCCTCATGGCCTTCTCCAACTGCAGTTCCTCAGCGAGCGACTGCCAGTCACGCTGGTTATAGGGCATATCTGAGAGATTGGCCTCCATCAGATACCACTTGAGCTTGCGGTCGCGCACCGCTACCTTCTGCAGGCCCTTGGCGAACGGCGTCGAAGCATTGCCGAGCTCATACCCAATCGCCGATGCCAGATGGCTCTGTGCGTTCTTCTCACTTGAGCCGAGCAGCGCGTCGAGACGCGCAAAGAAATGCGTGCTGTTTTCCGGGAAATAGCTCTTCGATGCCTGCACATCTTCCGCAGCCCAGACCTGTACCTGTGCAATGAAGTGCTTGCGGATGATGGCTTCAGCATGATGGCAGACCGTCGGATGCATCGCGTTCGGCTTTGCCGCAGGAGCCTCTGCAACGCCTTTTGCCACCGTGTGTTCTACGACAGGCCAGATGCGCAGCTGGCCAAAGCCCTCTTCCGTGCGGCTGCCGATACCCGCATAGAGGAGTTCCTGCAAGGCAGCCTTATCTGCATCAGTCCAGCCGCCATCCTTCTTGAGGCAGAAGACCGAACCGGCCGCAAGAGCCTGCACGCGCGGGCGTTTCATACCCCAGACGCCGACAAAGTTCTCCACCGGCTCTGACTTTGCGACAATCTTCTGTGGGCCGAGCTCGACTGAAAAGCCACCCTGCGTCCGCTCGTTCAGCGCCTCCGCTACATCATTGAGTGCAGCAACGGCATCATCCGCAACACTGCCCGCTGGGATAAAGGGCATCTCCAGGCGCAGGCAGATCGTATCACTGCCGGTCTCAATCGGTTCCTGTGGAATATCCTCAATATCGCTGAGACTCACGGCACAGTGACCGTACTGTGTAAAGCGTGAGCGGCCCGCATAGCCGAACCACTTTGATGCACCAAGACCATCGCAGAGCGCCTGCAAGTCCTCGTCTTCACCGTAGATGACACCCGCAAAAGACTGCCCAGCGTCAACGGCCTCGTAGTTGTAGATACCGCCTGCCATCGAGCGACCGGCCAGGCGCTCCTTTCCGTCGTGGGCCTTGATATCGCTGCGGCTCATGTGCAGGTTGATTGTCTTGCGCACATTCACCGGAGCGAGCTCTGCTCCATGTGCTACACCAAATCCCTTCATGGACTTGAAGCCCGGCCGTCCCTCTCGCTGCATCAGGTCGAGCAGTTCTCTGCCGTCCTTGCTCTTCTGCATCGATAACGGCAGGACAAACGCGCGCGTTCCATCTGCCGCCAGCGGATAAGCTGCCACGAAGCGCAACTTGTCAAAGAACAGAGAAAGGAAGGCTTCATCCTCTTCCGCGTGTACGCCGAGTTCCCGCTGTTGGATGTAGCGGCTGGCGAGGATGCCGCGCACGATGGGACCGCTGAAATACGAATGAGATGCCGTCAGCACTGTCGCATTGCTCATGGCGGAAAGGACGACAGGTGACAGCGTGCGAATGGTCATCGTGATCTGTTTCATTCTTACAAGCTCCTTTCTGCCGCAGTGAGTATCTCACGCAGGATAGGTCTCAGGAGATCCTTGCCATCCTGCTCCATCGTGCAGGCAATGCGTCCAAAACCGCGCGTGCGCTTGAGCCCCGACTGGCTCAGGTTGCGCAGGGCCAGCGCGAGGATCTCCAGTGCACGACGATTGCCGTTCTGCACACAGCAGTGTCCCTCAAAAGAGAGTCCCTCATCCACGACGCGCATATTGTGCAGCGACGTATCTGCAGCCGTGCCCGTCTCCCGGTCAATCTTCGTCTGGTAGCGCAGGCTCGTGTACTGCTCAAGAACATCCGTTACCTGGAATAAAGCAGGGAATTCTTCCTGCAGATAGTTCCAGTCCGCATGCATCTGCTCATAGTCTTCCAGATAGAGATTCGAGACGATGAGCTGCGTATCACCAAGACAGCCGTGCTGGAACAAGGCATCAATCTCGTTCTTATTCAGCAGCGTGAGTCCTGCCAGCTCCGACATCTCGGCAACCTCCAGAGCACTCTCGTAGAGCAACCCCTTGAAACGCTTGGCGGGGAAATACGGCAGGCCCGTATCATCGTGGATGACCTCTGCGTCGACATTGACATCCGCCTGGCCCGAGCCGAGATGCAGTGGTGACAAGGACTGCACGCGAATCGTGATTGGTGCGGTAAAGTCAATGTTCTGTGTTTTTATTGATGGCTTGTAGGTAAGCGACAGTGGAGCGATATTATCCTCACGCTTCCAGACAGGCGCAGCCGATGCAGGAGCATCCGTCACTTTCTTGGCAGGAGCTTGAGCAGCCTGCTGGATAGCTGCCTTATTATACGGTTGGTTCTGCAACTGCTTTTCGCGGTTCTTCTTGGCAGCATTCTTGCCGAACTGTTGTCTTTTCTCCAATTCCGCCTGGCGTCTCATGGCGGCTGTGTTCTTTTTCTTTTTTGCCATGCTCATTCCGCTCCTTTCTCGGCTGGGATGTAGTCGAGAAGCTCGATGACATCGATGTACGGCGTGCGACCCTGATGCCAGAGTGACTCCTCATACGGCTTCCATGCCGCGACCTGCGGCAGGCGCATCGCCTCGCCCGACTGTCCCAGATAGCGCAACTGCGCGAGGAATTCGCGCTGTTCGTGCGCGCCTCTTGCCAGCACGCGGCGCAGTTCCTTGATCTTGTTGCGCGGCATGCGGTGGCTGCCGGAGCGCATCTCGCGGACGCCGCAGAGCAAGGCAGCCAGGCTGTCAGCCTGATTTTCTTCCACATCGACGCGATAAGGGCCGAAGTGGAGATTGCCGAGAACCCCACCGTACTCTTCCGCACGGATCTGCTCCAGCGTCGGCGCCTGCTCACCGTGCAGCATGGCAAAGTCGAGCCAGCAAGAGTCACAGCCCTTCTTCGCCTGCAAAGCACGCATGCGATTCTTGGCCGCACCGCAGAGCTGCTCTGCCATCTCGTAGCCGCGGAAGAACGGATATGAGGACGGCAAGATCGCGATGCCGCCGCAGCTGGCGATTCCCCTTGCCATCAAGTTCTCCATGAGGAACTTCGCATACGGAATCGCGACCTTTGCCGCACAGACAAAGGTCATATCATCACCACCGAGCACGAGCGGGCGCACCGGCAGGAATCGCTTCCCGTCTTTCGTGTGCAGCGTCAGGTAACTACTGTATGTATCATATTCCTGCTCGACTGTTTCGAGCAGTTTCGTAAAGGCGGAAATCGTCGCCTGACGGATGGACTGCGACATATTCTTGCGCTTCGTCAAGGTGTCACAATCCGCAAATTTTTGGCCCATGTTATTGCCATCGATGTGGACGATGGCGATGTAGTCCTCCGTCTCACGCTGGCCGAGCTCGCCGATCTCCATCGGGAAAGCAAAGCCATCCAAGAACGATGCAGCCTTATCGGTCGGCAGCACGCTCTTGAGTTTGTGCCAGAGCTCTGCCTCTGCAGGTGCTTCCTGCCCGTTTGACTTGCGGTCCGTGAGCAGTTTCGCCTCGACCTCCGCCGAGAAGAAGCGCTTCTCATCGCGATCATAGGCTGTCGCCGCCTCTCCGTTGACCTCACAGCTCAGTGTCAGTCCCGTATACGGCACATTGACGACGGGGAACACCGTGTTCTGGCCGTCCTTGAGCGCATGGACGAGCGCCGTCAGGTCATGCGGCTTTTCCATCCGGCCCGCCGCGTCGAGCGAGAGAGTCCCGATGGCCGCGCCCGTCTTGAGCCCCGGATACGCCGCGAGAAGGTGCTTCGTAAAGCGTGATACGACCGTGCGCAAAACCGCGTCTTCCGTATCCGGCTGAAAGAGGATCAGTGCATTGCCGCCGCCGATATAACCGACACGCGCTTTCGTCTCCATCTTCGTCCAGTCCGGCTCTTCCTCCGTCTGCCACGTCACATCATCCAGCTCACCTTCCCCGAGGATCTCACGGATCACAGGCAAAAGTGCATCCGAAAAAACGCGGTCTACCAGATACGACGCCCCGATATTCGTCTTGAGACGATTGCCGGAGAAGATATATCTCTGGATCGATCGCGTATCGAAGAGTATGGCTCGAAATTCCATGAAAAAGCTCCTTTCTATTGCACGAATCTTTGCACGCTAGCAGTCATAAAAGCGAAAGCGCTTGAAGCGGAATTGCGAGATGCGCCGCGTTGAGCCATCCGGCTCATGATGTTCCTCGACCACGCGTTCACTGCAGGCCGCCACGACATAGATTCCCTTTTCTATAAGGCGCTTTACCAGCGCATATGTGTACGTATATTCCCCTTGGCAAAGTACGAGGGCTGGCTTCTGCGCGATGATGCGCGCCGCATTCGCCTCCGCCAGACCTTCTACCTCGATCTCCGTCGCCAGAGGAGGAATCGCCGGAAACGCCATATCGACAATCCGGCCATACTCATCCGCCGCACGCCTTTCCTCCTCCGACCAGAGCGCCGAAGGATGATTGCTGTGGTTGATGAATATATCTTCCATGACCTCATCTCTTTCCCACCACATCGATTCTCACAGAATGTAATCTGACAGCAGTTTACAGCTTTTAAGCCGCTTGCTCATCGCCCCA